>Ga0163146_10000676_pt1 | contig 48719 bp, 33 predicted proteins | sample OliLakLV19MP7G1_FD_148648 | JGI IMG/M metagenome (GOLD analysis project Ga0163146, IMG submission 148648) | Freshwater microbial mat bacterial communities from Lake Vanda, McMurdo Dry Valleys, Antarctica - Oligotrophic Lake LV.19.MP7.G1 | ecosystem: Environmental > Aquatic > Freshwater > Lake >... | reverse complement strand
AGGCGCCGCGGCCCCCCGCTGCCGAAATCCCACTCACGAACATCCGATCCGCGCCCAAACCGGCGCTTGCGCGACCACCGCCTACTCGCAGGGCTGTTCGAAAAGGGCGTTTGAATTGCCTATACTTTTTCCGCTGCGTTTTGTCCGCACACTCCGTCTGCGCCTCATCGCACTGGAGGGACGCGCAACGCTGCGCGCCGCCAGCGCCGCACCGACCGCGCAGTCGGCCGCACCAGCGAAGGAACGGGACACCCACAATCTGTTCCCCGTCACCGGCAACCAATCCGCAAGCAGTTGCGATGCGGTCGCTCCGCAGGGTTCGATCTGGCAAAAAGTTAGTCTCCAGGCCGTTCCTGAGCTTAGCAACGAGGGCCAGCATGATCAGAAGCGCAGCGAGTGAGGCGATCAGCCTGGCGCTCGTCGGGTCATTTCAAAAGGTGCATGACGCACACCGTGCTGATCTTGGCGAGGAATGCATTGCCTAGACAATGTGCGGGCACTTTACTGCTCGCCCGGCAGCGCATACGCGCCGCCGGGCTTGGCATCAACGCCGCGCCGGGGGTAGGGAGCCACGCATCGTCATCAGGCCGAGACCTACGAGCAGCAGCGCCAACGCGGCGAGCACGCGCGGGTCGAGCAGCGGGACGGGCACGCTGTTCACTCCGACGACAAAGACGGTGGCGTTGTTCGGCCCGACCATCGCGGCATCATCGGTGCTGCCGGTGGCTTCGTTGCTGCCATTGCCATCGGCGTCGTAGCGAATGGTTCCCTGATTCGAGATCAAGGCGCCCGCAGCGATCAGCGGGTCGATCTGCGCGGAAATCGTGATGCTCACCGAACCCGTCGCTGCAATCGCACCGTTCCAAGTCACTGTGTTGGTGCCGATGCTGGCCAGTGCCGTGCCTGATGACGCAGTGGCCGAGATCAGCGAGAGCTGCGCGGGCAGTACATCGATGAACTCATCCCCGACATTGTCGCCCTGTGCCGCCGGTCCGGCATTGCTGATCGCGATCGTGTAGACCACGGTCGCGCCGGGTGTAAAGGTACCGGCGACCGATTTGGTCGCGGTGAGTCCCGATGGTGACACCACGCTGGTGTCTTCGCTGTCGCTATTGTTGGCGGTATTCGGATCGTTGGTGCTGGCGTTGACGCTGGCGCTGTTTGAAAGCACTGTACCGGCCAGTGTCGTTGGGCTGACGGTCACGTTCAGGTCAAACACTGCGTTGCCCAATGCCATGCTCGGATTCGAGCAGGAGACCGTGCCACTGGCACCCACGGCCGGAGTTGTGCAGGTCCAGCCTGCAGGCGAAGTCAGTGAGGCGAAGCGGGCGGCCGCTGGCAAGGTATCGGTCAACACGACCGCTGCCGCGTTACTCGGACCGGCGTTATTGGCGGACAGGGTGTAGCTCAGATTGGCACCGGCGCTGACCGGATCGGGGGTATCGGCAAGGGTCACGGACAGATTGGCCGATGCCGCCACTGTTGTGGTTGCCACGCCATCGTTGTTGGCCGGATTAGGGTCGCTGGTTGCCGAGGCCGCGGTCGCGGTGTTGCTGATCACGGTGCCCGCAGCCGCTGCGGCATCCACCTGCACTTGCACGGTGAAGACGGCGCTGCCGATGGGGAACGTGGCGTTCGCACACGCGACCGTGCCGTTCGCACCCAACGACGGTACCGTGCAGCTCCAGCTCAAGGGCGAGACGATCGACACAAATGTCGTTCCGATCGGCAAGCTGTCCGTCAGGGTTGCCGTCGTTGCATCGCTGGGACCTGCATTGGTCACTGTGATCGTATAACTCAGAAGGCTACCGCCAGCGATGACTGGATCAGGTGTGCCGGTCTTGGTGACGGAGAGATCGGCCGATCCGGTGCCGACCGTAGTGGTTGCAGTGGCACTCTCATTGCCCGGGTTCGGATCGGTGGTTGCCGACGACACCGTTGCCGTGTTGCTGATTACTGTGCCGACAGTAACGCCAGCGCCCACTTGCACGACCAGATTGAAGACTGCACTTCCCGATGCGAACGAAGCATTCGAGCAGGAGACCGTGCCACCGGCACCCACGGCCGGTGTGGTGCAGCTCCAACCGCCCGGCAATGAGAGCGACACGAAGGTCGTACCAGCCGACAGAGTGTCGGACAGTGCAACCGTGGCGGCATTGCTCGGGCCGATGCTGTTGACGGTGATGCTGTAGCCAAGATTACTGCCCGGCGCAACCGGATCGGGTGTATCGACCTTGGTGATCGAGAGATCGGCCGCGGCGATCACGTTTGTGGTGGCGGTGGCGCTGTTGTTCGTCAGATTGTCATCGGCAGTAGCCGAGGTGGTGATGGCGGTATTTGAGAGCAGCGTGCCCGCAGCGACCGCAGGATTGACCGCGACGGTCAAGGCAAACACCGCGCTGCCAAGGGCAACGCTGGGATTGACGCAGGCAATCGTACCGGCAGCGCCAACCGCAGGCGTGGTGCACGACCAACCCGCAATCGCCGGCAGCGAAACGAAGGCCGTGCCAACCGGCAAGGTGTCGCTCCATGATGCTGTGGCCGCAGCCGCAGGGCCATTGTTGGTAACGGTGATGGTGTAGGTGAGATTGGCTCCGGCGGTCACCGGGTCTGGCGAGTCGGTTTTGGTGATGGCAAGATCGGCAATAGCAAACAAGCCGACGACGACGGGATCGTGATCGGAAGCGCGATATGGCGATGCCGGTTGAAACACCACACGCGGCGGCACCAGGCCAGAACCATCGGGCTTCTCTTCGAACGTCGCTTCGCCTGGGCTGTCGCGCACTTCATCGTTGTAGTCGAGCAGCGGAACTTCGTCGGCGTTGATGTGCCAGGCATCGGTCCCGGTCACCTGCGGCAGCAGCGCCGCGTTGGCGAAGCCATAGTCGAGATGACCGAGCTGGCCGTCGAACAGATAGGAATATGCGTTTGTCCCGTTGAAATTGCTTTCCAGATCATTGAAGCCAGTGCTGGTCAGCGCCGTGATCGGGTCCTCTTTGGCGTAGGCGTTGAAGTCGCCGAGCAGCAGCACGTCGGGATCACCGGCAGCAGGAAGCACCGTGCTGGTAATCCACGCCACCAGACGATTGGCCTGGGCGGTGCGCGTCGCATTGAAACAGCCCTGGCCATCGAGCGCATCGGCATCGCCACCGGTACCGGGGCAACCCTTCGACTTGAAGTGGTTTACGATTACCGTGAAGCGCTGACCGAAGGCTGGGTTAGAGGCAGCGACGACATCGAAGGTCTGTGCGGTCGGCGGCCGGTTGTGGACCGGATCGAGATCAGACAAAGGCGCGCCCACGGCTGCGACGATGCCGGTGCGATAGATCTGCTGCACGCGAATGGCATCAGTGCCGAGTGTGCCGCCGGTATTGACGAAGGCGTAGGGGTTTGCGCCACCGCAGCGCGCGTTGACGGCACCGAGCAGGTCGGTGATGGTGGCACTCGCAGTGGTGTTCTCCAATTCGGCGAAGCCGAAGACATCGGCATTGAGCGTACAGATCACTACCGAGGCGCGCTCGCGCTGGCGATTGAGTTCGGCAACGCTGTCGGCGCCGCGGCAATCGAGTGTGCCGCTCGGCCCGCACGGACCGCTACTGTTGCTTGCGGTGGTATCGATCGTGGTGAAGTAGTTGAGCAAATTCATGCCCACTACCTTGATCGCGCCACCCACATTGGGCGGGGTTGCGAGTCGTGGGTTGGCGACGGTGAACGTGACCGGATTGGCACTGGTCGGGCGCAGGCGCCAGGTACTCGCGCCGAGGCCCGGGAAGTCCCAATGCAACACACCGGTCATACCGTTGACCAGATCGCCGCCACGGAAGAAGTCGCTGCCCTGTGTGCCGATCGAGAAGCCGCCGTTGGCACGCGGATGGAAAGCGTATTGCAGACCATCGGCCGGACCTGGCGGTGTGGACGTGGTCAGGTGCCACTGTTGCGCATTGTTATCGTCGTCGAGAACGACCTTTCGGCGCGACAGGTTGTCAAAATGTGCGGTGAGGCCCGCGACGCTGGGCGCGTTGGCTTCGGTGAACTGGCGCGGTCGGCCACCTTCGTAGAGCACGATCTGGCCGTAGCGACCGAGTTCGAAATACTCCGACACCGACAAGGCATCGACGAACGTTACCTTCATGCCTTCGCGCGCTTCGTAGAAGTCATCGACGACGCCTGCGATCGGAAGGTCAATCGGCGTCGGCGTGATCTGGGCAAGGTTATTGCCCGCATTGGTAACAACCACCGACCCGGCGAGGCTGGCGGTGATCTCGGTCATGCCGATGAACTCCGAGACCACACCGATTGCGCGCACGCGTTGGCCCTCGGCGATCGCGGTCGGGCAGGTGTTGCAGAAAATAAAGATGCCCTCGGAGGTTTGTGGGTTGGCATCGAAGTCGGCGTCCTCTTCCTGCAGGAAGAAACCTCGCAGCTTGCTGCTGCCCTGGAAGTTGGCAACCACCACGCCTTCGACCGTCACCGTCGCGCCTGGGATCGGCGTCGCGGTAGCGCTGCCCTGGACATCGTGAATCAGTGTGATGTCATCGTTGACAATCGTGCCCACGCCCTGACTGTCCGTGACGATCGCATTGGTTACATTGGTCACGTTGACGAAGAAGCTCTCGTCAAGCTCGGGTGTGGTCTCGCCATTGACCAGCACATCGAAGGTGTAGGTCGAGCTGCCCGCCGGAATGGTCTGACTGATCAGCGTCTTCTGGGTGTAATCCCCGGGCTGGAGCGCCGAGCTATCGGCCGTAGCAATATCGAACGTCACACCACCGGCAGGTGCCGGAGCGGAGAGGCTGACCGTAAACGTAAACGTCGTCGTGCCGACATTGCCTTCATTGAGCGAGATATCGTTGATCGTTAGATTCGGCGCTGCATCGTCATTGACGATCGTCCCCTGGCCTTGGCCATCGGTCACGGCCGCGCCGCTGACATTGGTTACGTTGACGAAGAAGCTCTCGTTGGTCTCGGGCACGGTGTCGCCATTGACCAGCACGGTGAACGAGTAGGTCGAGCTGCCCGCAGGGATGGTCTGGCCGGTCAGCGAATTGGCGGTGTAATCGCTGGGCTGGATCGCCGTGTTGTTGGCGGCGGCGATGTCGAAGGTAACTCCGCCCGCGCCCGCAGGTGCCGAAAGGCTGACCGTAAAAGTGAACGAAGTCGTGCCGGCATTGCCCTCGTTCAACGAGACATCGTTGATCGTGAGATTGGGAAGAACGACAGAACCATTCGGAGTGAGCGAAAAATCATCGACCGACAGCCCATCATCGGCGCCCGTCGCGTCGGTATCCGTCCAACGAATCCAGAACGTCGCGCCGTTGGCGATACTCAGCGTTGCAATGGCGGAAGACAACGCGGTTCGGTTCGCCGCGGCATTGCCGTCTTTGGCGCCCGTGGTTGCGGTGACCGGAGTAACGAAGTTGAGCGCTGCAACGCCGGTCCAGGTGCCGGTCACGAGGTCGGTGGCGTTGGTGCTGTATTCGAAATTGATCTGATCGGTGCGCGCCGCGGTGCCGAGCCGCCACTCTTCGCCCGTGTAAGCAACGCCCAGGCTGGCGATCGTCGCGCCAGTGTTGTTGGTGTAGCAGGAACCGATGATCGGGATCAGGGTGCCGCTGCGCAGTCCACCCAAAGCGCGATCGGTGGCTGCGGCGGCACCATAGCTGTAGGTATCTCCGGTGCCGCTGGCGCCGGTATCAACCGCATATTGCTCATTGTCGCGCGCGCCGCCACCGCTTTCGGTCAGAAACCAACCGGTGATCGCGAGCGTGTTGGTGGTGCTTCCCGCCGTGTTGGACAGCATATCGAAACTCTGCGTGGCCGCAGCGCCGATCGTGGTCAGGCTTACACACTGCGCTGTCGCCATCGACGAACTGCAGATCGCAGCGATGGTCAGGCAAGACAAGCCGATAACACGCCGAACAAGTTTCATGATTATCCCCGACAAAAAGCCCACAGTGGTGAGCGCCGGGCGCCCGTAAATACTGATGCGGTCAAACAATGCCTACCTTAGCGCAGACGTGATCGTGTGTAGTCGGCGAGTCAGCGCTGCATGGTCGCTCGTCTGTATGTCAGGCGCGGGACACCGGCATGTGGGTCTAAGGCCCGCGCCCATTCAACAGCCGCCCGTGCGCGTCCACACCTGGCAGTACAAAACCCATGAATTCCGGGCTGCAGCGGCCGTCTGCTTTTCAGTGACAAATTGTCAATCCGCCGCCCGGCAACGCGCGATGTGATGCCCGGCGCAAGTTTGGCGCAAGCGCGCCAACGAGCGAACCCAACCGCGCCCAACCTCGACCCGGCAGTCAAATTCGTGGAAGCATCGAAGGCACGCGTGGCGCGTGACACTTTCACAGCGCGACAAAGTTGAACGGGAGCGCGCCACGCATGGCGTACAAGTTTGCTCGGCTGAGGGCGTGAGCAAGGTTTTCGGGTGGGGTTGAGCAACGCAGCAGCAGGCGTCGAGAACTCAGTCAAGAGAGTCCAGGACGCCCACGATTCCGAAAAATTCTAGCCCTCGTCGCGCGCTGATCTGACTGCAGTCTGACTGCAATAGCCGGTGCGCGTTGGCAATCTGTGATGGCAATCTTTGCGGCATGACCTATCCGCGTTGCACACTGGTTCCTCTTGGCGTTCCCGGCGTGTTCCACTGCGTATCGCGCTGCGTGCGCCGCGCCTTTCTGTGCGGTGAAGACAGTTGTACCGGTCGCTCGTTCGAGTACCGCCGGCAGTGGGTGGAAGGCCGGCTGCGCAAGGTGGGGGAAATCTTCGCGGTCTGCATCTGGGGGCGCTCCCGGCATCCTGCCTCTCGCACCACTTGCACCTCCATGTGCATCGTATGCGGTGATGAGCAATCACCTGCATGTAGTTGTGCAGATTTTGCTGGAATTGGCTTTGGGTTGGTCAGATCCGGAGGTGGCCAAACGCTGGGTTCAGTTGTTCCCGCGGCCTGGTCAGTTGCCCGGGTTGCGCGCGTCGCTGATGGACCAGGAACTATTGAAAGCCCGCAAGGCGGTTTACGAATTCGCACGCCAAGCCCACCCAAATCGTTGGTCGAAACACACGCGTAATCGGCACTACGAAACCGCCGTCCACCTCAACCCTAATTCGCCTGAATTGAAGGAGCAAAACGCAACACTCAAAGCAGCCTGACTCACATCCTCGCGGCGACCACTACCTTGACAACTTCCGTTCCTGATCTACCCAACCGCCGCTCCGGAACATGCCGAGGTGACAGGCGATGGGTTCTCAGCCGTAGCCCTGCGCATCATCTATGACTCGGACAAGCCGTACAACTGCTTCCCCTCGCTGCACGTCGCGCAGTGCTTTCTCGCGGCCTTCACCTGTCACCGCGTCCATCGTGGCGTGGGGTTCGCCGCCGGAGTGTGGGCCTCGCTCGTGGCACTATCGACGCTGTACACCAAACAGCACTATGTCGCCGATGTCGTCGCCGGCATCCCGCTCGCCTATGCCGCACACCTCGTGTTTCTCCGCGGCTATCCGCGCGAAGTCACTCCAGAGCCCGAGCGTCGTCTCGCGCCACTGCTCGCGCTGGGCGCCTTCGGGCTTTACGGGGTCATAGTCGTAGGGCTCTGGCTACTGTTTGTGCTCACTCGCGGATAGGATCACAAACCTGGGTGTCGTGACAGATTGAGGGATGCGACGATCACCGAAAGCACGAGCCATGACACCTAACGAATCAGGTTAGATCGCCCGCCGCCGCGATCTGTACCGTTTGTTGAACGAGCCCGGTCCTGTGCGGCAGTCGAACGCTCAAAGGAAATACATTTTTGGCCGCTGCCCCGGTGTGCAATGTTACGGGCGCTCGGGTGTTTTTAGGCGCGTTGATGCGAAGTACTTGCGTGAAGCGGAGTCTGATCGCGCGGGTTGGAGGTCAGCCTGCGCGAATTTGAATCAGGCGCGTCGTAAGGCGCGGTTTGGCGTCACCGGTAATCGCAATGAACAACACGTTGTCCCAGCACGCCCGTTCAATCGATCGCGAGCTGATGATCGATTGTGAGTTGGCGAGAAATACCGCCTTCAACAACATCGACGGAGCATGCGCCGTCGCGCCCTTGGCGTCGTTGCAATAGTGCGTATTGAAATCGGAAAGATCCAGCGTACCGACCAGATGATGCACTGCGTGCGCAAACGACCCCGGCACCCACTAATCTTCCAGCACCACCGGCGACAGCCGCGGGCTCATGTCGACAAATTTGTAGTGCGCCATCTTCAACTCGCTTGCACTCGCTGTCAGAAGGAAGCAAGATCAGGACCACTTTTTCTACAGTCTCGTTGAGGCTGTAGAAAAACTCCAGCGGCTGAGCTACTCGGCGAAACGGATAGGATGTGACCTCACAAGACGCTCCAAAATCGACGATCGGCGTTTGGGTCGGTGTCGAAGGCCCTCCGAAAATTGCTGGTATTTTCGCGGATAGACTTTTCCTACAGCCACGTTAGGCGGCGAGTGCTTGAGTTCTCAGAGGTGCTAAGCACTTGAAGGTCAGTGAAGTTCTGAAATTGCTGCATGACGACGGCTGGTTCTTGGCCGCAACTCGCGGAAGTCATCGTCAATTCAAGCATCCCAGCAAGCCTGGTCGGGTGACGCTTCCCGGCAAACCCAGCCATGATTTGGCAACTGGTACACTTTTGAGCATTCTCAAGCAAGCTGGTTTACAGAGGTAAGCCCCATGCGCTACGCCATCGTCATTGAGCAAGCGGAATCCAACTTCTCGGCGTATGTGCCCGATCTTCCAGGTTGTGTCGCCACCGGAGGTTCGCTGGAGGAAATAGAGCGCGAGATTCGAGAAGCAATTGCATTTCATCTTGAAGGCCTTCGCGAAGATGGGCTGCCGCCACCGCCAGCAGCGAGCGTGGTCGAGTACGTCGAGGTCGCCGCCTAACGAATAAAGTTTGATCGCGCGCAGCCGCGATCTGAACCGTTTGTTGGACGAGCCAGGTCTGGAGCGGGCGTCGCGCGCCCTCAAGGAAATAGTTTTTTGGCTGCTGCCCCGGTGCACGCGGTTGCGGGCGCTGGGACGTTTTCAGGCGCGTTGATGCAGAGTGCATGCGTGAAGCGCAGTGTGATCGCGCAGTTCTTGTGGCGGTATGCGCGAATTTGAATCAGGCGCGTCGTAAGGTGCGGCTTGGCGTCGCCGGTAATCGCAATGAACAACACATTGTCCCGGCACGCCCGTTCAATCGATCGCGAGCTGATGATCCCTTGTGAGTTAGCGAGAAATACCGCCTTCAACAACATCGACCGAGCATGCGCCGTCGCTGAGCGCGCATCGCGTTGCTTCGATCATCAGCCTACCGGCAGTAACCCTCCCTGGTGCAGGGCGCCAGCCAAGCTGATTGGCGTTCGTGACGACGCGCGCCCGTCGCGCGCAAGCTGTCGTCACTCACCCACATGCGCACACGACCCCGGCACTCACTGATCGTCCAGCACCACCGGCAACAGCCGCGGGCTCACGCCAACAAATTGGTAGCGCGCCATCATCAACTCCTTTGCACTCGCTGTCAGAACGAAGCAAGATCAGGACCACTTTTTCTACAGCCGCGTTAGGCAACACGAAGCGGCGCATGCCTCGGGACGACCCTTGGCGCCCATTTGATGCGTGATGTATGATGCAAAGCATCACTCTCTACGAGGAGTCATACATGCGTACGACGCTGGCCATTGACGATGATGTTCTTGCAGCTGCCAAGCACCTTGCCGAGCGAGAGCACAAGAGTGTCGGCGAGGTGATCTCCGTGCTTGCCCGCCTAGGGCTCAACAAGGGCATCCGGGCTGTGCGGCCTGTCCGCAATGGAGTGCCGCTTCTGCCGACACGAAAGGGTGGCTCTCCCGTGACCCTCGAACTCGTCAATCTGCTTCGAGACGAGCTGCCGTGACGAAGTATCTGCTCGACGTGAACGTTCTGATCGCGCTGATCGACCCAGCGCACCTCCAGCATGATCAGGCTCACGATTGGTTTGCGCGCGTAGGCAGGAAGAGCTTCGCCACTTGCCCGATTACTGAGAACGGGCTCCTCAGAATCGTCGGACACCCGAAGTACCCCAATTCGCCCGGCCCTCCGAGTACTGTTGCCCCGTCTCTTGCCGCTATTCGTGCCCTCGCAGGGCACGAGTTTTGGCCCGACAAGATCAGCATCGTTGACGATTCACACATCGCCACGGCACTCCTTTCGAGCCACTCGCGAGTCACGGACAGCTATCTTCTCGCACTAGCCCGAGCGCATGGTGGCCGACTCGCGAGCATGGATCAACGACTCGCGATCGACGCAGTTCCGGGCGGAGCCAAATCGTTGGAGATCATCTGAGTGTTGAGGTGGAGGTGTTGCCTAACGAATAAGATAAGATCGCGCGAAGCCGCGATCTGAACCGTTTGTTGGACGAGCCCGGTGCTGAGCGGGCGTCGCGCGCCCTCAAGGAAATAATTTTTTGGCTGCTGCCCCGGTGCACGCGGTTGCGGGCGCTTGGGTGTTTTCAGGCGCGTTGATGCAGAGTGCATGCGTGAAGCGCAGTGTGATCGCGCAGTTCTTGTGGCGGTATGCGCGAATTTGAATCAGGCGCGTCATAAGGTGCGGCTTGGCGTCGCCGGTAATCGCAATGAACAACACGTTGTCCGGGCCCGCCCGTTCAATCGATCGCGAGCTGATGATCCCTTGTGAGTTAGCGAGAAATACCGCCTTCAACAACATCGACCGAGCATGCGCCGTCGCTGAGCGCGCATCGCGTTGCTTCGATCAGCCTCCCGGCAGTAACCCTCCCTGGTGCAGGGCGCCAGCCAAGCTGCTTGGCGTTCGTGACGACGCGCGCCCATGGCCCGCAAGCAGTCGTGCTCACCCACATGCGCAAACGACCCCGGCACCGACTGATCGTCCAGCACCACCGGCAACAGCCGCGGGCTCATGCCAACAAAATGGTAGCGCGCCATGATCAACTCCCTTGCACTCGCTGTCAGAACGAAGCAAGATCAGGACCACTTTTTTACAGCCTCGTTAGGCGTCACGAAACATCCGCCACCCGCCGCTCCCGAAGAAGTATCTCTTGGCACCGCTCAAGTGGGCGGCTAGATTGAACGCGATTCCGGCTAACCGCAGCGCAAACATGCACAATCACCTATGAACTCTTCGTTGCTTGGACCGCGCGTTGCTGGCGCCATAGCTCTGCAGTTGGCATTGATGACAGCTGCCTGCACTGACATGTTCTACTCAGACAGCCAAAACGCAGGACGACAGAACGAGCAGGCTAGGAAAGCAGCTCTGAGGTCGATGCAGTTGTCATCGAGCCAAGCCGAGACCGCTCAGCCAATGGAGGGGCCGGCGCTGGTGCAGTTGTTGTCTGGGAACACCCATGTAAACGCCTTCCGAAAACGTTCCGAAGACATCAAGCCTTACATCACCTACTACGACTACTATGGCCCCGACGGCACCTTCATCGGTCGCGACACCCATTCGCGCAGGACGGTCAATTACCAGGATGTAGGGAGTTGGAAGGTAAGCCCAGACTCGCTCTGCATCAGCGTGCAATCCATTCAGGAAGAGGAGAGTTGCTACACGATTCGGCTGGCGCCGGATGGAGTGATCCAGTATTGGATCCACAAACCTGGCGACCCGTTCCACGGGCTGCTGACTCGAAACGTCGAAATAGTCCGACGGGGGCTGCAAGAGCCTGAGTACATCTCCGACCCCGCAGCATTTAGGTAGTCGCTCTGGTTCACCTAGCTGGCTGCGTGTCCGGCAAACAGATTGGCCGAAAGTACCCGAGGTGACGCCTAACGAATAAAGTTTGATCGCGCGCAGCCGCGATCTGAACCGTTTGTTGGACGAGCCAGGTTTTGAGCGCGCGTCGCGCGCCCTCAAGGAAATAATTTTTTCTCTGCTGCCCCGGTGTGCGCGTTTGCGGGCGCTTGGGTGTTTTCAGGCGCGTTGATGCAGAGTGCATGCGTGAAGCGCAGTGTGATCGCGCAGTTCTTGTGGCGGTGTGCGCAAGCAGTCGTCACTCACCCACATGCGCAAACGACCCCGGCACCGACTGATCTTCCAGCACCACCGGCAACAGCCGCGGGCACATGCCGACAAATTGGTAGCGCGCCATGATCAACTCCCTTGCACTCGCTGTCAGAACGAAGCAAGATCAGCATCGGTATTTCTACAGCCTCGTTAGGCCGCAGGCCGCATTGCAGATTATAAAGGCTTGAGGTTTATGAATCACGAGAGCGTCGATCCCTACGAGCGATCGGTGTCTGAAGATGCATGGGAGCGTCGGAAGGCATTTGTTGGTTTCAGTCTTACGGATGAGGCGATCCTCCGTGAACTCCTTCCGGTGGCCCGGGGCTATGCCGACCAGGTGATGGACGAACTTTACGCTCGCTGGTTGCAGATCCCGGAGTTGAGGCGCTTTTTCCCTGACGACTCCAGCCTTGCCAGGGTGAAGGCACTGCAACGGCAATACTTCATCAGCCTGACCGAGGGAGAGTATGGCGCCGCGTATTTGGCTTCCCGTCTGCGGATCGGGGCAGTGCACATGCGTATCGGGCTGGCCCCTCACTGGTTTATGGGGGCATATACCATCTATCTTGAGCTTATCCTACCGAGAGTCTTGAGAGCGTTCGAGTACGATCGCGTCAAGCAGGCCAAGGCCGTGACTGCCCTGACGAGACTTGTCACTTTGGACCAAGAACTCGCGCTGGTGGCCTATTTGGGTGGAACGACTGCGGAACCAACCTAGTGTGGTGTTGCACACTATGCGGCGCAAATAAAATGGATGGGTTCGGCCCCGAGGCGAGGCGCGAATTGCCGCCAAGGCTGGTGGCCTTGGCAAGATTCGCAACGAAGCCACGGGGTCGAGGACGCGATTTTATGTGTCGCATAGGGTGCAACACCACACTAGCCAAGGCGGGCAGCAGACTGCCTCCGCAGCGTCGTTCCTACGTCGCTCCCGCTTTCGGCAGCAGCTCACGCTCGTCGTTGAAGCTGTAGAAAACCCCCTTTTCACGCGCGCTGAGCGCTCGCGAAGCCAGCACAAATCGTCTGCGCGATAGGGCGTGCTGCCGTACCTGGCAGTACTGAAGACGTTCGTCATTGCGTTTGACCATTGCCCTCGCGTTTCAACCATCGAATGGTGCGTTCTTGTTGCTACTTCACGCCGCCTTTCTGAATTTCGCCCACTTCTCGATCTTGAGCACGAGCGCGTACAGCTTCATCGGCCATCGACTTTGCTTCTACCGCGCAGCGTGAACCGGTCCAGCCGCTTGTTGTGGCGGACATTGCCGAATACCGGCTCGACGGTGGCCAAGCGGCGGCTGTATTGTTGTCTACCTTCATCGCTGTCGATGCGCGCGCGCATGTTCTGCGTGTGGGCATCTTTTCAAGCGTCTGCCCGACGGTGAAATCTGGTTGCTCGTCGTTTACGCCAAGTCGGTGACGGCCACAATCCCTGGTGGTTTGTTGAAAGCCATTCAGAAGGAAATCGAGAATGCCTGGTCAAACTTCATTGAAGCGTGTCTCTGCTGGAGAGGCCCTTGGTCTCAAGCTCCTTCAATCCATTCTTGAAATGAAGGCTGTTGGGACCGCTGCGCGTGTCACGCAAGTCGAGATCAACGAGGTCGCCCGAGCGCGCCAAAACACAGGCTTGTCGCAGGCGCAGTTCGCCGAGGCGCTGCATATCTCGAAACGTACGCGCCAAGAGTGGGAGCAAGGTAGGCGTTCGCCGTCAGGTGCCGCGCAAGCGCTCACTCACATTGCTACGCGTCATCCCGAGGTTGTGTGTGAAGCGCTTGCGTGAAGAGCGATATCCTTTCGTTCGAGCCGACGGCCACCGGCAAGCCGGCCTCGGCGGCTCAACTTCGGTCCGCTGGATACACGAAAACAAATTATTCTTTTTCGCCTTACGGAACAATCTTTCTGGCGCTTCGACACGTCCTCGCGCGAGGCCATCGCACGACAATCACATGGGATATCGAACCCGATTCGTACGCGGAAGTCGCTGCGAGCAGGTCAGGAATCGTGAATCACGTTGTGTCCAAGGTACAGCCGGGTTCGATCATTGTTCTTCACGTCATGTATTCCAGCGGAGTCACTTCCTTGGCGTCGGTCGCGAGTGTCATTGACCAGTTGCAGGCAAAGGGATATCGCTTTGTGACACTCAGCGAATTGTTGCGGTCGCGCTAGAGCGGAAAAGGCAACTTGTGAAATCGGCCATGGACGCCGAAGAAAGCTATTCGTTGCAACCAACCGCTGTCACGCGATAGTGTCCAATTCAACTCCAGGGAACCTCTGAACAAGTTCGGAGCCGCGATAGCCCCCTGAGTCAGGGGGCGAAAAACCGCAGGTTTTTGCGGGTTTGGCAAGCAATAAGCAGTGTGGCGAAGACCAAGTGGTGACTTATTAAGACCTTTCCTAGGTACTACTGCCATGGCCAGTTTCTGGTGGCAATGCATCTCGTGCGGCAATCGACCCGCATGGTTGAAAGTCTGCAGTTCACGCAGCATTGCCGCGTTCATCTGGGATGAATTGGCACCGAGCGGGTGGGATCAGCGCCTGCTGCGTCGCAGTTGCCAATGCAAGCGCAGTTCGCTCTACATCACCTATCGGTTCAAGCGGGGTGATCCGGAGCGGATCAGCGTCAAGCATATCGTTGGGCTTGGGCCCTTTGACGATTATCTCCCGATGCTCTGGGAAACCTTTCGCCATTCGAGTCCCAGAAAGAAGTGGATCGACCTCAAGTACCAGAAGGCGCGCAGTCCCTGGGGCCTCAACAAGCGACTTGTTCTGGAAAAGACCCAGCTCTTGCGCCTGCTACGAACCTACGCACGTGCGACCCGCTAGGCGGCGACTGTCGCGACCCTGAAAATGGTTCAAGCACGACTGACGCTTCGGATGGATTTCCCCACTCTGCGCCGGTCCGGATCAGTGCCGCCAACGGTCTCTCGCAAGACCCAGGTAGAACTTGACCGCCGCCGGCAGATTGAGCGGTACTGATGAAGCAAGCGTGGTCGGATAAGGCAACGCGCTCTGCGTTTCGCCGAGCACTCGGCGCGCAAGGACGCTGCCCAGCGCTGTGCCAATCGCGAGGCCCCGACCGTTGTAGCCGAGCGCGGAGAACAGCCCGGCGCAGGTTCGTAGAGATGCGGCAGCAGATCGGGTGTCAGTGTGTCGCGCGCAGCCCAGCGATATTCGAATCGCGTATCGCGCAATTGCGGGAACATGCGGCGGGCGGAGCGTTCGAGCAGTCGAAAACTGACCGCAGATGCCGAGCGCGGAGCGGTGAGCCAGCCTGGACCGCCGATGACGAAGCGACCATCGCGGTCAAGCCGGAAATAGCGCAGCCGCAGGTGTTCGGTGTCGCCGCAGGAATGATGCTGCGGCAGGACGGTCTGAAGTTGCACCAAAGTCAGAGGCTCGCTGGCGAGCTGCACGCTGTAGGCGGAAAGGTAGGACCGGCCGAGCAGGGATTTTGGGATTCCGCTGAGTTGCGAGGTGTAGACATTGGTCGCCAGAACGACCGTCTCGGCGCGGGCTTCGCCGCGATTCGTCGCGATCCGCCACTGCTGGTCGCGACGCTGGATATCGGTTACGTTTACGCCGCAATGGATCGCAACGCCGAGCCGCGCCGCAGCGGCGGCTAGTCCGCGCACGAAGGCCAGCGGTTGGATGGTTCCGTTGCGCTCATCGAGCCAGCCGCAGGCGTACACGTCGGTGCCGAGAATGGCTGCTATTTCCGCTCGATCGAGCATGCGCACCGGCGCGCCGCGACGCGTCCACGATCCGGCAAGTTTCTCCAGCTCTGGCATGCCGCGGGTCGAGCGTGTTGCCTGTACCCAGCCGCTGCGTTCGGCATCGCAAGCGATGCCATGTCGCGCGATCAAGTCGAAAAGCAGATCGGACGCCTTGCCGCAGAAGTCGACCAGCCGTTCGCCCTTCTCGCTGCCGTAGGCGGCGATCAACGCGTCGGGCGGCTTTTGCAATCCGGCGATCACCTGTCCGTTGGCGCGCCCGGAACTTCCGAGCCCCGGCCCTTCGCGTTCAAGCACCGTCACGCGAGCGCCTTGCTCGGCAAGGTGCAGCGCCGTGGAAAGCCCGGTGACGCCAGCGCCAATTACGATGACGTCAGTGACGAGAGTGGCGCGGTCGTCATCGGCCCCAAGCGAAACACGGTCGTGCAATGGCGGCGCGGTCGCGTACCATAATGGCAGCAGTGGGTCGGAGACACTCGGCATACGCCGCTCAGTGTAGTCCGATAGCGTCCAGCGCGTGCAGCAGCGATCCTCGCGGTAAAGCTAGCCGGCCATCAACACTGCATGAGCGCTTGGTCCTTCAACAAGTGAATGGAGCCTCTGATGATTCGCAGTAATGTTGGTCGCCAAGTTCTGCTGATTTCCATTGCGTTGGTTTTCGGGGCGATCGCGATACGCACCTTACTTTCCCCAGAACCGATCGCTGCCGAACTTGGGTACACGCTGGTCGCACCGAATGGTTACAGCGAGCTCTTTGCCGTGTATGTAGGTGTATGGCTCGCCACTGCCTCGCTCTGTGTCTTGGCTGCGGTTCGTGTCCGCCAGCCGCTCTTTGGCGATCTCTTGGCTATGTTTGAGCTCGCGCAACCGCTTGGAAGACTGCTCGCGCTGCCGCAGTTTGGCCTGCCACAGGGGCCACTCCTGGCGTTTTTTGTAGTGGAAGTCGCAGGTGGGCTCGCGTTGCTGGCGGTTCGGCCATCGGCCTGAAGCTTGGTGCGGGCCGGTAGGTTGTAGGCTTTCTATCCGGCCTTCGATGACTCATGGAGTCTTACCGACGTATCGCTTCAACAACGGGCAAATCAGAGGTGTGCAATGGCTGATAGCGAAGCAAACGAAACGGTGCTGGAGCAGGCGCATGCGTTGGCCAAAACCTACCTGCGATCACTACCCGCACGTCGCGTCGGCGCGACCGGGTCGCTGGAGGAGCTGCGTGCCGGTGCAGCGAAAGCGCTGACCGATGAGGGCGTTGATGCATCTGACGTCATAGCTGATCTCGATGAGCTGGCGCAGGCGGGCGTGATCGCGTCGGCCGGGCCTCGCTACTTCGGCTTTGTGATCGGCGGCAGTTATCCGGTGGCACTGGGCGCGGACTGGCTGGTGTCGGCCTGGGATCAGAATCCCGGCATCTACGCGACATCCCCGTTCGCGGCGGTTGTTGAAGAAGCCGCCGCGCGCTACGTCACCGAGTTGTTGCGCTTGCCGGAGCAATCGACCGTGGGTTTCACCACGGGCTGCCAGATGGCCAACTTCACCGCGCTCGCTGCGGCGCGCCACAAGGTGCTTGCCGATGCGGGATGGGATGTGGAATCAGAAGGGCTTCATGGCGCGCCAGCTGTAAACGTGGTCATGAGCGCGGAAGCGCACGTCACCATTCACACCGCACTGCGCTACCTCGGGCTGGGCGTCAAGCATACTCGGCAGGTCGCCACCGATGCGCAGGGACGGATGATCACCGCCGAGCTACAGAAAACTTTGCAGCACTGCAGCGGCCCCACCATCGTGTGTGCGCAGGCGGGCAACGTCAATACCGGGGCATTCGATCCGATCGACGAAATCGCCGCGCTGACCAATGCCCACGGCGCGTGGCTGCACATCGACGGCGCTTTCGGCCTGTGGGCGCGCGCATCGAAGCAACACGCACATCTTGCACGCGGCGCTGAACAGGCAGATTCGTGGGCCACCGACGCGCACAAATGGCTGAACGTTCCGTATGACTGCGGCATCGTCATCGTTAAACATGCAAGCGCACATTGCGAGACCATGGCGGTGCGCGCTGCGTATCTCGAGCATGCAGAACATGCGGAGCGCGATGCGTTCGAGTATGTGCCGGAGTTCTCGCGACGTGGCCGCTCCATCCCGGTCTACGCAACGCTGCGGCACCTGGGGCGTCGTGGCGTCGCCGACCTGGTCGAACGTTGCTGCGCGCATGCGCGCCAGTTTGCAGCTGTGCTCGCGCTCGAACCTGGAATCGAGATCCTCAATGATGTGGTGCTCAATCAGGTTCTGCTCCGTTTCCGCGACGCGGACGCGGCCACACGTGCGGTCATCACCCTGGTGCAGCGCGACGGAACGTGCTGGCTCGGCGGAACAACCTGGCACGGAAAGGCCGCAATGAGGATTTCCGTGTCCAACTGGTCGACGACAGAAAACGACGTGCGCCGCTCCACGGAAGTGATTGTCGCAGCGCATCGAAGTTGTCTCTAACCTTAACCCTTGCTGCTAAGGGCTACAAAAGTTGCAGCGACACAGGTCGACTGCCACGCCACCAACTAGTAACGCCGAATCGAGTTTCTCCGCTGCACCAACAAGAGGACGACAAAATGCACAACACCGGCAAAGCCCCCACAATGATCGTTTGGATTATTTCACTGGTTCTTTTTCTGGTCGCGCTCGCCGCGCAATTCGACCTGGTCAAGATTGCACAGCCGGTTGCGATGTGGTCTTGGATCATTGGGTATGCCCTGTTGCTGATCGCCTGCCGGGTCCGCGGTCTTTAAGGCGTCGCGCAGAAATAATGCGCCTCTTTTGAACGGGAGACTCTTGCTGGACTTTTAACCCGCCTGCGTTGTTGCCCAAAGGATTGCGTAGTCCGACTACGCGCCCCTTTGGGCGCCGAGCAGGCGGGATAAAATCCGGTGCAATCCGACCACATTATTTATGCGCAACGCCTAAGGAACATCTGAACAAGTCCGGAGCCGCGATAGCCCCCTGAGTCAGGGGGCGAAAAACCGCAGCTTTTTGGGGGTTTGGCAAGCGATAAGCCGTATGGCGAAGACAAAGTGGTGACTTATTCAGACCTTCCCTAAGTCTGCGACTGGTCGTACAGACGGGAAAATGCGCAAGCGGGCCGCCAATGATGCGACCCGCCGCGCAGCGTATCCCCGGAGAAGTGCCGTGCCAACGCTGAAGCCGAGGTCGTCGCGCGAGCGCTGCCTCGGTATGAACAGTCATGCGAGCGGGAGCAAAGCATGCAATGCGACTTGCAATCTCTCAGGCCCGATACCACTTGGCGGTGTGGCGGCCGCCCAGCTCGGCGCGTGTCATCGCTTCAGCCCGGCAAGAAGGAGTCCATGATGTCTGCTTACGAACTCGCCCAATTGAACATTGCCATCATGAAGGAGCCGCTGGATTCGCCGAGCATGTCAGATTTTGTGGCCAACCTCGAACGCGTCAATGCTTTGGCTGAGCGTTCGCCCGGCTATGTATGGCGCTTTCAAACCGAGGAAGGCGATGCCACGGCCGCGCGACCCTTGGGTGAGGACACCTTGGTCAACATGTCAGTGTGGCGAGATGTTGAGTCGCTGAACAAGTATGTCTACGGTGCTGCGCACGTTGAGATCATGCGCCGTCGCAGGGAGTGGTTCGAACGGATGAAACAGGCGTACGTTGTTCTCTGGTGGGTACCAAAGGGTCATCGCCCCGCGATGACCGAGGCGATCGCGAAGCTCGACCTGTTGCGCAGCGGGGGCCCGACGGCCGAGGCTTTCACTTTCCGTCAGGCCTTCTTGCCGCCAGACGCACGGTCAGCGAACGCCCCATTCGCGTTCGGCAATGAATGCCCAGCCACGTAAATCTGCGCTGATGGTCAAGATTGAATTGTTCGAGGCGGAATCGACAGCGTAGAGCGCGGCCTGAGCGCGGCGCGCGCTAACCGAACGGTTGACCCGCGTTCACAGCACGCGTTCAATGAACCAACTCAGCCCGGCGAGTGCAATCGCGGCACTGAGGGTGCGCACGCCCTGGCGCTCAAACCAGGGCGGACTGCACTGCACGCAGGCGCGCTTCGAGCGGCCCATAGCCAACGCTGTCAGCAAGGTACAGCGCCTGTGATTCGCGGGTTGCAACTGTCGCGGCCCACGCTATGTTTTCGGGCGGCAGTGTTGTCCTGCTGCAGGCCCAGATCAGCAGCGCGACACAAGGTATCAGCAGCGGGCGTCTCATCGGGAAATTCCTGGTTTGAAATGGCTATGCACAGACGCAGGCCTGCTTGGCGTGTGGTCCGAGCGTCCTCTGACAGGTTTGCGTCGCTACTGGAACGGTTGGTGCCGCGATGGCCACCATTCAGACCATGATGTGGCAGCGCTACGAACGGGAACACCGTGAGGTAATTCCTGTCGTTGCCGTTCACGCCGTCGCCCGCACCAGCGGCGGGATTGCCGGCGACGATCAGGCTGATCAGCGCATCGCTGACGTCAACCTGTTCCTTGTTGGGTGCGGAACCGCCATCGATGCGACGACCGTTGGGGAACTGCGAATCAATTGCCGAATCCAGTGTGACTACCTCACCAGTGCAGCCATCATCAATCGGAATGGGGCGGCCCAGATTGATTACGTTGATGATGTCGACGCGCGGTCCAATCGCGGTATCGGGATTGATGCCAGGCGCCGCGTAGATGCCCAGTACCTCGGCATCGCGCACCAAAACCGGGAACAGAATATCCGCACCGAAGTTGCTGACGTCCTGCATCGGACTGGAACGCAGGTACTTGGTCTGGCGTGAAGTGCCGACCAATCCGGCATTGAACAGTAGCAGCGCATTGCGGCCCACTTGCTTCCACTTGCCCTGGTAGCCGTAGCCGGTGACGACGTTGTCCTCGCCGACGTTCTGCTTTTCGCGGCGGCTGATGTTGAACCAGACCCGCAGCAGGCTGTCGGACGAATCGGCCTGCAGCACACCATTTTGCGGAGCGCTGTTCGGAAACAAATCGGCGATCGGAATTTCCAGTGCCACGGTAAACACGTTGAATGAAGCCAGTGAACTCGTCTTCACACGGGGTGTCACGTGCACCGGCGATGCTGAACAAGCCTTCGCGGCAGAGGTTGAACAGATCGAAGATGCCCTTCTCATCGAGGTAATAGGGATCGTCGCGTTGGCCAGTGAACGCGCGGCCACCATTGCTCAGATTGTGGATGTACTTCGAGGCGACGAGCGCATCGTCTTACAGATTCACTTTGCTGCTGGTGTTGTTGCCCGATTCATAACCTTGAAACGCGCCCAGGCCTTACACCAGTCGATCCGTCTGCGGTCCGTGATTGTTCGGGGCAACATCGAGATTGCTGCCGATCACTGAAAACTGTCGTTGAGTATTGATGCGGGAGATCGAGAATTTTTCCGAGGCGCCAGTCAGTTGCCATGGCAACTCGTTGCCACCGAACGGTGGATCTGACCCGCCGGGAACGCCGTCGTCGGGTTCGCCCACCTTGTACTCGATGCGATACACCATCTGATCTTCCAGGCTGGTGCCCTCGCCGATGTGGAACTCGTAGCGATAGCCATTGCAGGCGCGCAGGCCCTGATTGCCCTGACCGGGTTCGTGCAGTGGATTGAAGTTCGCAATCAGATACAGCTTGCTGTGATCCCCCGGAGAAACCCAGGCTTAGGTATCGGTATTGTCGGCGCAAGGCTCATTCATTACGACGAGCGCTTCGCGATAGCTGGACGCCAGCTCGAGGCTGCTGGAAAGTGCCAGACCATTGCGCACAGCGCTGCCAGTGCGCGGGTCGTTGGCTTCATTTCGTTTCCTCCATCGAGACCGGCAAAGGGCGGCTCGTGAGAGGAGTTACGTAACCTGCGGTGATCTGGAGGCAGTGGCGACTACGTCAATGTGTGAAGAGCGCGTTGAGAATTATTGGGTTCGCCGCACGCGCCGCGCCTGCCAACGACTGCGCGACACGCCCGTGGCGTTGGCAACTTGAGATCAGTGGCTCGCGATTGACTACGCGTTGCACTGATCGCGTTGCATTGAATTTGCCTGCGTCGCCGATGCGTCAGTTTTCGAAGCCGTTGGCAAACGGCAGTTCGATCACGAATGAGTGGCTCCAGACACCGCGGCCAAGCGTGCCGGCAATCAGCGTGTTGCTAGTGGCCACGTATTGCAGGTCGAACACCAGGACATCAGGCAGACCAGCGCCAAGCAGACTCCAGACGTTCGAATCGGCCGCAGTGGTAAAAACACCAGAGCGAGTGCCGACCGCTACGATGTCGCTGCTGCCCTGGTCGATGTACTCGATCGTGCGGAAATCGAGCGAGCTGACGCTGGTCAAATTTCCGGTGACGTCCTGCCAGGTATCGCCCGCGTTGATTGAACGGAATACCTGATTGTCGTCCACGGCAAAAACGCGCAGTCCATTGCCGGGATCGAGCACCACATCGGTGATGGTGTTGGCGCCAGCGGGCAGGGCGCCAGTGGCAACAAAGATACTGCCCGAGCGCTTGAACACCGCGGCCCCCTTTCCTACGTAGGCGACACTGCTGTCAGCATTGGTACCGTAAGTCATCGCGTTGCGGTTGGCACCGGGCGCGCCCAGCGGAGTCAGAGTCGGAGTGGCGGTGGTGACGTTGGTGGATTCGTAGATGGTATTCAGGCCGCCAACCAGCAGCCGCCCCGGATCGGCGGCGTTCAATGCGATCGGCGTGACGAACTGCGGATCGGCAATGGTCGGCAACGTGAGGCTGCCGAGAAAAGCATTGGCGCTGCTGTAGCGATCGCGACTGAAGCCGCCCAGCCCCTGCGAGCTTAGATAACGGAAGCTCGCTGCCGGCCCAACGGTTACGTTATCGGCAGCGACATCACCGCCATCGCCGCCGTTGATCAAGGTCCAGCGCAGATTGGCTGCGCTCTGCTGCATATGCGTGCCATTGTCCTGGGTGCCGATGAAAATGACGTTGGCGACGCGATCCTGGGCGAGGTCGTGCACCTCGATGACATTGAGATTTCCGATCACAGATCCCCAGGTGCCGGCCGAAGATGTCGGCGAAGATCGGCGATAGATTCCGCCGTCGTCGCTCTCCAACAAATTGCCATTGACGTCGAACGCGAGGTCGCGACTGTCGGCGTGCGGAGAAGTATTGCCCCCATTGCCGTCCATGATCGTCACAAACTGAGTGCCGATTGTCAGCGCGGCGTCGCCGCGGACCAGATTGCCGGTGAAAGGACCAGAGCTGATGCGATCGCCACCAATGTAGACGCGATTGGCATTGGCCGGGTCGGCCGCTATCGACGTATTCGGAAAGCCCTGCCCGCCAGGATGGATGACCGGCACATCCATTGCCGTCCAGTTGCTACCTTGGTTGGCGCTGCGGAATACACCGTTCAAACTGCCGGTATCGACTGTGGCCGCGAACAGCGTCGAGGAGGCGCCGACCGATAGCTTGATGTTGTTGGTCGTCGCGACCAGGCCAGTCACTCCAGTAGTGACATCGATCCAGTTGGCGCCACTATTGTCGCTACGCAGCAACTTGGGCGCAGTGCCGCGCACCGCAATGTAGAAACGCGCGTTGTCGCCGGCGTCACCGACCAGATCGAAAATACCGCCGGTGGGCAGTCCGTTGCTGCCCGACACCAGTGTCCAGTTCGCACCGCTGTTGATACTGCGGAACAGCCCGCCATTGTTGGAAGCGGCCATCAGTACCGCGCCCCGCGCAGCGACGGCGACGATCTTCTGGCCGAGCAATGTCGCGCCGCCCAGCATGCTCCAGTTGGCGCCGCCGTCTATGCTGCGATAGACGCCGATTTCGTCATCGCCGCGTTGCGCGAAGTTGCCCAGGCGTCCGGTGCCGGCAAGCAACGTCTGGTTGGTCGCATCAGTGGGGTCGAATGCAATCGCGCCGATCGACTGCGATGGCAGGTCTGCGGTTTGCGCGACCCACGTGGGCTGCGCGGCCGTGGCGTTGCTGGTCTTCCAGATGCCGCCATTTACCGCGCCGATGTAAAGGATGCTCGCGTTTAATGGATGCGGGGCGATGCTTTGAATGGCGCCGCAGACTTCGTCTCCAGGCGGTACGTTGACCTGCGCTGATTGGGTCGGCGCGGGCCCACGCTGTTGCCAGGATACGGCAAGGCCGCGTCGGTCGGGCCGCGCCGGCGGAAATACCGCTGGACGCTGCTCCGCCGGATCGACTGGCTCGGCATCGGACAGTTCATTTCTCGGGCGCGCGATCGATGCCGGTGGCGCGCTACTGCGCTCTGCACTCGGTGCCACGACAGGCGTCGACTGCGTCGCCAACGCTGCGCTCGTGAGCAACAATCCGCCCAGAAGAGCCGCGCAGCAAATGCGAACGCCGTAAGCCAAATTATTCTGGGGCATTTCCCGGTTCCTCAATGGAGTTGGTCGAATGGGCCGATCGCTCGCCGCCTCAAGCCGCCAGATTAGCGGAGGCAAAGCGCGTGTGGGTGTGCGAAAGGTCAGTATGTGCAACGGTATTTGGGGGCAAGCGGACATGGGTAACGCTACGTTGTTCACTGCGGCAGTCAGGCATTTCGGCGGTGTTTTTCAGCCGTGTCGAATCTCGCCGATAGCACCACGTGCCCAGCTGCGCGACTGGTACATCTGGGCATCGGCGCGGGCGATGGTGTCGGGCAGGAGTTCGTTGGGCAGGCGCACGGCGTAGCCCAACGAGAACGCGCACGGCGCCAGCGCGCGGTCATCACGCAGGCGCATCGCAGTGTGCTCGGCGAGATCGTCGCCTGCATCCGTCAGCAGCAGAAGAAATTCGTCGCCGCCAGCACGCACCACCGCGTCGCCGGCGCGCGCATGCTGTTGCAGAAAATGTCCAACCTCGACCAGCACCTGATCGCCACGTTCGTGGCCGTGGGTATCGTTGATGCGCTTGAAATGATCAAGGTCAATATTGATCACCGCCCAGCGTTGCGCTTCGCTGTGCCTGCGCTCGAACACCGAAAGGTACCTGCGGTTGAAACAGCCGGTCAGCTCGTCCTGCAGGCTTTGCTCGCGCAGCGCCTCGGTCTGCTGCACCTGATCGGTCACGTCCACGGCGTGCCCGATAACGTAGGCATGCTCCGGCACCTGGGCGTTGAGGCGCGCGCTGTATCGCCAGCACCGCGCGGCACCGCGCCGATGGCGAACATACATCAGCCCTTCATCGTGTTCGCTGCTTTGCACGCGCAACAGGTACTCGGAAAAGGCGATCTGGTCAGCGTCAGCGATAAAATCTGCGAGCGGCTGGCCAACCAGTTGGTCCTCGCGCTGGCCGAGGGCTTCTGCAACGGCTGGATTGGCCATCAACAGGCGCCCTTCGAAGTCGTGCAGAAAAACATAGCCGCGACTCAGACGTAGCACATCCAGGGCGCGTGACTGGCTCTCGCGCAGCGCAGTCACCGCGGCGCGCAGGCGCCGGTTGGAACGGCGCTGCTGCCAGAAGAACACGCTGAGAACCAGCAGCGTCGCCAGGCTGAGCATACCCAGCGCCAGACCCAACCGGTTGCGGCGGGCCAGTGCGTCGGCGCGTTCGGCGGCGAGTGTTGCCTCGCTTCCGAGTCGCAACACATCGAGCTGCTGTTCGGCATACTTCAGCCGCGAATCGAAGTCGTCGGCGGCCAGCGCGCGGTCGTTGCTGAGCACGCCGCGATCGAGCTCGATGACCCTGCGCATGGCACTGGCCAGTTCGGCCTTTGGCGCATCGATTTCGAGCAAGACGCCGATCAGGTCACGGCCAACGCGCAACTCGTCGCGATCCAGCCCCAGTTCGCGAAAAGTCTGGATCGCCGCGCGCAGCTCACTCGCAGCGACTGGCAGGTCAGTGCGATCCATCGCAGCCAAACCGCTGACCTCATGGCCGAGTCCCTGCAGTTGTGAGTTCTTCAATTGCTTGGCCAACGCAAAGATCTGCTCGGCGTTGTGCAACACGTTGGCATAGTCGCGGTCCTGCCGAGCGAGCCGTGCTGACTCCAGATACATCTCGGCACTCAGCTTTGGATCGTTGAGCAGGCGACTGGCGGCCACGGCCTGCGCCAGCAACGCGCGCGCCATCTCACGTTTGCCAAGTTGCGCGTTGGCACGCGACTGATTGCGCAGCAGGCGCGCGCGCATCTGAATCGCGCCATCGGGCCCGAGCTGCTGCAATCCGCGTTTGGCGTATTCGGCGGCAAGCTGGTGTTTGCCGATGGCATGACTCATCGACGAGTAGGCCAGTGAAATATCGGCCGACAGCTCGCTGTGCGGCGTTGTTTTCAACAGCAGTTCGGCGCGTCCGAGCACCTGTTCGCCGCCGGTAAAGTCCTGCATCGCCATACGCGCGCGGCTGTCGTTGATCAGGCCGCGCACCATCAGGATGGGATCGCCGCTGCCTTCGGCGGCAACCACCGCCTGGGCACCGGCGCGGCGTTGGCATTGCCAGTTGGCAATCACTCGGCAGGCGTTGGCTTCCGCCAGATAAAGCAAGGCGAGTTCGCGCTCGTTTTCCTTGGATTGCGCAGTCTTGATCAGTGCCGGCAGCTGCATGAGCACGGTTTCCGGATCAAACAGCGCCTTCGCTTCCAGAGCGTGTCGAGGCAAAGGCACAGCAGCGGCCGGTGTAACGCAGAACGCGCGCACGCCGCAGCCGAGCAGCAGCACGCTCAGCAGTAAAGAACCAACGCCAGAGTTGGCGACAGACCTCATGTGACGATCCCAAGGCCCCCGGGCCCTGATGTGCGATGGTACGACGTGGTGCTCGGCTAGGGAACATCTGAACAAGTCCGAAGCCGCGATAGCCCCCTGATTCAGGGGGCGAAAAACCGAAGGTTTTGACCAGCTCCGCTGTTGAGAGCGGGGGTTGGCAAGCGATAGGCAGTGTGGCGAAGACGAAGTCGTGACTTATTCAGACCTTCCCGCAGATGTCAACAATCAGCAACTGGCAGTGCGCGGCGTTGCGCCGCGCCGCAGCGCCCACCCGTTGCAGTGGGGACGCGCGACGCGGCAGTCCTGGCTATTTCCGTTTTGGAGCGAACGCGTGGGTCAACAGTGCGCCATCAAATCCCGCGCTCGGAGCAAGACCCGCGGCATGTCGGTACAGCGCCGCTGAGTAGATGCCCGATAACGCGGCGTGAACCAGCGCGAACGACATCATCACCACAATTCCGATACCAATCGCCGTCGCCGCCAATGCCAGGTGCGCGCCGGAAAACAGCACGGCGGCAATGGTCGCGGTCAGCACGATCACCAGAAATTGCGCCAGGCCAAATACCACGCCGACGCCGCCCTGGCCGATGATGTTCTCGCCCCAGGTGCTTTTGAGCAGGCGTGCACTTTCCTTCACCGCGTCCAGTGGCCCGACATCTCGCATCACCAACACCGGTACGGTGAGGAAGGTGACCACGGTCCACGCCGCGCCGATCAGCCCGGTGATCCATTTGCCGATGAACCCCGCGCGTTCTTCGATGGCGCGAAGAATCATGCCCACAGTCGCCGCGATGGCGGCATAACCAAGAATGACGCGAATTTTGGACCGGGCAATGCGCAAACCATCGGCGACCGTAGGATCGCCACCTTCGAGTCGAATCATCGCCGCTCCAACCAGCGCGGTATTGAAATAGAAGATCACGAAATACTGCACCAGGTAAAACAGGAAAACCCACGCGTACAACCAGGGTGGAATCGAATCCGAATTGGCTTCGATCGCTTTCAGGTCGAGCATGCCGAACAGCGGCAGCACGAAACTTGCGATCACCAGCAAGCCCGCGACAGCCGAAACCGCCGGAAACACCAGCAGCTCCTTGTCTTGTCGCAATACATCGGCGCTTGCCTTGATCAGCTGCCAGCTGCGCGAGAATTTCTCAAACATGATGCGCTCCTTCGAAATGTGTCGGGTAGCGTACATAGTTCGCAGCACGGATCGAAGCGTGCGTTGGTCACCATCGTTGCTTTCAACCACACCGCGCGACTTCGCTGCGACACCGTATCGTTGTGGCTGTCTGTGCCGCTCGCGCAGCGTTGTGTGCGAGCCATAAATGTGCTGCACTGCACAATTGACAACGCTGTCATCGGGCGCGCAATAATGCGCCACTGGCCGCGACCACCGCTTTGTCGCTTCAGTATCCACGTGTACCCGGAGGCGTCTTGAACACACAAATTGCAAGCTCCAATATTCGGCACGCCGCTGCGCGGCTCGTGCTTGGCGTTGCCTTGTCGAGTGTGGTGGTCGGCTGTGCGCAGACCAGCAAAGCGCTGCAAGCGACACCAGCGGTCACCGCCAGCGCGCCTGCCGCCAACGCGGACGTCAATCCGCAGAATTGGCCGGCGTTGAGTTCGCCACTGGCACCGGATGAAGCCTTGGAAACACGCGTGCGCGCTCTGCTCGCCAGCATGACAATCGAGGAGAAAGTCGGCCAGATTGTGCAGGGCGATTTGGGCAGCGTGACGCCCGACGACGTGCGCCAATATCGGCTTGGTTCAGTACTGGCCGGTGGCAACTCTGATCCGGGTGGTCGTTACAACGCGCCAGCTGCCGATTGGCTGGCACTGCTGGACGCGTTCCATAGCGCGTCGATGGACACCAGCAATGGACGCAAGGCGATTCCTGTGTTGATGGGAATCGATGCAGTACATGGCCACAACAACATTGTCGGCGCTACGCTGTATCCACACAATATTGCGCTCGGCGCCACGCGTAATCGCGAATTGGTACAGCGCATTGCGCAGGCAACGGCGATCGAGCTGCGCACCACCGGTTTCGAGTGGACGTTTGCGCCGACATTGACGGTGCCACGTGATGATCGCTGGGGCCGCACCTACGAAGGCTATTCGGAAGATCCGGCGATCGTGGCGAACTATGCCGGCGCCGTGGTTGAAGGTCTGCAAGGAAAGGCCGGCACGGCGGAATTTCTCAATGGCATGCACGTGCTCGCATCGGCCAAACATTTCATTGGCGATGGCGGCACCGCTGGCGGCAGGGATCAAGGCGACACCCAGGTGACCGAGGCCGAGTTGCGCGATATCCATGGCGCGGGCTATGCCCCGGCACTCGTAGCCGGTACGCAGACGGTGATGGCTTCGTTCTCGAGCTGGAATGGACAAAAGCTGCACGGTCACAAGGGCCTGTTGACCGATGTGCTCAAAGGTCGCATGGGTTTTGATGGATTCGTGATCGGCGACTGGAACGGCCACGGTCAGCTGCCGGGATGCACCAGTGAAAACTGCGCGGCGGCTTTCATCGCCGGCGTCGACATGTTGATGGCGCCCGAGACTTGGCGTGGCTATTACACCAACGCAGTTGCGCAGGCGCGTTCCGGAGCCATCCCGATGCAGCGTCTTGACGATGCAGTCAGCCGCATTCTGCGCGTGAAGTTTCGCCTCGGACTGTTCGAAGCTGGCCTGCCTTCGCAGCGCCTGCTCGGTGGCAAGTTCGAACACATTGGTAGTGCGGCGCATCGCGCGCTCGCGCGCTCCGCTGTGCGGGAGTCGCTGGTGCTGCTGAAGAACAACGGTGGTGTTTTGCCGCTGCGCCCGAACGCACGCATTCTTGTAGCAGGAGATGGTGCCGATAACATTGGCAAGCAGGCCGGTGGCTGGACGTTGAGCTGGCAGGGCACCGGCAATACACGCGCCGATTTTCCGGGTGCGCAGTCGATCTGGGACGGCATCAAAGCTGCCACCGAGGCCGCGGGCGGCAAGGCCACACTGGCGCTTGATGGTAGCTATCGCAAGCGTCCGGACGCCGCGATCGTAGTGTTCGGAGAGAATCCCTATGCCGAGTTTCAAGGCGATATTCCCAACCTGGCGTATAAACCGGGCAACGACAGTGACCTCGCGCTGATCCAACGACTCAAGGCGAAAGGCATTCCCGTGATCGCGGTGTTTCTGTCCGGCCGACCGCTTTGGGTCAACCGCGAAATCAACGCCTCCGACGCGTTTGTCGCGGCATGGTTGCCGGGTTCCGAAGCTGGCGGCATCGCCGATGTGCTGTTCGCCACAGGCAGTGGCGAGGTCGCGTTCGACTTCACCGGAAAACTTTCTTACTCGTGGCCGCAGAATGCAACGCAAACTCCGCTCAATGTGGGGCAGGACAACTACGCACCGCAGTTTGCCGTCGGCTACGGGCTCAGCTACGCGCGACCGTTGTCGCTCAAGCTCCTGTCTGAAGACTCCGGCTTGCAGCACGGCGGTGGCGAGCCGGGTGTGTTCTATGCGCGCGGTGCCGTTGCGCCAGGCTGGACAATGCTGCTGGCCGATGGTGAAGAGGTGGGAACACCGATCAACGTTTTGCCCGGTGACAGCATCGAGCGTCGCGTCCGCGTCAGCGTCGCTGATCACGAAGCGCAGGAAGACGGACGACGATTCGTCTGGAACGGACGCGGCGATGCGCGCACCAAGCTCAGGGCGGATGCGCCAGTGGACCTGCTCCGCGAAAGCAATGGCGATGCGTTGCTGGTGATCGCACTCAAGGTTGATGTGGTGCCGACCAGCGAAGTTTCACTCGCCATCAGTTGCGGCGAAAAATGCACCGGCGTTGTTCCGATTGGTGCTTCTCTGCGCGCTTTGCCAGCTGCGAAGTGGACGCGACTTGGGGTGCCGCTGAAATGTTTTTCAGAGGCCGGCGCAGACCTGAACCGGGTTTCTGGATTGTTTGAATTGAGCGCGTCGGCCGCGTTCGATCTATCGGTGTCGCGCATCGCGTTGGGCACCGAATACGACCATGTTGTTCGATGTCCGGCGCGTTGACTTTGATTCGCTGCATTGCAGCATTTTTCAGATGAAATTCACCGGGTTAGACGTGTTAAATTTTCAGTTGACAACGCTGTCATTTAGGCGTCCAATGCTTCGGCAACGTTGATCCGGCGTCAGGAATTTCCGACGCAAATCCGTTTAGCGACCCTGGGGGAAAGAGAGTCCATGAAATACTTACGCAACGTTCCAAAGCAGCGCATCCTGACCGTGGCCTTGTTGTTGGCACTGGCCAATCCGGTCACCGCACAAACTCCAGCGAAGGATGCAAGCGACGACGCCGACGCGGACAGCAGCGCGGAACGCGACAGGAAGTCCGAACCTGAAAACACCGAGCTGCTGGAGACGATCGTCGTCACTGGCATCCGTGGCAGCTTGACGTCGTCCATGAATCTCAAGCGCGACTCCCAGGGCGTGGTCGACGGCATCGTCGCCGAAGACATCGGCAAATTCCCCGACACCAATCTCGCCGAATCACTGCAGCGCATCAGCGGCGTGTCGATCGATCGCACCAATGGTGAAGGCTCGCGAGTCACCGTGCGCGGCGTCGGTCCGGATTTCAATCTCGTGCTGTTGAACGGCCGGCAAATGCCCTCCTCCAGCATTGCCGATACCGGCCCGTCGAACTCGCGCGCGTTTGACTTTGCCAATTTGGCATCAGAGGCGATCTCGCAAGTCGAGGTGTACAAAACCAGTCGAGCCAGCTCGCCCACCGGCGGCATTGGCGCCACGATCAACATCAAGACGGCTCGTCCGCTCGACAACCCTGGATTTCTCAGCAACATCGGCGTCAAGGGCGTTTTCGATACGTCAAATGACAACCTGCCCGACTCACTTCAAGGCGATTCACTCACGCCCGAAGTGTCTGGCATATTCAGCAATACATCCGCCGACGGCAAGTTCGGCGTGGCGCTGAGCGGCAGCTATCAAGAGCGCGATCTTGGCTACAACCAGGCAGCAGTCGGCAATGGCTGGCGGCCTTTCGCCGGTGATGAAAACAACTGGGGCACGATTCCCCAGCCAGGTGCGCCAGGCTCACAAAACATCATCAACCGCCCTGGTCCGAACGACATCTATTCGGTGCCGCAGAATTTTGGCTACAGCCTCAACGGCATCCAGCGCCAACGCACCAACGGTCAGTTGGCGCTGCAGTACGCGCCGTCGGACAATCTGACAGCGACGCTGGACTACACCTACTCCGAAAACAAGGTTCAGACCCAGCGCAACGATTTGTCGGTGTGGTTCAACTTCGGCCCATCCTCGAGTTCGTGGACCAATGGTCCCGTCGCTGGTCCCAACATTTATTCCGAGACGATCGTTCCCGCCAACAGCGATCTGGCGATGGGCGGAGCGCAGTTTGCGACCAAGAACCAAAACAAATCACTGGGATTCAATCTCGAGTGGAACGTTACCGATCGGTTGAACCTGGCGCTGGACGCCCACAAATCATCGGCTGAATCCGGCGCTGACAGCCCGTTCGGCTCGAATGCTGTGTTGGGCACGGCCGGCTTCTTTCGCGGCACAACAACGGTGGACTTTACCAACGACTTTCCGGTGTTGAGCGTGGCGCTGCCGCCGGGCATGTCGAGCATCGACCCCTCAAGAATGCTGGTGACCGGTTCGAGCTTCCGCAACAGTTACATGAAGTCGGAAATTGAGCAGACGCAGGTGAGCGGCGACTTCGAGTTTCTGGAGTATTCGCGCCTGGATTTCGGCGTTTCCGCAAACAAGGTCGACAACCGTTCTGCATTTTCCAACGTGCAGCGAGACACCTGGGGCGGTGCCACCAGCGCTGACGATTACCCGGACAGCGTCTGGCATCCAGATTCCATCAGGCACTATTTCGGAAACATTGACGGCAGCGGCAACCCGGCCCTGTTCAACCAGTTCTTCACCTTTGATTTCAACACTGTGCGACAGCTGGCCGCGGATGCTGCCGGTGACGAGGCGCTGTATCTCGCGTCCGACGTGTTCACCACCGATCGCAGAACCGAAGAAAAATCCAAGAGCGCGTACGTGCAATACAGGACGACCTGGGATCTGGCCATGCCGGTGCATGCGGCAATCGGCGTACGCTACGAAAGTACCGACGTAGTCTCGACCGCGCTGGTGCCAACGGCTACGGGAATTGTCTGGGTGGCCAACAACGAGTTCTCCGTGCAATTTGGTGCACCGGGCTACACCACGCTGGGCGGCAGTTACGACTACTTGTTACCAAGCTTGGATATCGGTGTCGAACTCTCAGAGTCAATGAAGCTGCGCGGCAGCTATGGTGAGAGCATCGGCCGGCCAGGCTGGGGCGATATCCAGGGCGGGCAAACACTCAACCAGTTGGCGCGCATCAATGGCGGCTTGGGTGCGCAGGGCAACCCCGCGTTGAAACCACTGCTGTCGGAGAATATCGACCTCTCGTTCGAGTGGTACTACGGCGAATCCAGCTACATGTCGGTCGGCTACTTCCGCAAAAACATCGACAACTACATCGGCGTGACCACGGTTCAGGGTACGCCGTTCAATCTACACACACCGGCTCAGGGCGTTTACTTCAACGAAGCAGTGGCCAGCGGCTGCGCCACCGCCGATCTGACCTGTATCCGCAATTTCATTTTCATCAATCATGCCGGTGACCCCGGCGTAGTGCGCGGGCCAGATGATGTGAACGGCAACCAGACCGGCACCATCGCCGGGCAGCCGGGTGATCCGATCGCCACCTTCGCGATCACTTCGCCGGCCAATCAGCGATCGGCATCGCTCGACGGCTGGGAATTCAATGTGCAGCATCTTTTTGGCGCCAGCGGATTTGGTGTGGCGGCCAATTACACGATTGTTGATTCGGGCCTGCAATACGACAACTACAACCGGGGTGAGCAGTTCGCGCTGGAGGGTCTGAGCGATTCGGCAAACCTGGTTGTGTTCTACGAGAAGGACAAATGGAGCGCCCGCGCCGCATACAACTGGCGCGATGAGTTCCTGGCCGGACGATTCGACGGCACCGGTCTGCCCAATCCGGTTTACACCGAGGCCTACGGTCAGTTGGATGTAAATCTTGGTTACCAGTGGAACGAAAACCTGACCTTCCAGGCGGAAGTGATCAACGCCACGGATGAGATCCAGCGGCAGCACGGACGTACCACAAATCAGGTGTTGTACGTGACCCAGACCGGTCCTCGCTACATGATCGGATTCCGCTACAAGTTCTGAGCTGGGCGGACAAGAACGCAGTACAGAGCGTTCTCATAAATGTGCCGCAGAAAAAGCCGCTGACATTCAGCGGCTTTTTCGTTTCGGCTGGATGCCCGGATCCTGGCAGGCATATATAGTGAGGGCGTGACGGTGAGTGACGCGGTCAAGCACGTGGTGATTGTCGGTGGCGGGTCTGCTGGATGGCTGACTGCCGCCGTGCTCGCGGCCGAGCATCAATCCACATCTGCGGCAGGACTGCAGGTGACATTGATCGAGTCGCCGGACGTCATGCCGATCGGCGTGGGCGAAGGCACCTGGCCAACCATGCGCGATACGCTGCGCAAAATCGGCGTGACCGAAACCGATTTCATTCGCGAGTGCGACGCCTCATTCAAGCAGGGCTCGCGATTCGACGGATGGGTCAACGGAGGCCAGGGCGACTACTATTTCCATCCCTTCGTGCTGCCACAGGGATATTCCGACACCAACCTGGTCTCGGCCTGGTTGCAGCAACACGCGAACGTCCCGTTTGCTGACCTGGTGAGTTTTCAACCGCACTTGTGTGTGCACGGCAAAGCGCCCAAGCAGGCGGCAACGCCTGAATATGCCGCCGTCGCCAACTACGCCTATCATCTGGACGCCGGCAAATTCGCTGTGTTTCTGCGCAAGCACTGCACCGAGCGGCTTGGTGTGAAGCATGTATTGGATCACGTGGTCGGCATCAATTCGCACGACAACGCTGACATTGCTTCGCTGCAGACCAAAGCCACGGGTTCCCTTGCAGGCGATCTGTTTGTTGATTGCACCGGGATGCAGTCGCTGTTGCTGGGTCAGCACTTTGGCATCGCCTTCAAGTCGCAAAAGCATGTGCTGTTCAACGACTCCGCGCTGGCGCTGCAGGTCCCTTACGTCGATGACAACAGTCCGATCGCCTCGCAAACCATCTCGACGGCGCAAAGCAGCGGCTGGGTCTGGGACATTGGACTTCCAACGCGACGCGGCGTCGGCCACGTCTATTCCAGTGCGCATATCACGGATGACGCGGCTGAACTCGAACTGCGCAGTTACATAGAACGCAGCGGCGGCCCGAAGGATATCGGCGCAGCGCGCAAACTGTCCTTCAACCCTGGCTACCGACAGAAGTTCTGGCACAGAAACTGTGTCGCGATCGGGCTCTCTGCGGGTTTCATCGAGCCACTGGAAGCATCGGCTATCGCATTGATCGAGCTTTCTGCGGCCATGCTGAGCGATGACATGCCGGCCACACGTGCGGACATCGATATCGCCGCCCGTCGTTTCAACGACTCCTTCATCTATCGATGGGAACGCGTAATCGACTTTCTCAAGCTGCACTATGTGTTGACCAAGCGAACCGATTCAGCGTTCTGGCGCGATAATTGTCTTGTCGATTCGATTCCGGAACGGCTGCGCGAATTGCTCACGCTTTGGCGTCACCGGTCGCCCTCGCGCTACGATTTCAATCGCATCGAGGAAGTGTTTCCGTCGGCGAGTTATCAGTACGTGTTGTATGGCATGGGATTCCGCCCCGAACCGGGCGTTGCGACGAGGCGCACGGACAATGCCGACCTTGCGGACGGATTTTTTCGCGAGGCCGCCGCGCTGACGACCAAGATGTTGGCGGCGCTGCCCAGCAACCGCGAATTGATTGGGCATATCCAACGCAATGGGCTGCACCGTATCTGATGAAGCGTCGATCCATTCATTTGCAGGCACGATGAACCACTATGGCTAAAACCGTTTTGCTCAACAACGTCGATCACCAAACGCTGCGGGTCATCACCAGCCGCGCTGCCGAGTACGGCGACGACGTAATGTTCGCGGTCACTTTTCCGGCCGAGTTCCGCAGCCTCCAGGCGCATTACCCGATCGTCTTTCGCAAGTCGCCGGATGCTGCCACATTCCAGCCGATCGCTTTGTTCGGTTTCAAGGAAGGTCAAAACCTATTCCTCGATGCGCAGCGCTGGAACGCTACTTATGTACCGTTGGTGATCGAACGTCAGCCCTTTCTCATCGGTGTCGCCGATGACGAATTGACGATTCATGTTGATCTGGACAGCCCCAGGATCAGCACCACTGAAGGCGAGGCCGTATTTCGCACCCATGGCGGCACGACCGAATTTCTCGAGCGCATCAATTCTGTGTTGCTCGCCATCCACGAGGGGCTGCAGGGCACGCCGGCATTCGTTTCTGCGCTGCTGGAGCATGATCTGCTCGAATCCTTCGTTTTCGATATCGGCCTTGCGGATGGCTCGATCAATCGACTGGCGGGCTTCTACACCATCAATGAAGAACGACTCCATGGCTTGGGCGGCAGCGCGCTGGAAAGCCTGAGCAGGGCTGGCCATCTGCAGGCGGTCTATATGGCGATCGCATCGCTGTCGAATTTGCGCGCGCTCGTCGAGCGGCAAAATCGGTCCCATGCTGGCGCGCTGTAACCCGGTACGCGAGGTCGCGGGCATTGATCCGCAGGCGCTACCGGACGCGATCCTGCAGGGCACGCAACCCGTGGTCATCAGAGGATTGATCTCGAACTGGCCGATGGTCCAGGCCGGGCTTGAATCCACGCACGCAGCGAGCACTTACCTGCGCAGCTTCCATCGCGATGCAACGGTGGGCGCGTGGTTCGGCGCGCCGGAAATCGGCGGCCGCTTTTTCTACAATGACGATTTCAGCGGATTCAATTTTCGCGCCGAGCGGTTGCGGCTTGATCAGGTGCTCGATCAACTCAGCCAGCATGATCACGACGCGAAGCCGCCGGCGATTTATGTCGGCTCGACCACGATCGACACTTGCCTGCCAGGATTCCGCGCTGAAAACGCTCTGGACCTCCGCGAACGGCAGCCGCTGATCAGCGTGTGGATCGGCAATCGCACGCGGATCGCTGCGCACCATGATCTTCCCGACAACCTTGCCTGCGTCGCCGCCGGTCATCGCCGCTTCACCTTGTTCGCACCGGATCAACTCGGCAATCTGTACATCGGCCCACTCGACTTCACACCAGCCGGACAGGCGATCAGCCTGGTCGACTTCGCGAATCCTGATCTGGCCAAGTTCCCCAAATTCGACGACGCCCTAAACCATGCGCAAGTGGCTGACCTGGGGCCCGGTGATGCCATTTTCATCCCCAGCATGTGGTGGCACCACATCGAAGCGCTCGACAGCTTCAATGTGCTGGTCAACTACTGGTGGCGGCAGTCGCCCGAGTACATGGATACGCCAATGAATGCGCTGATGCTCGCACTCATGAGCATCCGCGATCTGCCGGTCGAACAACGCGAGGCTTGGCAGAATATATTTCGCCATTATGTTTTCGAGCCTGATGACGGCACGGTCGGTCATATTCCGGAACACGCGCGCAGAGTGTTGTCGCCGCTCGATGCGAAAACGGCAAGAGAACTGCGCGCACAACTGCTGAAACGATTCAATCGCTGAAGGGGACACGCACTTGCACGAGACAAACGCACCGCAGTGGGAGCGCAAACCGATCAGGCGGATCGTGATTGCTGGCGGTGGCACTGCCGGCTGGATGGTCGCTGCAGCGATGTCCAAGACGCTGGGCAAGGTGCTTGATATCAAGCTGATCGAATCCGATGAAATCTCGACCGTGGGCGTCGGCGAGGCAACCATTCCCACGCTGGTGACCTTCCACAGATTGCTCGAGATCAACGAGCAGGAATTCATGGCGGCCACGCAGGCCACATTCAAGCTCGGCATCAGCTTCGAGAACTGGCGCAATCTCAACGAGGACTACATTCATTCTTTTGGACTGACCGGCAAGGATCACTGGACGGCTGGTTTTCAGCACTTCTGGTTGAAAGGCCGCGAGCGGGGTCTGGCCGGCGAATACGGCGACTACTGTCTGGAGCTCAAGGCCGCGCAGCAGGATCGCTTCGCGCACTTGCCACGTGGCGGAATGAACTACGCTTTCCACATGGACGCGGGGCTGTATGCCAAATTCCTGCGGAAATTCAGCGAAGGCTTCGGCGTGCAACGCATTGAAGGCAAAATTGTTGAAGTGAAAACTGCTGGGCCCAACACGGGCGAGAGCAAAAGCGATGCCGCGCCGGCACAGATCAAAGCGCTCAGGTTGGACTCAGGGCTGGAAATCGAAGGTGACCTGTTCATCGATTGCACCGGATTCCGTGGCCTGCTGATCGGACAAACCCTGGGCGTGGACTACGAAGACTGGTCGCACTGGCTTTACTGCGACAGCGCCATCGCACTGCAGACCGAATCGGTAGCGGATGCGGTGCCCTACACGCGCTCAATTGCGCGCGAGGCTGGCTGGCAGTGGCGCATCCCGCTGCAACATCGTGTCGGTAACGGCATCGTCTATAGCAGCCGCTACCTCGATGACGCACAGGCGGCCGAGTCCTTGCTGGCCAATGTTCAAGGCACCGCGCTGACCGAGCCGCGGGTGATCAAGTTTCGGCCCGGCCAGCGTAGCAAAACATGGAGTGGCAACTGCATCGCCATCGGCCTGGCCAGCGGCTTCCTCGAGCCGATCGAGTCGACCAGCATCCATTTGATCCAGCGGGGCATAGTCCGCCTGATGCAGATGTTTCCGGGCAACGGCATCTGCCAATCCGACATCGACGAATACAATCAGCAAACAAGTTCCGAGATCGAGCACATCCGGGATTTCATCGTGCTGCACTATCACGTGACGAACCGACAGGACACGCCGTTCTGGCGCGCCTGTCGCGACATGGACATTCCTGCATCGCTACGCCACCGCATTGAGCTGTTCCGCGAAAGCGGCCGGGTGTTTCGCGTACCCAACGAATTGTTTGCGGAGAACTCCTGGATCCAGGTCATGCTGGGGCAGGGCATCTTGCCGCAGCAATATCATCCAGTCGCCGATTTGATGGGAGATGTGGAACTGTCGCAGTTTCTGCAGGGCATCCGCGCGTCGGTCGATAACACCGTCAAACAGTTGCCGGCGCATCAGGCTTACGTCGAGAAATATTGCAAGGCACCGGATACGCGCGGCGCAAACAGATAAGCAGCCACTCAGTGGCGAGCATGGAGTAACGTGATGACGATCTGGCAGACGTGTGTGAAACATTTCGCCTTCACAGTACCGGCAGTGCTGGTCATGACGGCGTTCAACCAGACGACGTTCGCCGCCGAGAGCTCGTTTACATGGCCACACGGCGCCAAGGCGGCAGTCAGTCTGGCCTATGACGATGCGATAAATTCGCAGCTCGACCACGCGATCCCGGCGCTCGACAAGTACGGATTGAGGGGCAGTTTCTATTTGACTCTGAGCAGTGAGACCTTGAGCAAGCGGCTGTCAGAATGGCGCGCAGCTGCCGCAAATGGTCACGAACTGGGAAATCACACGCTGTTTCATCAGTGCTCGCGCAAGGCGCCGGGCCACGAATGGGTCAACGTCGAAAACGATCTGGACACAATCAGTGTCGCGCAGCTGACGGCGCAAATCCGAGTTGGGAACATCTTGCTTCAGGCGATCGATGGCAAGACCGAACGCACGTTCACCGTTCCCTGCGGCGAGGTCGAGGCCGCCGGCCAGAATTACCTGCCCCAGATTCAAGCGGACTTCGTTGCGATCAAGTCGGGCGGTGGAACTGTCATTCGCGATATGAAGCGACTCGATCCTTACGCAGTTCTGGTCGTCGCGCCCACCGACGTCAGCGGCAAGCAGCTCATCGATTTGGTGAATGCGGCTGCCGACCAGGGCACCATGATCAACCTTACTTTCCACGGCATCGGTGGTGATTACCTGAGTGTGTCCAATGAAGCCCACGATGAGCTACTCGCCTACTTGGCCGCACACCGAAAGATTTACTGGACCGACACCTTCATAAACATCATGAAGTACACCAAACTTGAGCAGACGAAAACGCAGTAACCGCCGCACGACAGAGCCGGCATGCGCGCAAAGTGCGTGTGTCTCTTTTGTCGTCTCAGTGCCGCGCGCTCGCGACTGCAGCTGACAGGACTGCGCGAAAGTATCCGAGCAGGCCCGCCTGATTTCGGCGCGATCTAACTTCCGCCACAGGAAAATATTGCGCGTCCTGAAACGCTGCAAACGAACAGATGACAACGCTGTCATATTTGGCTAAAGTCGACTTCGCACGGATTGGGTAGCCGGCGCAGATGACCCGTTCGGGCCAAATGCACCGAATCGATGCTGGCTGCAGCCGGTTACCGGTTTGTGCATTCGTATGCGTAGTCATTTCATCGCGCGCGTCATTGCGAGCGAGTCAGTCTGCTCGTTAGGCTTGGTGGGTAGCTTGGTCGAGCGGCGATCGTCGCGATGTCGGGTGACGATTTGTCGGTACGCAAGTAGTGCGCATATTCAAGGGTGGCCGCGAGGCCGGTCCAGTCGATGCACCGTCGTCATGAATGGGGATGCTGATGAAACTGTCGTTGCTGGATACCTCGATTGTTATCGCCTATCTGATCGGAATTTTCGTACTGGCACAGTGGGTGTCGCGCGAAAAGGCCGGGCATCAAAAAACTGCGCAGGATTATTTTCTCGCCAGCCGGGCGTTGCCCTGGTGGGCGATCGGTGCGTCGTTGATTGCTGCCAACATCTCAGCAGAACAAATCATCGGCATGTCCGGCTCTGGTTATGCCCTCGGTCTCGCCATCGCCTCCTATGAGTGGATGGCGGCACTTACGCTGCTGATTGTCGGCAAATTTTTCTTGCCGATATTTCTGCGCAACGGCATCTACACCATGCCGCATTTTCTGGAACAGCGCTACGGCACGCGTATCCGCACGCTGATGGCGGTGTTTTGGCTGGGCTTGTACATCTTCGTCAATCTGACCTCGATCCTCTGGCTTGGCGCCATCGCGGTATCACAGGTGACCGGAATGGATCAGATGCTGGCCCTGGTGCTGATCGCAGCGTTTGCGCTGGTGTACCAGCTCTACGGCGGCCTCAAAGCGGTCGCGCTGACCGACATCGTGCAAGTGACCTTGTTGGTGCTCGGCGGACTGGTGATCGTGTACATCACGCTGAATCAGGTCAGCGGCGATACCGGCGTGGTCGCCGGCTTCATGAAGCTATGGAACGAACACCCTGGCCACTTCCAGATGATCCTGACGCCGGACAATCCGTTCTACAAGGATCTGCCTGGACTGAGCGTGTTGATCGGCGGCATGTGGATCATGAACATCAGCTACTGGGGTTTCAATCAGTACATCATCCAGCGTGCGCTCGCCGCCAAGGACATTCGCGAAGCGCAGAAGGGCGTGGTGTTTGCCGCCTTCCTGAAGCTGTTGATGCCGGTGGTGGTGGTCTTGCCGGGTATCGCTGCGGTGGCATTGGCGCAAGGATTGGCCAAGCCCGACCAGGCCTATCCGACGATGATGGCGTTTTTGCCACCCGGCCTGCTGGGCCTGGTGTTTGCCGCGCTGGTGGCAGCGATCGTGGCCTCGCTCGCTTCCAAGATCAATTCGATCGCCACCATTTTTACGCTTGATGTGTACGCCAAACTGGGCAGCCACACCGAGAAGCCGAGCGAGATGAAGTTGGTGCGCATCGGGCGTATCGCGGCGGCGTTGGCGGTGATTGCAGCGGTACTCAGCGCCAAACCGCTGCTCGGCAGTTTTGATCAGGCGTTCCAGTACATCCAGGAATACACCGGCTTCTTCACTCCAGGCATCGTAGTCATTTTCATGCTCGGGCTGTTCTGGAAACGCGCCAACGAGGCAGGTGCCCTGGCCGCAGCGATCGGTTCGTTCGCGCTCTCCGTTGCACTCAAGTTTGCCTGGCCCGCGCTACCGTTCATCGATCGCGTCGGCTTGGTCTTCCTGCTCGCACTGGCGCTTGCCGTCGTTGTTTCCATGCTCGGCAAGGCCAGCCCGGAAAAGGATTTTATTCGCACCGATGATGTCGCTTATTCCACTTCATCGAGTTTCAACTTCGCTTCGGTCGGCGTGGTTGCGATTCTCATCGCGCTTTACGCAACATTCTGGTGAATTGGAAAGGCGCGGGCGAGATGCTCGTTTTGGCAACGCGCTATGGCACTGGTTTCGCACAGGCTTGACCATCAGCCCGCAAGTAATTGCTGAGTACTACAGCGTGATGCTGCGAAATCGACAGACTGATGCGCGCATACAGGTCAATCTGCGCGCGATTTTCGCGCGAACCTTGTTGCAACCAGTCGATGCGAGCGTTCTTTTAACAGCGCTCGCGCTTCGCAATCGCTACGGGTTCTCTTTTTGGGATTGTCAGATCGTTGCAGCTGCCATCGAAGCAGGTTGCGCTACGCTGTGGACGGAAGACCTGCAATCCGGGCAGGTGATTGACGAACGATTGCAGATCGTCAATCCACTGATTTCAGGCTGATACACGCACGTCGTGGCGCCGGCACCGCGCCGACGACCACTGCCCGCAAACACGCAGCTCGACGACACGGCGTAATTGTGCCGCGGCATTGATAATCGCGGTCTTGCCGTCACGGTGTGTCCATGCCTCAACCAGCATCCATTGATCGACGTGGCCTCGTCGCTGCGATCGGCGCCTACGCAATGTGGGGCGTGTTTCCGCTGTTCTGGCACCTGCTGCGTGAGGTGCCGTCGCTGCAAATCATCGCGCACCGGGTGATCTGGTGTGGCGTGTTCGTTGTCGGCTACCTGCTGATCAGTGACGGGATAGGTTGGTGGCGCAAGGCGTTCGCGGTTCCGCGCATCGGACTGATGTTGCTCGCCAGCAGCATCCTGATCAGCGTGAACTGGGGCCTGTACATCTGGTCGGTCACGCATGGACACGTGGTCGAATCCAGTCTGGGCTATTTCATCAATCCGCTGGTGAGCATCCTGATCGGCGTCGTGGTGCTGCGCGAGCGGCTCAATCGCGTGCAAAGCGTGGCGGTAGTCATCGCTGCGATCGGCGTGCTGTGGCTAACGATAGTGCATGGCAGCCCGCCATGGATCGCGATATCGCTGGCGTTGACCTTCGCGTTCTACGGTCTGATTCGCAAACTGGCCGCGGTCGATGCAATGGCCGGGTTGGCCATCGAAAGCCTGATCCTGTTGTTGCCTGCAGTGGCTTGGTTGCTGTGGTCGGAGTGGCAGGGTAGCGGTGCATTCATGCACAGTGGCGGGCGCACGGATGTCCTGCTGATGATTGGCGGAGTGCTCACGGCCTTGCCGCTGGTCTGGTTTGCCTATGGCGCGCGCCGCATCCCATTTTCGCTGATCGGCATACTTCAGTACCTTTCGCCAAGCCTGCAACTGTTGTGCGGTGTAGTGCTGCTGGGCGAATCATTCAGTGCTGTCCAGGCAGTCGGTTTTTCCTGCATCTGGTTGGCGCTCGCGCTGTATGCGATCGACGGCCTATGGCGTGCGCGCTCTGCGCAGAAACTTAAAGCGGATTGACCGTCCAGATCGATGAGTACGTCGGAACACAGCTACCGTTTTTGACTTCGGCACGGAACAACGTGGTGCGCGTCAGCTCGTCAAAGGCCAGCGTTGCAGTCGGGTTGTCCAAACCAACCCAACGTTCTGCGTCATCTGTCGACTGTTCCCACTGGCGAACGCCGCCCAGATGTCCGGCCAGCATCAGCGTCCCTGAGAACGCCGAATCCGGCCCGGTCACCGTGCCGCCCAGGCTCGGCGCCGAATTGAGCACCATGTGACCGCTCAACCCGTTGTTCATCGGATTGCTGTCATTGGCGATGCTTGCCGACGCGTCGAAGTGGAAAGTCCCCGCGATCGACAAATCAGCCGGGACGGCGAAGGTATGCGCCAGTGCACTGGTCGGAAGCAAAGTGGTCGCCAGCGTTACGCTTTCGGTGACAGGCTCGCCGCCAACTATCACATAGCTCACGTCAAAACGTGTGCCCGCTGGCAATGCGTCGCCGTGGTTGAACAATCGAACAGTCACTTTTTCGCTGGGGCCGAGCGCACATCCGCTGAGCGGGGCAGTGATGATGGCGACCGAAAGATCGGTAGCGGCACGCACACCCGCGCCGGCAAGGAGCAACATCGAAGCGATGAACGCGGAACAGACGTTGCGACTCATGGTGAGGACGATCTCGAAGCGCGGCGGCGATGGATCATGATAGCCCGGCTCGAGGCACCATCCAGCGAGCGGCGGACACGTTCATAATAAAAAAGAACAAGGCCGCTGCTACAAACCCACCTGCCGCGGCGTTCGTCCCAGCAACTCGGGTAAACGATTGTGCACGGGCACGTTATCCCGGCGCAGCAGCTCCCAATGGCCAAACGAAAATGGCGTGGCGTGCAGTAGATCGCAGACATGCGCCACGGCGCGGGCGAGCAACCCGGGCACGCGAACGCAAAAGGCCGGGCGCGACGTATGGGTGCGTCGCAAAGCGAGAATGTATTGCGTCAACGACAGGGGTTGTGGCCCGCCAAGATCGAACTCACGCGATGCGCCCAGTTGCAGCGCCTCGGCCGAACCAACGCACAGCTTGGCCAACGCCTCTCCAAGCTCGGAAACATCCAACGCCGCAACGCGTCCCTGTGCGTCTGCGGGCACTGCGAATATCGGTAGCCTCGATACCGCGCGCAACCACCATGCACCGTAGCCGCCGCGCCCATCCAGCAACGATGGGCGTGCGATCACCCAATCGCCGCCGCTGGCACGTATTGCCTGCTCTCCAGCCAATTTGGAGGTCAGGAAGCGGCTGCGTGCCGGCGCATTCAGGCCGAGCGCTGAAACGTGCACCAATCGTTTGCGCTGACTCTGGCAGGCAGCGGCCAGTGCAGTGGGTGCCAGCAAGTGCACGCGCTGATAGGTAGCCCGGCCGCGCTGGCGAAGAATCCCCACGCAGTTCAACACCACATCAACGTCCGCGATCAGGGCGTGCCAATGCTCAGCATCGGTATGCTCCTCAAACCGGACTTCGCGTCGAGCGCAGCTTGCCGCCGAAGGCGGCAGGCGATGATCGATTCGCAGCGGATGACGACTGCCCACGATCACTTCGGCACCGGCTGCGACCAACGCCGCGACCGCATGGCGCCCAATGAATCCCGCGCCGCCAAGCACCAAAACTCTGCTGCCGCCGTGCTGCGACTGCGTTCCTTCGCCGATCTGCGCCACACCCATCCTCATCCGGAACGTCTGCCCCGTGCAAGACGGCACTATAGAACGAGTCGAAGTGGCCGCGGGGCGTGGACGATTGTGACGCGCAGCACACTTTGCAGGAAATTATCCGAGCTTTCAGGAAAGTCAAGCTGGTGTTTCTCCCAGCTGATCTGCAAGCCGAATAGTGCGTAGCGTGACTCCTCCGTCGCGCTTGCTGTGTCACTTACAGCAGATTTGCTATGGGGGGTCCGACACGGGCTGAAGTTGCTTCGTCGAAATCACTGGAGGTCGATGACATGTGCATCGCATTTGACAGGGTTGCAGGGACGCAACAGTCGAAAGGCTCCCGCAAGCGCAGGAACAATGGCTTGGTGTGGCCGATTTGGCATGTCATGTCGCAACCATCGCCAGCAGCAGCGAGGCGATATGAAAGCTGACCTGCAGATCGCTTTGTGTGGGCTGTCTGCGCGCGACGAGCGCATGGTGCACATGGTGCTCGCCAACAACAGCGGTGTTGCCGCCTGCCGGAACTTTCGAGTAGTGGATCCGGTCACGGCCAGCACCATCGAAATGGTAATTGTCGACGAGCAATCGACTTCGGGAATGGACCAGCTGCAGCGACTGCGCTCAAGCCACCCTGGCGTGGTGCCTATCTATATTTCCGACGATGCTCACGCCACTGCAGGCGGTTTGCGCTTGTCGCGGCGTTCACTGTTGGTCGATTTGCTGCGAGTGGTTAACGCGCAGGCGTCCACCGTTGTGGAACACCCGGCCGCGCGGCCGGCGGTGACGCATGCGGCGTTCGAGAGCGCGGCCAAACCCACGGCGCCGATCACCACGATTGGTGCCGAACTGGCAGCGGCACGGGTCGAGAAGTCGTCGCCGATCACCGCTCTAATTGTAGACACCGACAAAGTTCTCCGCGGCGAGCTGCAAGCTGCGTTGCTTCGCGTCGGAGTGAAAGGCGTCCAGGCGGCAGATGCCGAGGAAGCGCTCGCCAGTGCACTGCACCGTCACTTTGATCTGATTTTTGTGGATGTGGCGCTGCCGCGTATTGACGGTTATCAGCTGTGCCGCGAACTGCTGCAAAATCCTTACGCAGGCTCGACGCCGGTGCTGATGCTCACCAGTCAAGCCACTCCCTACGACCGCGCGCGCGGTGCTTATGCCGGCTGTGCTTCCTATCTGGTCCGGCCGCTGCAAGTGCCTTCGTTCTATGAAACAGTGGACAAGGTACTGCTGCGTGCATTCCACAACGATCGCGGGCAACTGCAAAAGCGCGGCTATCGAGCGTTGACTGAAACTACTGACAACAGGCCCATAGTGATTTCTGCCTAGGCCCGCCCACCAGCGACCTTCGTCGAGCACACGGTGCCCCGAGGCGCACAACCTTGGCTGCGCTCGACAGACCTGCGAGAAGCGTTCGCTCATACATCTTCAGACATTTGATCCTGGATGCTGCCAGTCGATAACCCGGTCGGAATGCGTGTAGAGGTTCATGCGTTGATTGCGCGCAAACGCGATCAGCGTCAGCCCGCACTGCTGCGCGAGCTCAATGGCCGCGCTGGTCGGTGCCGAGACGCTGGCGAATAGTTGGATGCCAACGCTGGCCGACTTGTGCACCAACTCGTAGGAGGCGCGCGAAGTGATGACGACGAATCCTGCATCGAGACCCGCGCGCGCGCGCGCGCCGATGAGTTTGTCCAACGCATTGTGTCGACCGACGTCCTCACGCACGAGCAGACCGTCCTCGTGCGCGAAACCGGCGGCATGAACGCCACCGCAGGCTCGGTTCAAAACCTGCGCCTGGGCGAGTGCATCCAGCGCCCCGTGGATAGCGGAGGTGCGGAATCTTGTGTCGCCAACATCGACCGTGGCGAGCGGTCGCAGCGCAGCGCGCAAAGACTCGGCGCCGCACAGGCCGCAGGCACTGTTGCCGGCCAGATTGCGTCGACGCAGTTGCAGGGCGTCGAAGCGGGACTGCGGAATATGCATCTCCAGGGTGATGCCTTGCGCGTCGCTGCGGGCTTCGATAAATCGCCATTCGGAACGGCTGGCGACAACGCCTTCGCTCAGCGAAAAGCCGAGCGCAAAGTCTTCGAGGTCGCACGGCGTAGCCATCATCACTGCATACGCAGTGCCGTTGTAGACCAGAGCGATGGCTGACTCCTGAATGACGCTGTCGTCAAATGCCTGGCGCTGCGCACCGTGGACGCGAAGCGCCGGAAAACTACGCAACGCTGGAATGGTCGACGAGGTCACGGCAGTGCACTCAGCTGGCACGGGTAGCAGCGGCGCTCGCGCGCAATCGCACGGGAATCGATTTCGACGCCGGTGTGCCGGCGCGTTCGGCGACGTGGTCCAGTGGCACCAGCGGGTTGGTTTCCGGGTAGTAACTGGCCAGGCAGCCGGACGGAATCGCATACTCGACCAGAGTGAATCCGTCGACGATGCGCTCGCCGTCGTGCCAGATCGAAATGAGATCGACCAGATCCCCAGCGTCGAAGCCCAAGCGCAGCAGGTCCTGCCTTGAAATAAAACACACGCGACGCAACCCACGCACCCCGCGGTAACGATCGTCCAGTCCGTAGATCGTCGTGTTGTACTGATCATGCGAGCGTATGGTCATCAGCTGCAACGTATCCGAGGCCGATCGCTCGCTGGCGTCATCGAGCGCATGCACAATCAGCAGTGCCTTGCCCGCGACGGTTGGAAAGATGCGTTCGCGCGCCGGATGATGCAAATGAAATCCGCCGCGTTGGCGTACGCGCGCATTGAAGTCTTCGAAGCCGGGAATCACGCGGGCGATGCGATCGCGGATTCGATCGTAGTCGGCAATCAAGTCCAGCCACGGAGTGTTGCTGTGCCTCAGCGTGACCGCAGCCAGTCGCGCCACGATCGCTGGCTCGGACATCAGGTGTTCGGATGCCGGTGCTTTCATTCCCGATGAGAGATGCACCATGCTCATCGAATCCTCAACGCTGACCGCTTGGGCAGCGTCGCCCTGCATATCGATCTCGCTGCGACCGAGACAGGGCAGGATCAACGCCTCGCGACCGTGCACCAGGTGTGAGCGGTTGAGCTTGGTCGAAACGTGGGCAGTGAGTGCGCAGCGGCGTAGTGCTTCGGTGGTGGCGGTGGTGTCGGGCGTTGCCACCGCAAAGTTGCCGCCCATGGCGAAAAATACTTGCACCGTTCCAGCGCGCATTTCATGGATGGTCTCGACTACATCGTGTCCGTGTGCAGCGGGCGGCGTGAACTTGAATTCAGCACCCAGGCGATCGAGAAACGCTGCGCCGGGTTTTTCGTAGATCCCCATACTGCGATCGCCCTGCACATTGGAATGACCGCGTACTGGGCAGGGCCCGGCGCCGGGCTTGCCGATGTTGCCGCCGAGCAGCAACACATTCATCAGCATCTGGATGGTGGCAACGCTGCGCCGATGCTGGGTGATGCCCATGCCCCAGCAAAAAATGGTCGCTCGACTGTCGCGATAGATCTGCGCCGCATCCTCGATGTCGACGCGGGTCAGGCCCGATTGAACCTCGATGTCGTCCCAACGCGCGGCACGCACACTGGCCGCAAAGGTAGCGAAACCCTGGGTGCATTCCGCGATAAACGCGTGGTCGATGGTGTCGTCTTCAATCAATCGTTTGGCGATGCCGGTGAGTAGCGCAAGATCGCCGCCAATCTGTGGCTGCCAATAGCGCGAGGCGATCTCGGTGCTGGATCCGGTCAGCATGTCGCGCGGGCTTTGCGGATGCGCGAAACGCTCGAGACCGCGTTCGCGCAGCGGGTTGAAGGCGACAATTTTGCAGCCACGTTTGGCTGCGGCGCGCAGTTCGCCGAGCATACGTGGATGGTTGGTTCCGGGGTTCTGGCCGCACACGAAGATCGCTTCAGCCAATTCGAAATCATCCAGCGTGACCGAACCTTTGCCACTGCCAATCTGCTCGATCATCGCCACCCCCGATGCCTCGTGGCAAAGGTTGGAACAGTCGGGCAGATTGTTGGTGCCGA
>Ga0163146_10000662_pt1 | contig 49080 bp, 68 predicted proteins | sample OliLakLV19MP7G1_FD_148648 | JGI IMG/M metagenome (GOLD analysis project Ga0163146, IMG submission 148648) | Freshwater microbial mat bacterial communities from Lake Vanda, McMurdo Dry Valleys, Antarctica - Oligotrophic Lake LV.19.MP7.G1 | ecosystem: Environmental > Aquatic > Freshwater > Lake >... | reverse complement strand
GTCAAAGCTAGGTACTACTCCCCACCTCCAGAGCTTCACTTCTGCCATAAAAGGGTATTTCGTATATATTAGATTTTTAGTGTATTCCCATTTTTTTATTCCTTTAAAATGAACACCAATATTCGCCCATATGGATTCCCATACGGAATCCCTGACGAAGGACCTGATGGAATACCCGACGGAATGTTCGACGGAGGACCTGACAGAGTCCCCGACGGAGTCCCATACAGAATCCCAGATAGAATACCTGACGCAGCACAAGACGCAGTACTCGACGCAGTCCCCGACGCAGGACCTGACGGAATCTTGGACGGAACACCCGACGGAAGACCATGCGCAGGACCTGACGGAGGACTTGACGCAGGACCTGACGGAATCTTGGACGGAACACCCGACGGAAGACTTGACGCAGGACCTGACACGGGAAACTTCTTTTAATAGTACGAGATGTTTTTTCTCAATCCTCCCAGGAGGCTGGACGCACAATAAAGGATTTTTAAGTTGCAACACTCCGGACATATCAACCAGGGATCTTAGCTCTCTCTTCCACTGTTTCCAGGCGCTCCAGGCCATTTTTTCGTGCTCATCTGTCAACCATTCAGGCTTCACTCTCTCATCTATTGCATATACCCATGTACTAGGATTGACATAGTCGCCATTTTTAGGGCAGATTTCAATCCTAGCAAACGTATTATCAGGAGGCTCTATATTGTCCTTTAAGTCCTGGTCGTTCATATACTCGTGCCGGATGTCCTCATGTGAGTCCATCCCCATTTTCCAGTATATTTTATTTCGTTTTGTAATAATGCAGCTAAATGCTTTACACATATTTTTTTTCTACCTCCGCAGTGTCATGTTTTTTTTCTACTTCCTCAGTGTCATACATTTTTAATATATTCTCATAGTCCGGACCAAACATATCTATTGCCTCCCCACCTGTCAATTGCTTAAAATCTGTTGCTGTCATATTGACTCATGTTTTAGAAAATAACCGCCGTTTTTATGTATTTTTCCCTTTTTATAAACAAGATCCCCATTAGTATGGTCATTAGACGGGCATTGTGTGTTACCTATGCAAGTATGACCAGTAGGGAAGAGAGCCCGAGCCAATGTATAGACAGTGTAAAAATGCATGTCCATCCCGCAACCCTTGACCCTCAACCAGCCGCGTTTATAAACATATGGCCACTTTAGCACTTTTGCGACCGATGCCGTTATACAGTGGAGGCGGCGATCTTTTGAGACAATATACAAGTTGAGGCCACGCGTCATACCCGACGGGGAGACGTGATTCTGGTAAACCCATATAGTGCTTGTATCTTGCTCAATAAATAGATTGCGCAAAAAATCCGCCTCCGGTACTTGCTCTCGTTTTTTCTGTTGTTTGGTTCTTTTTTTCATATTGTGTTGATTGTAGCCTTAATAACCTTCATGCATCTATGTGTATCTCTGTATATATGAATTATATCATGCAATATGACAATGTCAAGGACTATGCTACATACTTATAATATACGAATGATGGCTATACATAGCTTCATACTATACATAGACCCCGTACAGGGCGAATCAGTGACAAATTTTTTTCCGAGCGGAATTTTTAAAAAGAACTATACAGGCTGCACATTGACATATTGACAGCTATCAATTCAACAGTGGTACTCTAGGGGTTAGATAGTAGACTACTTGTAAGCCGGGTTTTTCTCCTACGGTAAAGAACTAAAAAAACTTTAGGAGTTTACGAATAAAAAGCCACTATACAAGCCCGAACTGTTAACGGATACCTCAAAAGCGAAACAGTGAACATGACCCTTATCATGTAGCAACCATAGGGGGGGGATACACCAGGATCATAGAGCTTTTAGGAAACGGCGTAATCAGGAGAAGGGAGAATGCTGGGGGTAGACAAGGGCAAGGCGTAGAGGTAGAAGAAGAGGAAGCCGCAGTGAGGGGAGGGGGAGAAGGTGGCAGCAATTTTCTAACTATAGGACTAATTTAAGCTGTATATAGCCTCATATTTAGGCTTGCGGTACATGACGTCGCAGAATGTATATTGTGCGACATTGTTCAAGCTGTATATAGCCTCAAAAGTCATGCGGTGCTCTCTTGGACCGGTAGAACTGTAGGCGCTAAGGAAAAAATCAGGGGGCTACAAGTTTTTTAATGCAAAACTAGTCCCATGCAGTGAAAAAGGGGTACTACTTGCCTCTTGACGATGCTTCTACTCGGAGTAAAGGGAGATTTTATATCATATATATCTTCTCTTTTCTTCTTCCCTGCCTCTAGTCTGCCCCACGCCTACCACCGGTATCAGCTAAATCCAAAGGTGGTCTTACGCCTACCACCGCGCCCCACGCCTACCGCCGGTATCAGCTAAATCCAAAGGTGGTCTTACGCCTACCGCCGCGCCCCACGCCTACCACCGGTATCAGCTAAATCCAAAGGTGGTCTTACGCCTACCGCCGGTATCAGCTAAATCCAAAGGTGGTCTTACGCCTACCACCGGTATCAGCTAAATCCAAAGGTGGTCTTACGCCTACCGCTTGTGCCAGTACAAGAAAGCCGTACAGCAGGTGTAGAGGGGTCAACCTGTTGTCAAGGGTAATGCGAAGCAGTAGACTAGTACTGTTATGAAACTTGACGTAGCTCCTCTTCCTATTTCGCAAGTAACCGCGCAGCATTCTTTTATAGTGCCTTATCACAAAAGAACGCGCAGAACTAAGCCAACGATTAAGCAGATCAAGGCTATTCAGTACATCAATCAGGGGATGAGTAAGGCTGCCGCTATGAGAAAAGCGGGGTATTCTCCTAAATCAGCAGCTAAGCCTTCTCAAAAATTAATGAATAAAGATGGGGTAAAAAGTATTCTGGAGTCAATGAACGGGAAGCTGTTGGACGCAGGGCTATCGAGTGACTACATGGCGTTTAAGATGAAGGAGTGGATAGATGCAAAGAAAATATCTAAAGGCGGTAGAGAGATATCCGATTATGACACCCAGATAAAGGCATATGATCGCTGGGAGAAACAAATGGGTTTATTGTCCAGCGCAGTATTAAAAAGCCATCCTGGGCAACTGAGACGGAAAATGACGGTCACAGAATTTATCCTCGATGGAGAAAAAAACAGTGAGGATTAGAAAAAAATAAGCAAGCTAATCTATCTATGGCTCTCTCTGCTGATTATTATCAAAAAGGAATAGAGAAACTCTTCCACATAGTCAATAAGGAAACAGTTGCGGTTCCTTTTATTTTGAACCACCCTCAAAAGCGCATACTCCATAATCTTTCTAACATGGACATCATCTTGAAGGCTAGGCAAGAAGGAATTTCCGCCCTCATCTTAGCTATCTTCACTCTGGATTTTTTAGTAGTAGAAAATTCAAGAAGCGTTGTTATTTCTCACGAAGAAAAAGCAACCCAGCGGTTATTTGACCGAATTAAATACTATCTCTACTCCATGGAGAAAACCTGGCCCGGACCCCCTCCTTACGAACTTAAATACAATTCCAGAAAAGAGTTAGTCAATCTCGTTAATGGAGCCACTTTCTATCTAGGAACCGCAGGAAGTAGGTCTTTTGGTCACGGGGACACGATCACTAACTTACATATCTCTGAACTCTCAAGGTGGCCGGAGCAAGAGAATATGATGACTGGACTTCTCCAGGCTGTCCCTAAAGATGGGCGCATTATTGTCGAAACAACGGCGAATGGTTACGGAGATTACTTCTACAAACTCTGGCAGAAAAACAAAGACACTCAGTATCCTTTTCGCACTCACTTCATCCCTTGGTTTGAACTAGCTGACTATCAGATGCCCGATAACGATTTAGGCGACCCGACAGAGGATGAATTGCAACTTCAAAACGCCTATCATCTGAACCGCAATCAACTCGCTTGGAGGCGCTGGAAGCTCGCTCAACTAAACGACAATATAGATAAATTCAATGAACAATTCCCTGCAACCGCTGAGGAAGCCTTCATTGTTTCCGGCTCCTCTGTCTGGAGTCCGACCCTTCTTACTTGGTACATCAGAAAAACACAGCCGGAGAAATATAGGGGAGGACTAAGGGGCTTTGATCCGGTCAACCTTGAACTCAACGAAAAAGGACATTTGCGCATGTGGAAGCCCCCGGAAGAGTTTCACTATTATGTTATCGGCTGTGACGTTAGTGAAGGGAAAGTAGTCACCGAAATGGAGGGAGGTAAAGAACGGGATGCTAGTTGTGCTCAGGTTCTTGATAAAACAACCTTTGAGCAAGTCGCCGTTTGGCATGGGCGCATTGACCCTGACCAATTAGGACGTGAGCTAGAGTTACTTGGAAAGTATTATAATAACGCCCTAATAGCTGTTGAGAGAAACGCCATCGGCATGACACCCCTTATCGTGCTTCGGGATCTCAATTATCCTAATCTGTACTACAGGGAAAAGGTCGGGGAAATTGCGGAAAAAATAACCGCTCAAATAGGCTGGGTGACGGATAGAATGACCAAAGAAATGTTAATCAGTGACGGCACGAATCTGCTGAGGGATAAGAGGCTGCGTCTCTACGACGAAAATACGATCTCAGAAATGCTCTCTTATGTGCGTGATGCAGACGGTCACGCTAATGCTGCAAAATCCGCTTTCGATGACAGGGTCATGGCCCTTCTTATCGCCATTCGCATGTTGTCCCGGCCTCAATCGCGCTATAGTGGCAACGAAATAGAACAAAGATCAAGTGATCTGTTGCAATCTGGCGGATTTTTCATGGGAGGTGTATCCTTTGATAAAGACGGTATGCCCGCAGGTCCGGATCAAGAGCAACAAGAGCAACCACTTGATTTTTAATATGAGAAAACTACGCTTTTGCAAATTTTGCGCCCAGGTGCTCACACGGGTCCTGCGCAGCGTTGGTAAAAATAGCAAGCGTTTCCCTTATTGCAGTGAAGAGCACAGGGAATTTCATATTATGTCAAAAAATCCATTCTACAGCGAACTAGACGCAAAACAACGGGCAATACAATCTTATTGTGAGAAAGTTTCCCTCTTCGAAAAGAAGGGGATTTAAGGGACTAGGTATTGCCAAGGACTCAGGGGGAGACTAGGATACAAACTATGGAGATCGTTGTCGTTGTCGCTTTATTAGGAATCTTCATATGCTTCATCTTTTTTGTTACCAAAAAAATGTCTAGGGACGAGGCTGTATTCTTAGAGGTGCTCAGTGCGCAAAAAGATCAACTAGATGGCTATGGGGCCACCATGACTATCTTTCAAAAACAGCATTACGATGCGCTTGAGAAATTTTCACTCAAACAATTTGACCAACTAACTAAACAGCAAAAACAATTCATGGATCATTTAGAAAAAACAGAGGAACTACTTCTTTCAGGAGATATCGTCCGTTACTATGCAACCAAACAAGCGCCCCAAAAGGAACAGGAAAATACTATAGATGCCCCACTTGACGACTCTATTGACGTAGGACCAGAAACGAGAATACCTATTACCGATAATATGAAAATTCAATTTGAAGATGAGGAGGGATCATTACCCGTAACGCTCTCATAGTGTCATGACTGAAAATACTGCTCAACCCATTGTTCCTCTTGATACGGCAACTGGTCTTTTAATAGATAAAAGAGCAGATAAAAAGAAACCCGATACCGTCCGTGATCCTGAGTTAGAAATGCGCCGTGAGTTTCTGAATCGGATTGCCAAGCCATTTCAAAAAAACGCAGCAAACTCAAGGCAGCGCTACGACTACGAATGGATGCAGCGTGAACTCTTCTGGCGCGGCTACCACTTCTCTAAGTTCCAAGCCTCGACCAACACTATCACGCTTGCGTCTAGGCAAAGTGCTAAAGTTCCGGTCAATCTCGTTGCTGCTCAAATGCGTTCAATTCGCAATCAGGTAACGAGTTTCAAGCCAAAATTTGAATGTCTTCCACGATTCTCTTCTGAGGAGAGTAAAGTTCAGGCTAGGTATTGCGGGCGGCTCCTTGACTACTTTTACGAACACTTACATTTCAAAAAGAAAATCAAAGAAACGGTGACGCAAGGTTTAATATGTTCCATAGGTGGCCCTTGGAAAATCTATTACGATGAGATTAAAAGAGAAGTTGGGGTCTATCTGGTTGATCCTTGGGATTTCTACTTTGATCCAAATGCTGAGGAGGGAGAAGACTGTGAAGGACAAGTTATCGCAACAAGGCGGCCTTATTCTGAGATCGTGACCAATCCTCAGTATAGTACTGCTGCGAAAAGAGAAATTTCAGGAGGGGAATCACGGCTGGCGGTATCTGAGTATAAACAGTTCATGATCCAGGCACTTAGACATGTCAATCAATATGATGAGGATTCTAATCCCGGTATCATTTTATTTTCCGGTGACTTCAAAATCCGCGATCCAGATACAGGAAAAGCATTTATTCGCAAACTAGAGTGGACTGAACAAAACTCCCTTCCTCTCTATTGGGAAGATACCGACGATGATGAGTACGATCAGGTAATTTATCACGCTGATTTGAATCCTAAAGAAATTCTGGGAGAGTCCTGGATGAAACATACCATGCCAATTAACAGGGTCATTGACGCACTAGAGTCTTCCGCCTTCGATTATAATCACCGCATCGCTAAGGGCCGGATCGTTGTTGACCGCGATTCGGGTGTTCGAGCTATTCACAACACGCATGGAGAAATTATCTCTAAAAATCGCGGCAGTGAAGTACGCGCTCTCGATTTACCACCTCTTCCGGTATCTGTTGCCAATCAAATAGAACGGATGCAGCGCTATATCGAAGATATTGGGGGTGTTCACGACGCGACTCTTGGGAGAGTTCCGGTTGGGGTACGCACCGGAGTTGGTATTGCAGAGCTGAAACAGTCTGATTCCAGTAATCAGGATGATTTAGTAGACAATTTGGAGGATTTCTTGGCAATTGTTGGCAGAAAAGTGCTTAAAAAGGTATCAAAGAATTATAAAAACTATCAAGTAATACATGCACTAGGGTATCGGGAAAACCAGGAAAAATATTTTGCCGTGGTCGGGAAGGGATCTGGCAAAACCGGCAACAAAGAGCATGGTGGCAAGGTGAAGATTGGTCCTGATTGGCTTGACCTATCTATTATCGGTGGAGACAATGTTGTTCGAGTGACGATTGGTTCTTGGCTTGGTTACACCAAGGAGATGATGGAGCAAAAGGTGATGAAATATGCTCAACTAGGATTAATTGACCAAAAGACTGCTCTTACCCTTCTGGAATTTGGCAATATTGATGAAATTGTCCAGCAAACCAGGATTGAAATGCTTCTTCGCAAGAGCTTGTCTCAACCAACACAGCCTGGGATGCCTGAACAGGACCAGTACGGCCTTGCTATGACGGAAAATGAGATGATTGTCTTTGAAAATAAGCCGCTTCTACCTCAGCCAACAGACGATCATATCGTCCACATGGCTTTGCATCAGGAAATGCTTGGTCGAGGCAATGATGAACTTTTGAAACAACACATGGACAGTCATCAAATTTATTTAGAGAACGGTCCGTCAACTGCGCAGGGTATGGTAGGGCAAGCAGCAGTAGGTCAAGGACAACCAGGCGGGGCAGCGCCATCCGTTCAACTTGATCCTCCCGCTCCCCAAGCACCCAGTCCAACTCTTGGGGGAGCTGCTAATATGAGCTTGCCTTTACCCAATGAAGTGACCAATCCGTCACGTCGCTAATTGACAAATACCAAGATTTTATATAAATTTGGATCACGAAGGGGATTTTATGTGCGATGTATTTGTCCAGGAATATCTAAACGATCCCGAAAAGTGGGAAGGTTATGGCTGTACTCCTATTGATATCAATGGAGGTTTTGTGGCAATAAATAAAAATGCTTCTGATAATTTAACGCGGTCCCAGAGAAATATCAGGCACAGATTCAGTATGCTTGGTGTTGGCGAACCACAGTACTAAGGAGGTGAACATGCGATTATGAGTGATTATCAAAAACTAACAGAAGTGACTTCTTCACCTACTTTGCCCCAACACGGAGGCGAAGGAACGCGTCTTAAAGGCGTTGTTGGAGCTAGTAATGACCAAACAGGTTCCGAGGGAAAGAACTTTGATCCTCAAGGTTTTTCTTACAGAGGACCGGAAAATTGGACACCAACAAACCAAGGAACAAAAAATCCTGACACTATTCAAAAATCAGCCATATAAAAGCAGTTGTTTAGTTGGACGCTTACGCTCGTTCAAGCGCCCAACTAAAGAGTTTCTTTTAACAATTAAATAGTCGTTTGCAAGATAACGTCACTTGCCGTAGTGCGAAACGTCAACGCAACGAATCGAGGGTCGTAAACCCCAGAATGAAAGGAGGTGAGCAACAATGGCACAGGATATAGACGCCATGCTGCAACCGGAGAGTGAACCCGATCCGGCTGTCCCACCAGCAGAAAGAAGGGTTCAAGCTACTGACTCAGGAGAGCCGTTAGATGCCCCAGAGCTACAGTCGCCGGAAGAGGTTGAATTTCGCGCCTTAAAAGGACCAACCCAAGATAGGATCAGGAAACTGATTCAGGAAAAAAATAGAATGGCCCAGGATTTGGAACGGCTAAAAACAATGCCTCCAGCTCCAAACCCATACGAGGGTGATCCTAAACGCGACCCAGCCATAAGCGATGCTATACGCAAGTTACGGGAAGTAGGAGTAGCAACTGATGAGACTGTGGATCAAAAAATCCAAGAAAGTCTCTCTCGGATGCGTTACTACACAGAGTTAGATCGGCTTGAACAAAACTTTACCGGAGATGATGGTCGTCCCAAATTTGATCGAGTTGAGTACCAGGATTATATCAGTAGGCATCCAGAATATTCAGGGTATTTACCCGAAGATGTATACCTAAAGATGTACAGGGAAGAACTCAGGGATTGGGAAGGACAAACAGGAAGAGATACCCGTTCCTCGTCAAAACCATCACTAAGACCGATAAAGACACAAATTCGGGAAACAGCAATGACTCCTGAACAAATAGAAGCCCGTCTGAAAGAACCCGATGGTCCTGAATGGTATACCAAAAATCAGGATAAGATTAACCGCGCAATCGCTCAAATGGCTCCGACGACTGACTAAGGCAAAAAATCACCTTTTCCTATTGTTTACTGCTTTTTATTGAACAGTGTTAACTTTTGGGAGGGGGTGATTTTTTTGGCACTTATTACAACCACTACAGCCGCAGTATTTCTACCAACAATTTGGTCAATAGAAACACTAAGGGCTACAGAAAACGCATTAGTTGCAGCAGGACTCGTGAAACGATACGACTCTCTCGTAAAATCGAGAGGACAGGCGATTCAGATCCCTAATATTTCCAATTTAACGGTTACAGCAAAGGCGGCAAACACTGATGTTACGACCCAGGCAATTACGGAAACATCAACGACTCTCACTATCAACAAATGGTACGAGTCTAGCTTCGGGATCGAAGACATGGCAGCCGTACAAAGTAACTACGATCTACGTTCTGAATATTCTCAAAAAGCAGGGTATGCTATCGCAAAACAAGTAGATACCGATGTCTTGGGACTGTACACCGGTCTGACAACAACTGATGTGGGAACCTACGGTACAGATATTTCTGATTCAACCATCGTTTCGGCAATCTTGACGCTGAATCTCAATGACATGCCGCTGGAAAACCGGGCGATGATTATTCATCCATCACAGATGGCCGCAATCATGAGGATAGATAAGTTCGTGAAAGCCGATTACTTGGGAGAATACAATCAGCCAACTCCAGTCAAGCGTGGACCAAATAGTCGATATATGTGGGGGCAGATTTACGGCGTTCCAGTGTATTACACCAACAATGTTCCGGCAAATGCGGGTACACCGACCCAATACCACAATTTGTTGATTCACAAGGAAGCGTTTGCACTAGCTTTGCAACAAGCTCCTCGCCTACAGGCAGCCTACTGGCTTCCTTCTTTAGCATGGAGAGTTGTCGTTGACGTTATTTACGGAGTAACCGCACTTCGCACCACAGGGGGTGTAGAGATGCGTTCATAATTTATTTTATTAAATAGATTGTTACAGCGCTTAAAAGCGGAGGCTACTATACGGTTGAGCTGTATAGTAGTCACATAAAATCATGGATATTGCAGTAATCCAATGCACGAGAGGCATGATCTTTTCTGACGCTCAAAGTGCATTGGAAAAAAATCTGTGGGGATATCGGTACCGAATTTTTCGGTCCAGCACCTTACCAATACCGGAGTGTCAAAATATACTGGTTGACCAAGCCCTCGCTTGGGAACCGAGTTACCTGCTGTTTGTTGAGGAAGATGTGGTCATGCCTGAGCTCGCCTTAGCGCAGATGATGAGAGAGGATCAGCCAATCGTCTGCATTGACTATTCGGTAGCAGGATACGGCTGTGTTTGTACAGAGAAAAAGACACAGGAAGTTCTCTGGTGTGGTCTAGGATGCACGTTGATAAAGAGAGAGGTATTTCTTGCTCTTGAGAAACCGTATTTCAGGACCGATATTGCGTTGCGGCTCAATGACTGGTCCTGGCAATCAACGAATCCCGACAAGGTATATGGGGGCCAAGATATTTACTTTTTCTGTATGGCAAGAGATAAAGGATATACCATTGCGGTTCTTCCCGGAGAATGTCGTCATTTACGACTGAGAGAATTAGGGAAAAGAGAAATTAACAATGGTCTTCATCAAATCGAAGACAAAGAGCCGATTACAAAACAAAACATTATTGTAGAAGGGGGTGAATAATATTATGGCTTATACATATGTAGCTTCTAATAATAGTACCGGAGCAGCCGAGACGTTGGGTGAGGAGGGTAAAGATATTCTCGTCAAAGCAATTATTTGGGGAACACAGACCGATGGTAAAATAGTTCGTTTTTATAATAAAAACCGAGCAGCGGGACACGCGTCCGGTATTGGTTCTGTATCTTCTGATTCTCTTGCAGCTCACATAGTGCAAGCAACCGCAGCTGCGGGAAAAAATTGGGAAAGAAAAACGGAATTTGCGGGAGCAGATTGCCCTGGATTAAAGCTCGATGGAGGATCATTTCATACCGATGGAACAAATATAACTGTTCTTTGGGAACCCGTCTGATTCTAACTGAACGAAAGGGTAATCTCGTTTTCTTTTTTCGCTCCTGACTGTTTGGGGAGCGAAACAAAGCGAATGATAGAGCGGTGGCGGGGTGAATAAAAATTGGGCAATTACCGCGTCTTCAACTTCCAATATGTACATAGTTGGGATTCGCTAGTAAAATAGTATGGCTAAAACGCTTGCTAATCTAGTAACGGGTATTCGCGTCTATTTGGACGAGGCTTCTGTTGCCGATTATACTGCCGCTGAGGTGCTAAGAAGTGCGAATTACGGCTATCACGATGTAGTTAGGGAAGTGATTGAAGTCTACGAAGAATTTTACTCCACAACGACACCGTATACTTACGCCATTGTTGCTAATCAACAGGAATACACCATTGCCTCGTCACTGATTAAAGTGACGCGAGTGGAAATCAACTACAAGCCAACCGATAGTAACTCCCGCGCCATGCGAGCTTTACCGGTCAAGAAGGACGAGATATTAACCAACCTTGCTCACAGCAATTCTTCTGGATCACTTTTTAACGCAGGATATTATCTCCACGGTAATATCGGCGCGCAAAAGATTGGTTTTATCCCGATTCCGACGATTGCAGATACGAGCGGGCAGTCTATTTCTGTCTGGGGTATTGATTTACCCAGCGATCTATCTGCTGATAGTGATAACGTTAATATCCCGTATGCCGATAATTTCGCGCAATTAATAGAACTCAAGGCTGCATCTATTCTTTTATCTAAAGGACAACAGGCAGAAAGCTCTAGTACGAAATATATTGGGTTATATAAGCAGGGAACACCTGAAATGAAGCAATTTCTCTCTGAACGCCAGTCTGACAGCGTCAGGATGATTGCTGACTCTGAGGGCGACAATATTGATTTTGGTAGTTTTTAAGTAAGTATGCAGGATTTCTTAAACCCCATCACTGAGAATTTTTTTATCGGGATAAATGACAACTTGCCACCACATGAAATAGGCAAGGGATATTTCGTTAAGGCTAATAATGCGTTTCTAGCTGACCGGAAAATCGTCAAGGTTGCAGGTTCCTCAGCGATTGCTGTGGCAATTTCTTCTCAACTGTTTAATGGATTTAGTGCTTTTGAGAACATAGCATCAGCTTCCAAATATCTCATTGCCAATATCGACGGTGCTTCTAATGCCCAGCTTTATCAGTGGACGGGATCAGGGGCGTTTACTGCAATTGGGTCTGCTAATCTAACCAATGCTAAGCAGATGTGGTTTGAAACTGCCGCCAATTCTCTTTACGGAGCTAATGGAACAGAGGTTGTTGATTATGACGGAACAACGGTGACAAAAAATCGTGCTGGCATTCCTATCGTCAAGTACTTCTCATGGTTCCACAACTATTTATTTGGTGGTAATAATTCCTCTGCACCCAACCGTCTTTACTGGTCTAACCTTGGTACACCCAACACCTTCAGCGGTGCTAACTATGTTGATGTCAATCCAGGCGACACTGACCAAATTATGGGGTTTGGGAAGATACAAGATGAAATCGTTGTTTTCAAAAGGAATACGATCTGGTCCATAACCGGATTTTCCGGTGCTTCATTTTCGGCAACGACACTGGCAACTCAAAACACTAATGCCCGAATCTTTGGTTATGGCACTACCTCTCCATTTTCTATTGTTCCGGTTGGCAACGACATTTACTTCTTCTCCACGCTTGGTAACACTCCTTGTATCCGCAGTCTGAAATTAACATCCTTCGCTAAAGTATTAGGTGGAGGTATTATTACCAACGATATTACAGGAACGATGGATGAGATAAATCGCAATGCGTTGGAGGCAATATCCAGCGGATTTGATGGTCGCTACGCCTACTGGTCTATCCCAACGGGGGCATCCACAACGAATAATAAAATTATTGCCTTAGATACTTGGAAGATTCAAAAATATGGTGGGAGCATGGTCTATCCCTGGATCACCATGACTGGGAAAAATGCTTCCTATATCGTAACGTCCACTATTTCCGGTAGCGGTTCTCAAGTATTTTTTACTAATGCTACGGCAACAGGAAAGGTATTCAAGATTGATAATTCTATTCGGACTGATGATGGAGCTAACATTGAAATGGATGTGATTACTCGCAATTTTTCGTATGACTTGGCCCGCAAAATGAAATGGAAATACTGCTATGTTCGCTACGATACTGGCGTCGGTAGCGCGTTGACGATCAAAGCAAGAATTGATAATGCTTCTGATTTTGGCACTCAACAAGCAATATCTCTTCTTGGAACATCGCCGGGTCTTGGTCCAACCGGAACATTCATGCTGGGAATTTCAACACTGGGAGGAAATACAACAACGACCACTCGTGTTACGCTCTTGCATTTAACTGGAAAATTATTTCAAATAAAGTTTACGGAATCCTCTGACAATGAAGTGACGATCCATGACTATCAAGTGTATGCGTTACCAAAAGGATTGAGGGCCAACTAATGTTGACACGCAAACAAGTTCAAGAGAAACTGCAAGAGTATAGAGCAGATGTAGACGTCGTGCAACAAAAAGCAACCTTACGGACGAATATCACAACATTTATGACACAACAGGGAGCAAGCGCATTGGAAAAAAATCAAATACTCAATGATTTGGACTCATACCCAGAATATCAAGCATTAGAAATTTAAGAAAGGAAGGGTGCTAGAATCGCTACCATTACAAGGACTTTAGTGTTCGTTGACAACGCAGTATTAACAGCAAATCAGCTTAACAGTGAGTTCAATAACCTATTAAACGCACTATCAATTGCCAATGCGGATATTTCTGCATCTGCTAACATTTCAACTAGCAAGATCAATGCCTCATTTCCGTCTGGAGCAATGGTTGGGACAACGGATGCACAGACGTTGTCGAATAAAACATTAACGTCGCCAGTACTAACAACTCCGACGGTCACATCTAGTAAACAAACAGTTCAGACTTATGCACCCGCAGCAGGAGGTACTGCAACTATTGATCTTTCATTAGGGAGCTTCATATTACTTACAATGCCAGTAGGAAATGTTACTGTAGCTTTTGCCAACGGGGTCGTCGGTCAGTTCTTTGTTATTCGCGTCCTACAAGATTCTGTTGGTAGCAAAACTGTTGTTTGGCCTGGTGGGGTTAGTTGGGCTGGATCAACACCTGTACTGACAACAGCAGCAAGCAAAGCAGATATGCTTGGATTCGCAACCCCCACCTCTACAACAGCGTGGGATGGATGTATAGTTTTTCAAAATAGATAACTATGGCAAATGCAACTGGAGGAACCATTACAACGGCGGGAGGATATACCATTCATACGTTTTTATCGGATGGAAATTTCGTATCCCCTGGAAGCGGGAGCGTTGAATATCTGGTAATTGCTGGTGGGGGAGGAGCTGATAACAACACAGGAGGAGGAGCGGGAGCAGGAGGATTCTTAACTGGAACTGGACTTCTTATTATTGCTAAAATTTATGCTATAACCGTTGGGACCGGAGGAACACCAAACAATAATGGATCAAATTCTGTTTTTTCATCTATCACTGCTACTGGAGGAGGAAAAAGTGATGCTTCGGGTGGCAGCGGGGGTGGAGGTAGCAATTCTAACACCTCATTTGGTGCAGGAACGGCGGGACAAGGAAGTAATGGGGGTGCTGGTAGAGTTGGCAGTGGAGGAGGGGGCAGTGGCGATGGTTACAATGCGGGAGGTGGAGGAGGAGCATCAGCAGTAGGTCAGAATGCCTCATCACCACAATCTGGTAATGGAGGAAATGGTACATCCTCTTCTATTTCTGGGTCATCTGTAACGTATGGAGGTGGAGGTGGTGGTGGAGCAGATAGTTTTCGAGGTTGCTCAGCAGGATCAGCAGGATCAGGAGGAGGAGGGGGTGGAGGGAATAATGCTAACGGAGTTTCTGGAACCGCCAACAAGGGAGGCGGTGGTGGCGGAGGATCAAATAATGGGTCTTATACTGGTGGGTCTGGGGGATCAGGTATCGTTATCATTCGTTACATTATTGATTCAATTGTACCACTGGGGGGAAGTTTCTTATTTCACATGATTTAGTATGGCAACAATGTATCCACAATCATATATTGACCCAAAGATTCAGGGACCGATGAGCACACCCCAAGGACGGGCGTATCCCTCCGCATATATTCCTTCTGCAAATATTCCTACACCGCAACAAGTGGGGATCAATCCGTACTACAATTCAGCCGCATCAACTAATGCGGCGCTTGATACTCTTGTGTCTGATGCCAACGCAATACCAGAAGTTCCTCAAGTACGATCTAGCGCTATTCAATACAATGCCAATGACTATAAAGTACCGGATTTCAATACCATCTTGAAGAAGATATACGAATCTCCTGAGATGGTGTCGTATTATACGAAGCTCCTAAATGAAAATAACGGGGACGTTGCTCTTGCTAAAAATAGACTCGGTGAGGACCGGGCGTTACAACTTGGACGCACCAATCAGGACGTTGGTATAGGTACTGGTCGGGAACAACAAGATTTATCAAGCGCTCTGGAAGTACTAGGTATTCAATCCGGTCAAGAAACGGAAGGAGCGCTTGATACGCTCAATAAGAGAGGTATGGCGTTGACAGATGCTCCAGGTGGGGGGTTAAATGTAGCAACAGAAGGTCGGGCTGGATTTGAAATGGATCAACTGCGACTGCAACAGCGCTTACGACAAGAAGCACAACAGCGTACCAGTGACAGGGCTATTATGGATATAGGAATCAAAGGAACGAGATCAAGTCAGGAAACTGAGCAAGGATTTGCTCGTGGGACACAAGATGCTGACATTGGACAACGTAACTATCGGCAAGGTTTAGCCGAAGATCGACAGAACAAATCAGTGCAGATGGCATCTATTGAACAGGCACAGGCATTACAACAACAGTCATTGAATTTACAAAAGAAACAACTTGATGCAAGCGCTGGAGGATTTGGTATGAGCGGTAGTAATGGTAGTTCATCCGGCCCTGCTTCGTGGGACGCACAGTGGGCAGCGTTACACGGGAATGAAGGAAAAAGGCCAGAAGGATACCACGGTGAATAATGGCTTTGCGGGAATCTGCGCCAATCATCTTGCTTTATACATTAATTAAACAAAACTATGGCAACTTTATACACGCCTTCCGCCGGTAATACTCCTCAAGGTCAAGGTCTTGACCAATATCAGTCTGCTCTGGGTCAGATTAAGGGGTCTATTCCTCAGCCACAGCAAGTCGAGCAGTCCTTCCAGACCTTAAAAGGGCAGTCTAACACTCAAGCGCCGATGGCTGATGCCCAAAAGATGGTAGATATGTATCTTCACGACCAGAATTTATCTCAAAAATATCAAAGCCAAACTCCAGCAGTTCTGGGAGCTAGTAGTCCCACCGATCTTCCAGTTCAACTAACACCAGATAACATCAACGCGCCGTTTTCAGGATTGCAAGATCCCCTTGCAGCGTATCAAGCAGGAGCCAATGAATTTAAGGGAGTAACGGATACAATTCGTTCTTTGTATGATCTGGTTGGTAAGAACTTTGATATTTTAGGAGAACAATCTGGCCAGCAAGCGCGGATGTATGAGAGGAACCTAGATGCAAAGCTCAAAGCGACTGACAAAATAGATGCTTTATTGAAATTTGTTATAAGTGAACGGAACAATCTCACTATCGAAAACTCAAAATTGCAAGCGGTGCAACTAAGGGACACCAAACGATTAACAGCACAACAGTCATTGAATTTGCAAAAAGAACTCAATGAACGTGATTATAAGCTAGGAGAGATTAATAGTGTGATAGAAATGCTTAATGATGAAACAAAGAATATCAGAACGGGAACAGGATATGATTATTGGTATAACGCAGCAAATGTTCCCGGACTAAACAACATGATCTCAGATGATGAGCGCAGTTTTTACAACTCTGTATCGTATTTAGGTTCTGATGCTATGTTTACTGTCGGAGGAAAGGCGTTGACGGCAACTGAGAAGCAAGAATTGATGCCATTTATTCCACGGTTGACCCATTCTAAGAAAACCAACATAAACAATCTCTATAAATTACAAAATAAGATTAATGCTAAATACAGCAATATTCCAGGAACAAAGGCTTCGGTACAGTTGGCTAATCCGCAAACTGGTGAGCTGTATTCTTACGATAATATCAGTGATCCTGATTATCAATCAGATTTAGAACAGGGATTTATCCCACAATAATATGGCACGAAAATTGACTGGTAGCATTGATCCGGTGTCCTTACAACCACCACAACAGCAACAGGCGCAACCAAGCATAGCGCAGGGATCGTCTGATTTCTTGCGTGATATAGGGCTGGGTGCTATTCCCAATCTCGCTGCTAATGTGACAGATATAGGTAATACCGTTATGTCGGGGAAAAAGATTGATACGAAAAATAACTACAGCAATCCCTTTCGCACTCAGCAGCAAGTACAGAAACAATTCCCCAAAGCAGGACGGACTGATATTGGATTGGGTGAAAAAATGACTCAGGGGTACGGACAATGGGCAAAAGATACAGCGGGACTTGCTGCTTACGGCGTGCCTTTAGGGGGGGCAAAGACAGCATTGACTCGCGCCGGTCTTGGCGCAACGTCAGGGGCACTCCATGGGGTATCACAAGACGATGCAACATTACCTTCAGTAGCGGGAAGTGCTTTTTTAGGGGGTGCGTTAAACGTAGCGTTACCAGCAATTACGAAGAAGATTTCAGAGGGACTAGGAAGAGTATCCCTTGGTCCCGGCGGAGAAAGGTTGCCAGAGCTTTCCAAAGCATCTGGTACTAAGATACAGGGAAGCGCTAAAACGGTGAAAGACAATATCTTTGAGTGGACAGAACCAATCAGAAAAAGCATAGAAAAAACACTGAGCGAGTCTAAGGGAACAATCAATTTAGGGGAAGTCTATGGAAAAGATGGGGTGATGGCAAAGACGCTAGAGAAAATACCGGATACACAAAAACAGGATGCTTTAGCATATATCGCTCTTAAACAAAAGGCAATCAATAAAGTAGCGAAGAAATATTTAGAGAGTCAAGGCATGAGTTCTGTTAAAGCGCTCAACGAGGTTCAATCGGGAAATGTTAATCTCCCGTTATCTTTTTGGCAGGACCAACTTCAAAATGTTGGAGGAGATTTAGGGTCGCGGTGGGAACGGATCGCAACAGGAAAAGCAACGGACGCAATGAGTAAAGTCGGTAAGTCCACGTACGGATTCTTATCTAAACAAATTCAAGATCGGTCTGCTGATCCACAGACGGTAAAATACTCACAGGAGCTTTTACAAGCATCATCGAAAATATCAAGTAGTCTCGGTAAGCGATTATCTAGCCCTGGAGCTATCCAAAATCTTCAGGATGTATTGCAGAATTTAGGACTCCCAGCGGGAGCTATCTATGGGCTATTGACAGGAAACGTACCAGTAGCAGCAGGATCAGCAATAGTTGAAGCTGCAACGAATCCAGCGATTGCTACTCGTATCTCTAACCAGCTTGCTGCACCATCAACAAAAGTGATAACAGATTTGTTGCAGCGACTAGGTGTTTCTGGTGCGAATAAATTATTCCGCTGATCGCGCCCAGAGAAAGAAAATTACAATTGTTAGTAACATTATCAATGTCATACTAGATCACATTATATCATGTCTATCCAAAAAAAACAACCAACTATAGGCCCAGCTCGTCCCGTTGTTGCTGCTATTCCCCAAGCGGTCAAAACACAGGTGAAACAGCAGCAACAAGTTCTTATGCAGCCAAAAGTTCCAATCCAGCAAAAGGCTCCGGTAGCGCAACCGAAATATGCAATTACTCAGAAGTTCGGAGTTAAAAATCCGGCGATTGAAGTCTTTTCTAAAGGTGGTATCAATACGGGAACAGATATCGGTACACCTGTTGGAACACCTATATCTACTCCTGCTGGGAAATGGCAGATTGTAGAAAGCTATGAAGGAGCCAAAGGGAAAGGGTATATCGGCAACAAGGAGAATAAGGGGTACGGAAATAGCGTGTTGGTGAAAAATGCACAAACCAATGAGATGTTGCGATTCTCTCACTTGCAACAGCCACAAGTGAAACAGGGACAGACCATTGAAGGTGGAACGATTGGTCTAACGGGGGCAACAGGCAATGTAACCGGACCACATCTTGATTTGGAATACTACAAAGACGGAAAGTTGACCGATATTGATAATTCCCCTTACCTAAGCCAACTTTTTGCTGGTGGGGTTGCTCAGGCTAGGGAGGCGATGAAGTCTGTTGGACAAGTAATTCAACAGGGCTCACAAGTTGTTGCCCAGGGGGTACAACAAGGCGTACAAGGCATTGAACGACGATCTACTGATATAAAAAATCGGTTTACGTTTGATCCGAAAACAGGCCGTGTATTCCCCGTGATGATAGGAAGTTTAGGAGCATTGGGATCAGCATTGCCCGGAGCAGTTAGTAATTTTGATAATAATCCTGGCATGTTAATGGAACGTGCTATCGCCAGTGGTGATTTGAAAAAAATAGAAGAACTATATAAACAAGTAGCACCATCAAGACCACTTGAAGTAATAAAAATAGACGCATTATTTCATTCAGGAAAATTTGCGGAAGCAAAAAAAATGGCAGAGAGCCTTACTGACCCAGCATATCGTAAAACATACCTTGAAATAGCAAATCGTTACGCAGGAGCATTGTCGCAACCTGTTGCTGCCGCTGCCCATTCTCTTTCTTTGGGTGCTTTATCGGGAGGCTTAATGATTCCTCAAAGCGCGTTAGACGCATTGTCCTTTAGCAAATCAGGCCAACAGCAACGACTATGATTGACCTAAAAGCGCGGGAACGCATTATCTCTGAACGACAAACGGCGCGACTAGCCGATACTGTCGTAAGTAAGCTCGGCAAAACGATTATAGATAAAGAAGACCCAACGGTTGGTCCTATTCAACAAATTGAACAGGAAGTAGTCCAGCAGACAAAGATTGGGAAGTTTTCGTTAGGCTTCTTGAGAGATATTTATACTCATTTTCTTGAAGTAACAAAATTGACACCGACAAAAGAGGAAGTCGCTGATGTTGCACTAGCAGTGCGAGCATTGAAATTTCCTCAACCTCTTGACACGGTATCTGTCAACCCAGACCAAATTCAACACCTCGTTGATGTTTTTCGTGATATTAAATTTCCCGACATTCCTACCAGCGTTACGGTAAAAAACCAAGCAGAAGTCGTAAAAGCGATAGAACAACTGCAAAAAACGGTCAAAGCTCTTGATAAAACACAAGAAATAACTGGAAATGTGACCATAAACAATCCAACACCCCCGCCAGACCTGTCCTCAATAGTAAAAGCCGTGAAAGGACTGCAAGAAATACACCTTTTAATGAAAAAAGAACCAAAGGTTGTGGAAAAACCGCAAGACTCAGGAATAAATGAACAATTTCGTGAAGACTTGGTAACAATGTTTGAAGGGATCAGAGTTGCCTTGGAGCGCATCTACAACAAAGAGATAGATTATCCAACAGCGATTGATATTCGCAATTTCCCACCGACAATGGTATCGACTCCGGTCACAAATATAAACATAAATGCGCTCCAAGGGTTCATAGAAACAACATTTGCCACCGTTGGGACATCTGTTGTCAGGCTTCCTGATTATGGTCAGCTTTTCAATAGAAGAGCGCTTTTAATTTACAACAATAGCGCTAATACGATCTATATCGGTGGTTCTGAGGTCACAGTTAGCAATGGACTTCCTATTCCGGCTTACTCCTATTCTCCTCCTATTGATGCGGGATACAACCTTCATGTGTACGGCGTTGCGGCACAAGGCGGCAATAATGTCAGGGTTTTAGAAGTTTCGAAAGATCAAACAGCAAATGTTCAACAATAAACTATGAGTGGAATTGGAACCCCAGCTCTTGCGGGGTCAGTGTCAGGAGCCGTGAGCGATGTCAACGTGACACAGGTTGCTGGATCAGCCATTAGTCTTGGGCAAAAGCCAATGGCTAGTTCCTTCCCTGTGGTTATTGCCTCAGATCAAGGTGCGATTCCTGTCTTCGCATCATCTATCCCTCTTCCTTTGGGAGCTGCGACCTCAGCTAACCAAACAACAATCATCGGACATGTCGATGGAATCGAAGCACTCTTAACGACAATAGACACTGATACGGGGAACATTGCAACATCTGTTGCCTCAATAGATACAAAGACACCAGCACTCGGCCAAGCACTTTCAGCTTCCTCTCTTCCGGTTGTCTTAACAGCGGCACAACTTAGTACGCTCACTCCTGTTGCTGCTATCACAGGATTTGCGACCTCAGCTAACCAAACAACAATCATCGGACATGTCGATGGAATCGAAACGCTACTAGGAACTATCAGTGCGTCACTTTCTGTCATTGATGATTGGGACGATACAGACAGGGCAAAAGTAAATACAATAGCGGGACAAATAGGGGTACAGGGTGGATCAGGAGGCGCAAATGCACTCACCCAGCGCATGGTTTTGGCAACGGACGTTGCACTTCCTACGGGCAGCAATACGATTGGCGCAGTAACCGCAACAGGTAACGTGGCTTCGGCTGCTACGGATTCTGGAAACCCAGTTAAAATGGGGTCTGTTTACAACTCAACAAAGATTACAGTCACCAATCTACAGAGAGTTGATAGTCAAGGGACAGTTAACGGGTTTCAGCGGGTGGATTTAGGTACAGCGCTCGGACAAACCATTGACTCAATAACCGCCTATTCAGAAGGACAAAAGGCTACTTATAGTGTCGGCGTAATTGGACTTGCTCCCGCAGCAAGCGCAACTGATATTTTCACCATTACGGGATCGGCGACAAAAACAATTCGTATCACTCGTATTCAGGTCAGTGGAACAGCAACCGCCGCGGGAGCATATAGCCTTGTTGTTCTGCGACGATCAACTGCTAATACCGGTGGCACTTCAACTGCTCCAACTATTAGCTCCCACGATACGGCTGATCCTAATGCAACTGCGACAGTGAATGCCTATACCGCCAATCCTACAACAGGAACACTCGTTGGAAATATGCAGGTCAAGAAGATCACTGTAACCACCCCGGCAGGATCTATTTCTAATAGTCCTAATGAAATATGGTTTGAAATGCGGGGAGAACGGGCTACTGTGCTTCGAGGAATAGCACAGGTTTTATCAATCAATTTGAATACCACTACGATGGCTGGGGGGAGTTTAGACATAGATATTACCTGGACGGAGGAATAATTATGAAGTTTGCAAATGGCACTTTTACGGGAACTGGGGCAAGTAAAATCATTGATACCGTTGGCTTTAAGCCAGAACTCGTTATTATTCGAGTAAATTCTGCAACAGCTTTAACGTCAACCTCTTTTCGAGTAGCGTCTATGACGGGAGACAAAACGGCTTCTTTGTTTGGTTCAATCGCCAACTTTGCCGGCGGTATTACCTCTTTGAATGAAAACGGTTTTACTGTAGGAACGGGTGTTGAATGTAATGAAAATCTAAAAACTGTCTATTGGGTGGCTTTTGCCAAAGATGGGTCAAACGATTTTGATACAGGAACTTATGTAGGTAATGCAACAGCAGGAAGAACGATTGCAGTCAATGGATTTGATCCTGGTCTTGTCGTGACGAAAAAAGATTCTACGAGTCGCCCTAGATGGAAAATAGCAGCGAACATAACCACCGATTGTCTATCATTTGAAAATAACACTATTTCAGGACTGGGAACTAATCTCATCACCGCATTTTCTACTGGAGGAGGCAACACATTCACACTAGGGTCTGAAACAGCAGTGAATGAAAACACGCTAACCTTTTACTGGTTTGCTTTTAAGACAAATACCCAATATTTCACGTCAGGAACCTATGTGGGAACGGGATCAAGCCTTGATATTACGGGACTTGAATTTACTCCTGTCATGGCTTGGATAAAAGTTGACTTTACGGATAATGCGGTTCAAAGGGTTCCAGATCAAACAGGAACAGACTCTTGGAAGAGCTTTGGCACTACCGTTGCCGTAGGGCAAGTAATAACGTCTTTTAATGGGCGAGGGTTTACTGTGGGAACGGATCAGACAGCAAATAATAGTGGGAAAACATTTTACTACGCAGTGTGGGGAAGATCTCTTGTCAAACGGACTGTGATTTAAATAAGAGGTTGGCCATATTGATAAAATGACTTATTTTTGTGAAAATATATTCAAGAAGAAGGGAGGTGATGTATTATGGCAAAGAAAAAACCTGAAAAAAAGAAACCAATGTCCCCCATGCCCAAAAAAGGCTACTAATATTTGCAGGTAACCTATGTCCGGGCAGGAACATGGGCTACCTCTGACTATTATGTCTTTATAGCTATGATAGATTTTTTACCATACATGAACCTTATAGGCCTCGTTCTGCTTTTCATTGGCTATATATTTGCTCAGCTCAACTTTGGCGGCAAAGACGTAGCAAGGGAAGTCATAGTTGCATATAAAGAAAGACAAGACCAGCTAGAGCTGTTACTGAAAGATGCTCAAGCAAGAATTGCTGAATTAGCATTGGATCTTGCTTCTTTGAAAGAGCAACTGCTAGAGAAGGATAAGAAGCTCGAAGAATTTACCCGTATATTTCAAGGGAAGTCCCCAGAGTTGATTGATGTATTATTTGAAATGCGAGATGCTCTGAAGCAATTACCTAAGAAATTGGAGAAGGAAAAGTTGATGGGAGGGTGAGGTTCATGTGAGCGTTTTAGGAATAATTCTGGCGATGAAGAATGAGAGCCTCACTAGCTTTAGCCGTGGGAGTATGTCAGGATATAAGTGAGGAAGGAGAATATGTGTTATTTGTACGACCTATAAACACAAAGGGGCAGCAAACTAACGTTACTAATCCTTTTGGTCCGAATCATAAGGGGACAGACTACGGATATCCTGACGGTACACCAATCTATGCTTCGGAATCGGGGAAGGTAACAATTGCTAAAAATGATGAGGTGAGACAATGGATCGCCAATAGTAATAACGATCCTTTTCCCCATCCTCGGGTATTACGAAAAGAGGATTATGGCAACTTCGTCAAAATAGATCATGGGGGTGGCATGGCGACACTGTATGCCCACATGAAGCATAAGAGTATTACCGTTACTCCTGGTGTTCAGGTACGAAAAGGTCAGAAAATTGGGGAAGTGGGATCGACGGGCAATAGCACCGGCAATCACGTTCACTGGGAAATTCGCAGCAGAGAGACAGTGGTCGATCCTTTTCCCTTGATGGATAGTTGGTTTACTGGATACGAATCCAATCAACCAACTCCGCCAGTACCACCAACCGAAGACCCACGAGATAAAAAGATACGAGAACTAGAGGCAGAGAAGAATGACCTGGACAAGCAAAAAAGAGAGTGGGAAAATCGCGCAAGGACATTAGAATTTGATCTTATGGATCAACATGTTAAATACAACGGATTAAAAACCGCCATCGTTGAGGCGAGAAAGGCATTGAACTCGGTATCAATATGATTAATACAAAAATGATTTCAGCGATGAAGCATGTAAAAGACCGCATGGATAACCCCATGCCGGTTGCAGAAATGAATCAGCTCTTGGACGTGCTCAAAGATGCAGGAGCAAGCCATGTTGAGGTAGCAAGTGTCATTAGACACCCTAATTTTGATACCTATTCGAAACAATGGGCTGATGCAATACATGTAAAGGGCATGAAAGTCACTTGGCGTTGTGCCCACTGGAACATGGAAGGACTGTATGGACAACCAAAATTTGTTGGAGGGAATAGAAAACCTGTACAGTTTTGGATTGATGAAGCGGTGAAAGCAGCGCAGTTTCTTGGTGATACGGTGAAAGCAGGAGATGAGTGGGCTATTTACCCGGAACGAACAGAAGGGATATTCGATCCTAATACAGCGCTTTTAACTGACGGATTACCGGGAAGCTATGCACAGTTTTTCATCGACATGCATAATGCGTGTAAAGCAGTCCTTCCAGCCGGAGCAGTAGTCGGATTAAGTGCCAACAACGCATCAGAGCTACTGTCTGGATGGATGCCACGGAGTATATCCGACACTTTTTCAGTGGTAGTTGTCGATCACTACCGAGATAACGACATCGCGCTCTATGAGAGTGAGGTACGGGCAATTAAGAATAAATACGCAAAGCCTGTATACGTTCAAGAAGGTGCACCGGACCGGTTTAATAGACCAACAAGAGCTCAGGCAGATGCCTATTTTGCAGTTAATAAAAAACTCGCAGACGAAGGTATCTTGTCAGGGTTTGGCTCTTGGAGCGGATGGGCAGGGAACCCCGAATCTATCGTTGACAAGGTGAATGGATTGTACGCACTAAATGACACAGGTAAGTCACTAAAGGCGTGGTGGGACAATTCTCCCACTCCAGCACCAGAACCAACACCGGTTCCCGTTCCTACACCTACGCCCGTACCTCCTACAGGAGAACCGGAACGTATAATCAGTGCAGAAGGAATATCGACAATCGTGGCCGTAACTTCGAAGGGTAATCTTTGGAAGTTCTCTAGTGGTAAGTGGACCAAGCTCAATACACCGACATTCTAAGATTGGAGGGTTCTGTTTCGATCAGTTGCTATGGTTCTGTATGTTCGAGCATATATATTAGTAATGAAGAACAATGCAGAGCGTATAAGAACGAAGAAAATTGAAACAATACTAGAATGGACAAAATATATTCTGGCTGGATTTGTCATGGCATATGCAATGTTATTTACAAGATGAAAGGAACTATTTTATGGACATATTTACGAAAGCGAAAATTTCACCAAGAGGACAGTTGAATGAGCTTGATCTGCGAAAAATAGCCAATAGTGCGCTGATCTTTTTTGCAGCTCCTATTCTCATGTACTTGGGCCAGTTACAAGCAATACTTACACAAGAAGCAATGGTATCGACAGGTGATTTCATTCCTAATTTCACGACCATAGGTGCGATTGAAGGGTGGGCCGTTGGTATCTGCATCAATTTCTTTCTCAAGCTCCGAGACGGGAAAAAGTAAAACTAAAACAGAACTATGCAGGGGGGGGTGAAGTGACTTTGCCCGCAATCCCACCTCGCAAGGAAAAATATATTGCGTTTAGGGTTGGTTCAACCCTTTGGCCAGAATAGCTCATTAGAGCGTTTTATCACCCAAGAAGCCCACTGGCTTTAGCCGTGGGAGTATGTCAGATCACTCAACCTTCTCGTTAGGTTCCGCTGGTTGTTTTACCGCTCGTGGTGCATAAACAATAAAAGTTCCATTAGAAACATCATATTCGACCATCATCGTTGCTCCTTGGTCTTTGATTCCCACCCGTGGCAAACAGATTACATTTAACATCCTGTTCACCAATGCTTCTGCTGTTTTGCCCATTTCCATCATTGACTCAAAAGAGATGAGTTTCGCTAATTCTGCTTTGGTAAAAGAAAAAACCATTCGTTTATATTTATCTGGCGAGTACTTTTGTTCTGCGGTTACTGTATTAGTCATAGATATTCCTTTCAAGAATAGTCAGTAATATTGTCTTCTTCTTTTTCCCGTGGTATCTCTATAGGCCGTGAAGGACTGATTCCCTTTTCCTCCTTCTCTTGCCAATTGCGCTGCGCTTTATCTACACAGAATCCAGAACAGAACAAAAATGTAATCCCATCAAACTGCACTTGGTATAGCTCTTTTTTTGCTACTTGGCAAAGCTCGCATCTTCGCAAGAACGGAAACTTTTGTTTTAATGCCATTGCTCCCATGATGTTCCTCCCTTCTTTTTGATTCCGTTTATAACGGTTTCACTTTTATTTGCTTAACACTTTTTCGACACGATTCACATAGAGCAACAGCAATCATATTCTTTTCCACCTCAATCATCAGTGTACTGATATTGACGCCAGAACAGGTGGGGCAGTTGCCGGTATAGCAGTACTCTAGGTGAAGCTCCTTGAGTACTGCTTGTACCAGAGGCTCTGGCGCAAGCAGAGGTAGCAGAGGAGGAGCCACCTTCTGCATTGCAGCTTGTTTCTGCGCTTCGATCCTTTGTACTTGAACGATAAAATCAGGAGTCGGAATTGCTGATTCAGGTATTCCAGGCGGGAGGCCATTTGCTTTTATTTTTATTAAATCCATTTCAGGAGAAGCACCACTATGGTCCATTTTTATATGAAGTAAATACGCCTCCTCTGTTGGAAAATCGCCATGAATAGGGCATTGCATTGTCATAATAAAACATGAAGTAAAAATTCCTGAATCTTTTCCGATTCTTCATCGTAGTTTACCACCTCTTTGAACTTCTTGTACGCTTGTTGGCACATCCACTCATATTTTTCAGGAGATATTTTCCTTATTTCCTCTGCGACTCTTTGGACATCTTTAATGCTGTCGAGAACAAAACAAGTCTCATCAGGAACAAGTAATTTACCTGCTTGTTTGTCTTTATAGTCATCGTAACTCACTATAGTTGGTTTACCGCAAGCATAGAAATTATGAATTACATGCCCCGCGCCATCACCACCTGACTTAACATGAATACCAAACATACTTTGATTTATGATTCTAGCAATCTTATCTACTCCTGAGATGATCCCGTCATCGCATAAAATACCGTAGCTCTTAAATTCATACTCCTGCATTTCTTGTTTCAGCATGTAGTAGAGATATGCCTTTGCCGTTGTTGGAAGAAGATTAACAAAGCTCGTTATGTTCTTTCTTGGAGAAAATTCCGATGGCTTGAAAACGTCAAGAGACATCTCTTGATGATACCAACAGACATTCAAAGTAGCAGGAACAGGGTATTCTACAGTGGATGACAGAAGATTTTCGATCATCCCGTTTTTTATATAATGATCTGTTTGCAAGAAATGATTGCCTTGCTGGAAGATAAATTTTGCTTGCGGCTGGTATAACCGGATCAGCTTCTTAAACGGTTCTATGTGTTGGGGAATGCTAGCAATAACGATATCAAACTTCATCTCCTTAAATTGCTCTAGCGTTATGGCTTTCTGTTCGCTATAATGTGCTTCATCTCTGATGACGTGGACGCCGTTCTTAATCCGGCTTACACCATTGAGTGGCGGTGTCCCGTCCTTAGGGATAAACCCATCCATAAGATATTGTTTCGCGGTATCTGGATGGTTGTATACTGACCAATACCCCTCATCTGCCCACGACATCCCGATCTGACGATACACCGTGTGACCTAGCCGCCCTTCAAAAAGAAGATTCAGTGAGTGGGTCAAATCTAAGTGATGATTATCAATTAGAATATTCATATTTTTAGATGAGCAGGACAATCGTGATCCACCTTATTGCACAATAAGCACGATAGATGACTGTATCCTTTTTCATCAATGAGATAGTGAAACTCCCGCTTCATTTCTTTGCGCGATAATCGTATTCTCTTTTTAACAGGTAGAGATGAGAACAACTTTTTCATAGCGTATCAGCAAAAATTTGTTTCATCCAAGGAACAAACTCTTTTTCAGAAACATCGGTATTTATCCGACCCATACGATCATACCAGTGCTTATCCTGTATGACAGGAACATTTATAGAGAGATAGTTGTAAGTATAGAATTCATTCGGTTTATAGAGTGGTTGGTTGTTGTCTAAGCAGTGATAGTTTTGGGTCAATCCGCCGAGATGACAGAAATCCTGTTGTTTCTTAAATCCTACCTGTTCGATATCAAGAGAGTATTTAGAAAGATTAAGGACTTGCTTAAAAAACGAACCAAAATGATCGTAGGCCGGTGGCTTGGCAGCGAAGTTGCAATCGGTCCTAACGATAAGATCATATCTTACTAAGCAAAACGCTGGATGATACCGATCACCCTCTTTATAAAAGATAAAATCATAGTCATTAAATTCAGCAGATAAAATGCAGGGCATGAACTGATCGGTAAAAAGAAAGTCTTGTTCTAAAAAGAGAATCCGATCTGCTTCAATACTTCTAGTTAAAATGGAGCGGATAGCATCATCGCGCCAATCGGGTTCTGTTTTCATTGGGGATACAAAGTGAACAAACGGCAAACTATTGACAATAAATTTCTGGTAATTATGAAGGAATTGTGCGTCAGAAAAAACGATGTAGATATCCTTTACCAATCGGTGAAGCTGAGTGAGGCGATGACGAAACAGGGGATAATCAATGTGAACTGGTTGCACAACGAATACAGCAGTGGTCATAGTTTTATCTAAAAAAATCAGCCCAAGGACTTGTGTGCGGATAAACACTCGGGAATTGCGGGCGCAATATTGAGTCGATATCAAGGCACAAGTCTCGGAACTTTTTATTTATTTTCGCTCTCCGACTCCAATAATTATAGACATAAAATATCTCCGGCCTATGAAATGCATATCCAGGTTTCAATCCTTCAAGATAATTTTGATTTACACCACCCAAATGAAATGCTAGGGATTGATCGGTCACTTCTCCAACTGGAAGTCCGGTTACTACTGCTCCTAACTCCTTCGCCCGCCAGGTGATCGCAGCAAAGTGATCGCTACCATTAATCTCTGGATGTGGGGTAAAATCATATCCTGCGCGTTCAATGATTTCTCGTTTAGCAAAAAAGAATGCTGGATGAATATATGGCGCTGCTGTTTCACTCATCCAACCACACATGTCAGATTTTTCCATAGCGGTTTTTGTCATGTCTAGCAGTCGATTCCAGTCAGTGCTAAACCAGTCTTGCTCGATACTACAAATCCATTCGCTATTGCTATACCTGAGCATTTCATTAGTCGCAACATTCCTCCAGTCCTGTATCCCAAACTCGTAGTTAACCGGATCAAGGAAGGTGATGTTTCCAAGATCGTGAAGTTGAGTTTGGATAAAATGACTAAAGATAGGATAGCGGAAATGTTGACTCCAATAGATAATTATTTTTCCAAAAAAGTCACGGTGTCTACGTAGCATTTCCCTAGCAATGGGGTAGTCAGCAGATTCGTGCCATGTAATGAGTAGGTCAGGTTTGTTCATTCATTCTCCTCTTTTTTACAATCATATGCGAAATAAATCCCGATAAATATTCATCTTTTTCTCTATTCTTCTCGTATCTAATTTGGCATCATGAGTTAGCTGCACTATTCCCCGTTGATATTCTTTCTTGAACTCTTCAAAACCATCAGTACACGCGCTGGCTATCGTCCAAAACGCTACTCTAGTTTCCATCTCCTGAATAGAGGAATCATCCGTTGCCTCTGGTATTCTGCCAGATAAATAACCATTCCAGCCTGCCGAGAGAGAGCCACCGTGAATATGAGTCGGAGGACCGTTAATCCAATTCATTTGCTTCTTTGTTTTATTGTCTATCTCGTAGGGATCGGCATGGTACTGCGCAATATTGTGAAACCTCAGCCCTAATTCTTTGAGTTGTACGCACATCCATACCGCTGTATCGCCGTGATTTATGTCTTTGAAGGTATGGTCGAGTTCTTTTGAGTATTCCCCTGGTTGCCAAGTGTGACTAGAGAAATCTAAATCAGTTCTCAGTAGATCTTTTCTTTTGATAAACATCATATTCGGCCACAGATTGGGTCCCACATCCCCGTAGCCTGAATAATCCAGATTGTATTTTTCCTTTGCTGCTTCCCCCACTTCGACACCGCAGGAGAACCGAGGCGATCCAACAACATCGGAAAAACCGCTTTCTATTTGCTGAAATGCTTGATCTATAACGCCGGGAGTAAAGCAAAATCCGTCATCCTCCATGAGCATCACGGTATCTGCCTTTGAAATGAGAGTCATTTCAGTGATTGGAGCGCCATTTCCAATCCCTTGAGGATGATAGATAATCTCCGTCTTCTTGTCTTGTGCTAATCGTCCCAATAATTCAGACACTACATCTTGCGGCACTCCACAGTGGTTATTTATGTTTACCAGGAATGAATCTACTTCTTCATACCAACGCTCTCGAAAGAGTTTGTGAACAAGTAGCAAAAGAAATGGATCAGAACAACTAGAAATAAATGCTTGTCTCATAGGTACGGCTTCATTGACTCCAGCCCAAGAAGTATCTCTGCTTTATACCCAAAAGCTAACTCTGCTGGTATTGGGGTTTGCTGTTCACTTAGATGTTTCGCATCGCCCAGCCTATCTGGCACATAGTCGATAGGACAGTCAAAGTATTTAGCAATCTCATTCATAGAAGTGCTAACGCCCGTAGAAATATCAAAGACACCGTTTATATCAGATTGTGCAGCAAGAAGGTTTGCCCGACAAACATCCGTTACATGCGACCAGTCTCTTGTTTGGAGTCCGTCACCAGTTATCCACAAGCGCCCTGTTTCCCTCTTTGACTTGTGTAATGATGCAATCGCATTGACATGACTGCCTTTCTCTGACTGACGAAGCGATCCATAGACGTTGGAATACCTCAGAGAAATTGTAGATAACCCGTAAAGTTTATGGAATACTTTACAATACTCTTCTCCAGCCAGCTTGCTGACATAGTAGGGAGTATTGGGGGCATAAACAATACAGGAAGAGGCAAAGATAAAGCGCTTTACCTCTGCGGCACATGCTGCAAGGAGCATATTAAGCGTTCCTGTTATATTCGTATCGTGGTTTTGCAATGGGTCATCAACAGAAAGTTGTGTGCGACACTGCGCAGCCTCATGAAACACCCAGTCAGGCTTGTAATCTTTAAGCAATAAACTTATCCGCTTTGGTTCATGGAATATATCAAGATAATGAAAATCTACTTTAGGATGAACATTTTTCATATCTCCTGTGGAAAGATTATCTATCCCAATGATGGTATGACCGTTTTCAATGAGGTAGTCGCACAGGTGACTGCCGACAAATCCTGCTGCCCCGCTGATTAGAATATTCATACTTTTACTTCTTTTCGTTCCTTGAAGAATTCATTAATAGCATTAGTGATCTGGCTCCGGTAATTATTGAGCAATTGTATCTTGCTCGCATCTTCTTTCTCAAAATTACCAGACTGCACTTTCTCGACAAGGTGATAAATCTTAATATTAACGATTGAAATTTCGTCAATCAATGAACCTATTGTTTTTTCCATATCCTACTTATGTACAATGTGCAATTGGTGGATGTATCAATTGGTTCGTATCGTCACAAACCGCTGCATTGATAAATCTATTTTCCGCTTTCCCGTACCCTGAGTGGATGTGTCCAAAGACATGCAGTTTAGGTTTCAACTGCACAACTCTATCCCACAGATACGGGCATCCAAGATGTTCTCCTCTTGCCTTGTCCAGTATGCCTCTAGGAGGTCCATGAGTAACAAGGATATCTGTATTTTCAGGAATCATATCCCAATGACGTTTAATTCCTTCACCCTGCACATTAAATGACCAGTTTCGATAATATGGCGTATACGGAGAACCCCACACTGACCAGTCTTTCCCTTTTTCATCACTGATGATAGTTCCACTATCTCTTAGATATATAGCATTAGTTATTATTGATTGGGCGTAACGAGCATACATGCCTTCAAATAAGCGGTCATGGTTTCCAGCGATAACTATTTTCTGTCTCGCAGGTATCTTTCCCAACCAAGCATTGAAATGAAGAATGTCGCTAACTTGTGCTGGTTCACAATGAGTAAAATCCCCAGCATGAATGAACAAATCGCAAGGAGGAATTGTGAGCCTCTCATGTTTACCGTGGCTATCAGATACAGAAATTATTTTCACAATAGTCCGTGATATTCAATAAATCTCTCAACATACTCTCTCCACTGCGAGCTACGCTTGATCCCGCAATCTCTCAAAATATCTTCTATTGCTTTAATGTGCATGGGACTATCTAATGGTGCTATTCGCCTACACATATACCAATACCATACAAACTGTCGTAAATACTCCGTCTTTGGCTGTGTGTTTAGGTAAGACCAATACTGATCCTCATCGTTGTCTTTATAAGCTAATAAAACAGCGGGAACACTCCCCGCTCTTATGTGATAGTAGCCTAGATTCTTGCTTTTCTCCCCATCTTTGGTTCCATCAAAAAGACAGTTAGACTTATCCTCCTCAAACTCAAACACCTTTACTCCATCATCAGCCATGCCCTTTGACAACATCCCTAGCGTTTCGTGCTGAGGCATTGCAGGACCCCACTCGCAGTCCCGGTACTTCATTAGAAGTTCCTTGCGAGTACAGAAGAAATATGGACACACTTTAGATTTTCCATTGAACTGAGAGAACGTCCAATCACCAATAGTATCGAAAATGCTCGCAGCACCATACCCTTCATTCATCTTTAGAAATGCCGAGCCAATGATGCCTGTCCGGTACACCAGCATATCGTTGTCCATCAGAAGCACCAGATCCTCTTTTACCTCCGGAAGAAATTTCTTGTATGCGTCATAATACCTCTCATGTGGACCAATGCGCACGATCTCAGCCTTTAATCCCTCTATTTTCTTAGGGTCTATTTCCCAATTACTATCCAGAAAATAAATCTTATCGTACTCGTTTTCATATCTCTTCATCGTTTGGATATAGAAATCCAGCAAAGGTTCGTAATATTTCGCTCCATAGGGCTGGTAGCGATGCCAACAAGTAAGAATTGCGCGGGTATTCATAAGATTGTAGCCAATTCGTCTATTTATTTATAAGTAAAGGTTTAGTTAGGTTTTATCTTGAGCAATGTTGTTTCCCCACATAAGCAAAAATATTCCAAGCAATAACTGCCAATTACCAAAACTGTAGATCAAATATGATCCAAGTGGAAACACAATAATTGATATAATTATATTTATAAATCTTAGTTTTCTCATATTATTTCTTTCAAAGAATATTCGTGTGTATACTTAGTTAATTGCCTTTTCCATTCAAAGACTAATACTGGATGTTTGTTTGGGCTGCTGGGAAGAAAAGCTTCTTGTAAATAACTAATAGTTAAAGGTAATGTTATCGGTATCCTAATTTCAGGTAACCTTTCTATTTTCATTTTTCGCTCAAAACCTGCAAATCTTAAATAAGCTGTTATTTTATTCATATTATTTTTCCTCTTGTTTCTCTATCTCCTTGAGCCTTGCTAGGTAGGCTTCATTTATCTGGCGTGCTTGGTGTGCTATTTCCCCATACTTTGCTCGGTAGACTTTCATTGCCTCGGCTATTTGTTCTTTTTTAGTTAGTTTTTTCACTTTATCCACCCTCCCGGTATGACAAACGTGTGATCGAAATACTTACCTGATGGCCCTCGGCGGTTCTTTCGTAAAAACAAACGGACTGCGTTCTCTCCTGCGTCCCAACCGGTCGTGCGCGTCACCACAAACCCAAGATCGCACACCGTCGCAATTGATCCGGACCCCTTATACTCCACCGGTGCGCTATCGTCCTTATCCCGTGCTGCGGTGTTTGACAGCTGAGAGAGAAGCAATATGCAACAGTTCTTTTCCTTGGCCAGCTTTTGCAGAGACAAAGCTACATGAGACAATCTTTGATACTCTTCCATGCCTGTGACCATGATGTTTTGGACAAAATCGACAACGGTGAATCTACCCACGAATAAATCCGTGGGCTTCTTGGGTAATAAAACGCTCCAATGAGCTATTCTGGCCAAAGGGTTGAACCAACCCTAAACGCAATATATTTTTCATAGCCATTTATATTCGTCGCTTCGAGAACGATAAAACCCCAACATTCCTCTTGGATTAGGAAAAAACATTGGACGCAGTTCCCCGTCTTTCACCCAATTCTTTACCTCAACAGGGATTTCCCCTACCGGCCAATGCTTAAAATCAGGATGATCGGGATTGACATTATTTTGACAAAGAGATACCGGCATATCGTGGATAAACACATAGCCGCCGGGGTCTAGGTACGGATAAAATTTTACAAGCTCATGGAACCGGAGATGCAATTCCGTATCAAGAAACATGAATTGATACTGTTTGGTTGGTTGAAAATCCAAAGAAGATGTATGGTGCGCAGAGATACGATCACTAACTCCTACCGTCTGCCATAGCCGCTTTGCTCGCTCAATGTGCTGATATTCATATTCAATAGCGTCAATGTGTCCGTATCGGTTTTCTGATAATCCGAGTGCGATATACATATCTGATATTCCTGTGTAAATTCCAGTAGTTAGTATAGATTTCGGTTTCAAAGCTCTTATAAATCCATAGATAAGCTCCCCCACCTCAGCCTCAACTCCTCCCGAATCATACATCATGTATCCACGCCCCTCATCCCGCACCTCCGGCATAGTAGAAACAAGGCCACTAGATTTTTTTGCTAAATAATCAGTTACTATTGGCATATTGTGGTGGTAGTTCACAAATTTTCTAAAAAGACCTTCCATTCTTGGCGTATCTTGCCTTTCCCAAAGAATTCGATTGCCCGCGCTCTCCCTCTGGAGCCGATTACTTTAGCTCTCTCATGATCGTCAAGAAGCAATTGGATATACTCCCGCAGCTTGGGAACCTCATCGGACCAATACCCGCTTATCTCATTTTGTATAATCTCATGGACCTCATAGGTCTGTTGTTGCGGGTAAACACTGTTGCCCAGCTTAGGGCCGATGGCTACAATAGGTATACCAGTCATCATTGCCTCGATAAAACTAAGCGTGTAGGCAGCAGGAGCAGTACCGGTATAGAAAAATACTCGATTAAACCGGAGCATGTTTTTTAGATCATCAAACGGGAGCGACCCACCATTATGCTCTGCGGCAAAGTCGTTATCAGGACCAAATATCTTCCAAGGCATTCCCGCCAAGACATTCTTTAATATATCCACATTCATGTGATCTCCCCGCGAACCTACGGTTTCATTACCGAACATAGCCTGAGACACATTAATCACCTGGGGATTAGCGCCAATATACCCTGCGTACTCTTCTTCATCTTTATAAAAACGAATGAGAGCATCTCTTCCTTGAAAGCTAGGGATGGTATCTTCGCGAGGGGAATACCGAACAATCTTGAGTCCCTTACCTCGCCACCGAGATAATTCCTGTTCGTCTAGTTGAGAACTCTGTCCAATAGACCGCCAAATCACCTTTTTGTTTTTTATTTTACTCCAGTTATTCTCAATCCAATCTGTCTTGTGCATGAACATAATGATGTCAGCCCAATCAACAAGTTCCGGCAAAAGATTGTCTCTACTACATTGCAAAGCTAGGTCATGAAGATGTGCTTCGACCTCCATTGGCAGGGCTGGACGTTTCCCGTCCCCAGATCCAAACTGATAGGCTCCATGCAAGCTGAAAACAGTATGACCCAACTCTTGGAAGAGGGATACTTCATCCCTCTCTAGCACAGAATGTACACTTAAATATAGTATTTTAGCCATATTACCTATTGATTGGTGCTTTCATCCCGCCTCTAAAGAAGTGGGCTTTCCCGCTTTTTGTCGTAAGCAACTCTACGAATATTAACTCATCGCTTTATTTTAATAATTTCATAATGACAGCGTTCTGGTTTACTGGTGGCAATTTAATCCCTGTTGCTTCAATACGTTCACGTTCTTGCCTAATTTCAGCTATCTCAGACAGCATCTTAATAGTCCTTATTCCCACACTATTTAGCCCTGCTCCTTCTGCTTGCCTAACAACGGTCAGTATGCGCTCCACTTCCCGATGAAGTTTTTTAATTTCCTCCTCTGTGAATCCAAACTGATCCATAAGAACCTGCTCAATAACTAATGTGAACTCCTGTGCCGCAGCGTATGTGGCATTAGCAGCATTTTTTATGGTCGATATTGCCTGTATTTGCTCTGGCGTTGCTAACTGTTGTGTTGGCTGTTCTTGTTTAATTAACTTTGTCATTTACAAGTCCTTTCTTTTTCAGAAAATATCTTATTCCTAATAATAACGACATATCATCTTCGCTCTTGCCTTTCCTTACCATCATTGCCGGTAATGAGCGCAGTAGGCAAGAAATACAGTACCAACGATCTTTTCTCTCAGAAGCAATGCGCAGCATATCCTTCTTCGTTTTGCTCATAAGACAACTAGTGCAATTCTCCTGTGAGTTTTCATCTTTTCCAGTCCGTGATTTCATGGTCAAAAGATTCTACTGATCTGCACTAACCGTTCTTTCATCTGTCGTCCAACTTCTTGATATGATGTATGTTCCATAGCCCACTGCTTTGCTCTGCCAGCTCTTGCATGACGATTAGTTTCTAAGAACACAGTTTTCATTGTATTGCCTAAATCTGCTTCATCAATATCCCACCAACTCTGGTCTTTTGTGTACCAAGGAATATGAGATACCTCAGTAGCAACAACCGGAAAGCTCTTGACGCGGTAGTAAGAATCCTCAGTCAGGTAGTCAGTTATCCCTCCATTATCGGCGCTAATAACTGGCTTTCCCATAATTATTGCCTCATGTACCGGTCTTGACCACCCCTCAGAACTACTAGCGTTCACATAACAATCTGCATAGGCATGAATACGAGGCATATCCCGTTCCTGTAGCAATTTATTTACCAGCAATATTTTCGGATAATGGCCTTGATTCAATTCTAATCTCCACGCAGCTATATCGCTTTTGATAAGAGCATACTCCCTTTCACTATAATTCACCCGATAAGTTTTAAGAAGTAAAGTTACGTTATTATTTCCCTCGAATTCCCGCCAGTACGCTCTTAGTAGTCCTCGCGGATTTTTCCGGTCAATCCATTGAAAGATACTGTAAAAAGTAAAATCCTTTTTATATCGTATTTCAAGGGGAGCAATCCGTTCCTCCCCTGCCATGATATTTATTGGCTGCGCAAAGCTGTGTATCGGCACTTTTATACCAGAACCACGAAACATCTGCGCTTGTCTTTCTGACGCTGTCCATATTTCCCCAACTGTATTCAGAGGTGCAATCCAACTGGCGGGAAGCCGGTCTGTTTCGGTAAACAAATGGGAAATATGATATTTTCCAGCCTCCATGTAACGAGGAATCATATCCGGCGTACAGTGAAGTATCTTTATTTTGTAATCAATATCCCGATTCTCTAGCGAACTGGCAATGTGTTCTGGCAATCCGTAATGTGATTTCTCAGGAACCTGTACCACTAGTTCCGTCGTGGTATTGACCCCTGCACAGTAAAGGGCAGTAATAAAAGCGCGTGAAGCGTTACCGTAACCACTGTGATCTTTCCAGGGAGCAAAATATTTAACAGATATCATATCTTTTCAACTTCCAGAAAATTCACAGCATCTATATCTTCAATAATATTCTCTTGCTGCCAGCCACCATCTTTTAGCGTCTTGTCGTGTTGCGCATAATATTCCTCTCTAGCATTGGTAATGATCCGAAATCCCTGAGCTAGTAATTGTTTTTTTAGATGACTAGGAACCGTTCGTACACGCCCATCAACACCAATGACTGTAATGTTCATTAGATCAAGCGAGTTCATATTATATAGCTCCATTTCTGCGGTCCCCCATCCTTGAACGCAACGACTATCTCTTCTATGTCTTCTTGGGTAAAGGTCCGGTAATACTTGTGTTTTTCATCCCACCGGCAACAAAAAGAACCGCCCCGTTCTCTTGGAATAAGCCATTTATCCCGAAAGTTATGAACAGTTCCGTATCCTTCAATACCTTCTTGTTTCAACCGGTCATGCAAATCTTTGATAGTCTTTTGTTTACCGAGCATTACGTCAAATGTACTACATACTCTTATCAATAGTAAAGGTTTAGTTAACTATGGATTTCTATCGCTCCCTTCTCTGACCAATATTTTCTTCCACGCTCATCCCAAATAGCGCAATCTTGGTCAGCAAGTGCGTCTTTGAACCCCTTCATAAGATTATCTGTATCTGGAACCTGCTGGTGCGGTTCCCCTCTCATCATCTCCCGCTTCTTTTTTGACCAAGACCTCGGCATTTCAATATAAAATATGACATCCAGTTGGTTTGTAATCTTGTAGTGATAGGCCATACACAGCTTGCGCAAATCATCTTTGTATTGCCAATACTTATCCGTTGAGGGTCTTTTTTTCCACTTATCAGCCTGAGTCATTCTGGGTTTTGCTACGGGGGTAATATCTAATCTATATGTGATCGGCATAGTTTTTTGTATTTCGCTTTCAAATTATCACTAAGTACTTGGATTGCTTCATTGTCGGTATGGAAGTTCGCATCTTCTAATGCGTAAGTCCGGTATTCTTCCTTCTTTTTAACCTAATTCTCTTATTCCTTCTCTGTGTAACGCAAAAATCGCAAAATCTTGAAAACTTTCTCAAATATGTTCTTTTGCAGTCTTCACAAATCAACGATTTCATAATTATTCATTATTGTTTCCCAAGCATATCTGTCTTATATGCTTGGGATGTAACAAGCATTAACGGATAATTATTTTATTCTTGTTCATGCTATTCCAAATTTCTTCCAAGTGTTCTTTGTATCCCGTAATTGTCGATTGCTGTGACAACATTTTTCTGTTTTTGCGCATCAGAATAATCATTTCATTAATGTCAACTATTTTTCTCATTGCCGAAAGAGCAGCAATAAATATCCGACTGCGAGCAACAGACCCCTTTGACATTTCTTGCAAAGCAATCAATTCTCGCGCTATCTCCTTTGCTTTCTCTTCATCCCGGACGCGAAAATCCCCCTGTTTGATTATAGAATACATACCTTTATTGCTTACTGAGTTAATACCCATAAGCAGAGATGCACTCCGGCTGGGAGATAATCCGTAACTAGCGACAAATTCGCTTAACTTCTGGTAATGGTAAGCTCGTTCACCACCCCCTTGAATATAACTACTGAGATAATGGGGTAACGACCATGGTCTAACAAATGTATTAAGCATTTGCACGTCCTCCAGAGTAGCGTCTTTATCAATCATGTAATAAATAAACACTTCTTGCATCTTGGCAGCTTCTAAGCGGTGCTGTCCATCAACAATACCGAAATGTTCGTTTACGATTATTGGATTAACATTCAACTTATCTCTGTGTGATATTTTTTCCGCTAATCGCTGTACGTCGAGTCTATTTATTTCCCTGTTCCCAGGGATAATTAAAAACATACCGTACTCTTTTGTCTTATATATTTTCATTTCCGTCACATTGTTTTCGTTTGGTACAAAACTCATAAAAAGTAATTCACCTCCTTTCTTTATACTTTTCTTCACTAATTAAAATGGAATATCAGTCGCGTCGGCAATATTAGCCCAGGCTCCTTGATTCTCTCCAAGTGACTGTAGATTGTCTGACTTATCGGCGATCACTTCACTACTACTGATAATCTGCGCTACAGTTTCTCCCGCCTTTACCACTGCTCGATTCAGCTTATGGAAAAGCGCTTCATCGGTTATAACCACCGGAAATCCTGTATTATCCTTAAGTATGGAAAAGGTGGGAAGCCAAATATTACCAAAAGATGTCTTTTCTTGTTTCGCGCCAAGCTGAATAGTAAGGCAGAACAAAGGGATCGGAAGGCTGGTATGTTTCGTGTAAGCACTCGCTTCCTTCCCAAAGCTCCATAAGGGTTGCAACTTCTTTCCACTCAAGTACATGAAAAACGGGAGCAATGAGGCAGGTAATCCAGGATTTTGCGTGATAATTACTCCAGCCATGATCTGAGTGAACACTAGTTTCTTCTTTCCAGTTATCGGATCATCATTAATTCCCTCAGACTTATACCCCCTAGAGATAGTGACAACATGAATATCCACTGTTTTCCAAGCCTCTCTGGTCTTGGTGTAGAAGTAGCTTCCGTTATCCGGCTCTGATCCATCAGCCAGCTCGTTAGTACTGCTCTTGCCGGTACTATGAATCTTGAGCATAGGAATTGTATCGCCGACGTTCTCGCTTCCTATCTGCGCATTGTCCTTGTAGAGCTTACGCAAAGTTTCATTAGCTTGAATAGCTGCCATTCCACCACTGACCGCCACCCCCCTTTCCTGTTCTTTTCTGGCTTCCACCTGCTCACGAATCGCATCTGCTGTTTCTTTTAGTTCATCAAATCCTGTCATAGAGTCCTCCTGTGAATATTTATAAAATCAAGTTTTACTTGGTACTTCTGGTCGTTCAAAGATATACGTTCTACCTTGTTTAAGTTTTTCTAATAGCGCTTCATCTATAACGGTCCCAGTAGCTAAGTGATCGTCGTGGACCAGATCATTTTCGTGAACATGAACATGCTTGATTTGCTCGCCATAGATAAACAGAACATTTTCTAAGCGATCCCTAGCCTCTGCAATATCCCTTGCTCCAAGCATCAAGTGGCCTGTATCAAGAGTCAGATCAATCGTATCAGGTATATTCTCCCAATTTGTTTGACCATGCTTCAATACCCAATCTTCCCCGTCGTACACTTGTTCCGGCGAATTTTCCCAATACAACAAAACATTGAATGCTTTTTTTGCTACTTCTGCAAATAAGATAAAATTCACACCTTGGTCTAAATCAGAATAGACGTCGGGATGCTGTATTTCGAGCGGTAAATGAACATTGAGTGATGCTCCTTTTTTTTCTTGAACCTCTGCAATATCTTGTATCAAGTTGAGATAGTCTATTGGCTCAGTTTCTTTGTACCGACTACGGGCATGATAGTGATTATCTTGTTCTCGCATATTAGTCCCTATCCTTTATAACCTGCGCGCTAGTTGGTTGTAACACCTCCACTTCTGGTGGTATCGAACTCAGTTTAGGTAGAAGTTTTAATAACCACTCTGCATTCGTTCCCACTACGCGAGTCCCGTTTGGCAATGTTGCTCCTATAATTGGCTTTTCTCCACCATTAATTCCTTGAAAAAACGTGTCTCCCATTTCTTTACTCATAAAACATTTCGTATCTGGGCAATTTTTGGTTTATAAAAGTCTGTTTCAAACTTTTCGCTAATTCCTTCTTCGTCAGAAACCATCCATTCAAGTGTTTTAACAATCGCAAAATGTCTTTGTAATTCTGGTTTTGGCTTTGCTCCATATCCCTTCCAGAATGATTGCGTTGCTTGCTCATGCTGATCCTCAATAGACATCTTCACTATAGCGAAGTCTTCGTAAGGAGAGCCTAGTCCTGCAAGCTCCCAGTCTATAATTGCGTTTAGCTGAAAATGACCATTGATCCTTTTACCAATAAGGTTGTTAAGCCAATAATCTCCGTGTGTCCAGGCAAGACCCTGCTTGTCTATTTCTTTTTTATCATAGGAGTCTCTTAGTGATTCGTATAAAGCAAGAGAAGAAACGCCCACAGTTTTCAAGTTGTCCTCATTGCGTCTAATAAGATCGTAGTATTTGACCTCATGTGCCTTGTGATATCTACTCGCATTCATGTGGATAACGTTGTGGATATCTGCAAGTGATTGTCCTGCCTGTTGGTATATTCGCGCTGCTGTTCCCACAGGATAAGAATCAATCGCTTGGTCAAGATGTTTTTCTCCATCAACGTAAGACATAAAAATCACAGAATCTAAAATTCCCTTTGCTACCGGAGTTTGTTTAATTTTGCGCATAGATTCCCACTCAGAAACAAGTCTCTTCGCAATCGACACCTCCACTCCGTTACCTAGAGCAAATTCCTTCCTAATTATGCCCGTTCTCTCGTCTAGTGTGACTCTATTAACCGTTCCCCCTTCAATTTCAATGATAGGTGTCATATATGACTTTGAAAATATTTAACATCATTACCTACTAACGCTTCTGTTTGCTGGGAAATATACTGATCTAAGCCAATAGACATTCTGGCAAGTGGTTTTCCCTCTGGTTGACCTTGATTCGTGGACCAAACAATCACACTATCAGCTATCGTTGGAAGATAATGAGCGACATCTAAAAACTCCGGACTCCATTCACCTAGATCAGTAAAGCTCGCATACGTCACATCTACGCCGTCTAACGCTTGTCCCAATGCTTGCACATATGGTCTATGAGCAAAATTGCCCTGAGTGTAATAGACTGGAGTTTCTGTCATTCTTTTTTTAGCCAATTGGTACAAGTCATGACTTTTTGTAAAATGCCAAAGACTAAATGATTCCCTCTCTATATCAAAATATGGTTTTGGATCAGATCCCATAGCGGCAAGGTCAGCAAACATTGTTTCTCGTTGGTCTATCTGGTCATACTCTTGCACAGTGCTTGCGTCTTGTACGTTTTGTACCATACGTCGGACTTGATCTAGGATAAATGAGTTGCGATCAACACTGACGAAAAAATCAACGTCTATCCAGGGAGCAATGTTGAGAATTGATCCAACCCCAGAAAGAACGGCTGCGCGTGGCTTTCCACTTCTATTCTGTGTGTTTAGCGCTAGATGAATCTTTGGTATCAATTCATCGAATTTATGGTCGTTGGTATAGATCCAGGGAACAAGTTTGGTACGAATTTCTCCCCGTTTACTCCAAGGAATCTGTGCAAGATTCTTCCAATATTTTTTCGTATCAGGCGTAATCATGTTTTCCCTTTTTTCAATTGACATATATATTAGATATTTAAGCTGCGTTCATACTCCATGTCAGGGTCCGGTCCCCCTGCGTCTAACAACAAGTCGATAAGTGGCTGCAAATATTTTTTTGTCCCTGTTTGTCTATTACAGAATCTACAAGTGACGTAGTAGTCAGCAATCTCACTGTGCGCATCCATTTCCCTCTCAAGAGAAGAAGAGCCGTACAAAGCGCAACGGTTGCAAAGATGACAAACGATAGTTGCTATCATACTTTCCCTAGAGCGCAACACTTACAAGTAACCTTCTTGTTTCTAAGTTGCACTACTGCTCTTCCGCACTTCCAGCACCTCTCATTTCTGGAGGCGCGTTCTAAAAAGAACAATGATAGCGTTAAAAGCGCGAATAGTACGATCATCATAAATTAATATCCAAGTCGTTTCAAAATAGCCTGACGTTTTGTTCCAAGACTATTTATCTTTGCAGTATTTTCATTTGTCTGCTTGTTTATCTGCTCAAGTTTATTGACATCATCAGCAAAAATGGCTTTATAGCCTTGGCCACAAAGTCCCATTGTTTCACCAGCGACAATAAATGTCTCATCATCAATAGTTTTGAGATCTTTCCAGTCATCGTTGTTTTTTTCAACAATTTTTTCAACTGTTACTTCTTTGATAACTTCTCTTTCAACAACAGGATTGTCGTCAGAATTTCCGATTCCAACACCTGCAAAAAAGATAACGATGATGATTACTGCTTTTATAATTTTACTTTTCATATATTTTCACCTTTCGGCTGAGGTTGGCAAGGATTAACCTAACATCAACCACGGCTGCCATGTATCCCTCCCTATTTTTATTTGTCATATTACGAACTTCAGTTGAGACTTCCCGTAATGTATCCTCTCTCGTCTTTTCTGCTATGACTTGAAGTTCTTGTTTGAGAAAGTCACTAACCTCCCAAGCGCTAGGGTCAATCTTCTTAAATGCAACTACCCCAACTCGCCCTCCAAAAGTAAATCTTTCCTGAAACCTCTCGATACTCCCAGCTATATATTTGTCATTCATATTATCCTTTCTTTATCTGTTACCGGGAAGTAAAGGTTTATTTAGCTCATGTCGTCTGGCGTTGAGTTATGCGACTCAGTTTTTACTCATGTCTTCCATATTATCCATTTGCCGAATCCCACTATTCATGATCTGATTATTGAAATTTTCTCTTCTCGTGTTCGCACCTAGTCCCAAATACTGATCGTCCAACTCCATTACATCCTCGACAATACGATTGTTCTTTGGATTAATATTTACCACAAGCTTAACACCACCTCTAAGCAAGCCTTTGAGAGTGTCCCAAAGAGAGACATGAACGGTTTGTATCACAAACGGGTCTGCAATATCTCTACTGTCTAGTGGCTTATCGTTTACGGATGTACTGACCATGTACTGAAAGCCGTCCTTATGACTGTCATATGTTGATTTAATTGATTGTCTTTTTTTCTGTCGCATAATATCTACCTTTACGGCGTTGTTCTTACTCTCAGCTATATATTTGTCATTCATATCATCCTTTCTTTATCTGTTAATGGTTTGTCTAAAACAAAGAGGAGGTCGTTTTTTAATCTATCTATTTCAGAATACACTTCTGCTTCACCACTCCAATCTTGTAATGAAAATTCACCAAATCCTTTCCTCATCTCCCCCACCACCCTCTCCCGTTCTTCTGCTACTGCTTGGTGGATTGATTCATCAATATCTGACAAATACCCATCATATCCTTTATATCCTTTTTTGAACTCTACGCCACCTTCCCAGATATCAAGGTAGTCTTCCTCAAGTGCTTTAAGTTTTTCTCTAATTTTCATATAAGTAAAGGTTATTTAAGTGTCTTTTTATAAATTGGTTTTGTTCCCTTTAATGGTAAAACAACTGTATATTCCGAAGTAAATCCCATCTTTTTATTTTGTTTGCCTTTTTTCCAGATAAGTTCTTTTGTGTCTGTCATAGGTTAGTCCTTCTCTTGGGTTGAGGTAAGTAGTTTATCAATCCAATCACCAAAACTACCTACAAAATCTTTATCTTCATGATACTGTTTCATCCAAGTTTCAAAGTTATTTACTCCCAAATGTACTCCCTCCCCTACCGCCCTCGCCCTCTCTTCTGCTACTGCTTGTTGGATTGATTCGGCGAGGAAATCTTTGAAAGCTTTATTTTCTTCTTTTTGCTTTTCAATTTTCCAGTTTTCACTTATACATTTACAATTATCCGCCCTACAACTATCATATCCACTATTTTCTAAACAACCGCCACCATTCCAATAATGGTCTTCTTTTGTGTGTCCACAATCGGCACAAATATATATTTCATAAAATCCAAACTTCTCATCGAATTGTTTTAGTATTTCATTCGTATTCATATGTGTCTGGCATAGCTTGTTCTTGTTTAGTTAGTTTTTTCATATAAGTAAAGTCGGTATCTCCGATTTATCCTGGGCTAACTTGTATCATAAGGACAACTGTCTTTAGTGCAATACATATGTCCCCATGGTCTTATTGTTTCAACTGGACTCCCACATAAAGGACATTTACCTACAATTACTGGCTTCTTATAATATCCTTCTTTGTCTAAATCAGTTTTCATAAATGATGCAAACCAACCAATACCTATAAGTAGTCCATTCATAGAGTTACTCCTTAACTATTTTATATCCAGCCTCTTTCAAAACCTTCATCGCCTCAGCTATTTTGTCGTCTACTACCTCTGGCTCATCTTTGAGGGTGTAATATTCTTCTAGTTCATCAAAGTGGTAACTATCATTTGCCTTTTTGAATTCATTAACGCTTGAAAGTACAACGGTGTTCTGAAATCTCTCAAGAACCATGTACTCTGCGCCATGGTTCTTCCCAATCATAATATCCCCAACTTGAGCATCTCTGATTGACTTGTCTCCTTCTTTTGGGTTGTTTGGTCTTTTCATAAAGTTTTTGCTTTCTCCCTAATATAGTTTGCAACTTTTCCAAGCATGTCCTCGGTGGCTCTAATCACTGACGATGCTTCTTTGCTTTTTACTGCCGGCATACCAATCTGTTCGATCATGCTTGCCAGTTCCAGCAACTTATCTTTGTCCGGTGCTAGTAGTTTTTTGCGTTGTTCATCTTCCCCAGCCCTTTGGAGAATTTCAAGCCGTGCTGTTTCTGCTGCGTCTTTTTTTGCCTGTGCTTCTTTTTCCGCCCTTGCTTTAGCTTCAACTGCTTCCATGGCTTTACGCTCATCGCCTAGTATCTTTTGTTGCACTGCTCGCTCTTTGGCAAGCTCTATTTTTTTTGTTTCTGCCTGCGCCCTAAGCTCTACATTTTCTTTTCTGATAGCTTCTAGTCTGTCGGCTTCTGCTTTTACTGCTGCCTGTTCTTCCGCTTCGGCTTTTTGCTGTACTGCAATTCGTGCATCGTAAGCTAGTTTTTCGTTGGTCAATAGTCTTTTGAACGCCTCATCAGTCATATCTGCCAGCGCATAGATACTTGGATCAGTTCCAAACTGGTGTAGCTCTTGAACCCTAGACTCATATCTCAACTGCTTCTGCTCAGCCTCGTAACGCTCTGCAAACTTTTCTTTTTCTTCACACTTGCTCTCTAAGTTGTCACAGACTGCCTCAAGCATCTGGAATGACTTTAGCCACAATGTATCTTGCAGCTTGAAGTCTGACATTGCGTTTTTTAACTTTTCTCGTTCTTCTCTTACGATGTCTCTGGCATTGAATCTCTTTTTAGCGATCATCAAGCGGATGCCTCTGGCTTGTTGCATCTCCGCTAATTGATCTGGTGCTGTGACTACAATACCCTCAATCACTGCTTTTTGCGCCTCTATTTCGTTGAAGAATGAGGACATCTTTTCCATGAGCGTTTGTGTTATCGCCTCTGGCACTGATAGTTCTTGGGTTAGTTTTACAAGATCATTCATAGTTTCTTTTGGCACTGATAGTTCTTGGGTTAGTTTTACAAGATCATTCATAGTTTCTTTTCAGGTATATTCTCCCACTGCTTGATATGTCTAAAAATTACTCATCATTAGTGATCTAATGTTCTTACTTATCTCCGTCAGCATTTCTTTCTCATTGATTAGCGCACGCACTTCCCCGCGCAGATCAGCTAGGGGACTAAATAACCCCTCAGCATCACACGTCAGCTTTGCTTCTGCTTCCCGGCCCGCCTGATTGCCGATACCGGAGCTCAATATGAGCTGGTAAAACCGTTTATCATACTTCCATTCTGATACGCGCAACTGTGGCAACTTTGCGCTCATCTCCAGAATAATCTTTTCCATCCGGTCATTTATTTTATCCAAATCCATCATATTTCCTCCTCTCACAAGTTGTCTAAATCAAAAAAATAAGAACGACCCGGCTTCCTGTATTTCAATTTTCCACTCTTAGCCCAATTTCTTATCGTAATAAAATGTACGCCGAAATGCGCCGCTAGACCTTTAGTTGTCATTATTCTGGACTGATCTTCTTTATCTCTATATATGTCTTTCATACAGGGTATAGTATACTACATACTAGGAAATGTCAATGATTATTCATCTAGTCCTTCCCAAGGTGTTCGCACCAGCGAAGTATCTTCCTCTATTGGCATCCCGCGAGTGTTTCTCACATAAAATGCCTCTTGTTCCGTTATTACATGGAAATGACGTCTTACCCCTTTTGTGATAGCATATTCGCGAAGCACTGCCTGATACTGTACGCGAGGCACAGAAGATCCGGGCCGGTATGTATTCAGTTTTTTGACAATCTTGATATATTTTTTCATAAAAAAACAATGTAACCCAGCACATACCCGACTATAAAAGAAACAACGGACAATACGGTTGGGTATATATATTTTTTTTCAACAACAAGCACCAGGTCCTTATTCTTGATATATAAATATTTCATAGTAAATCCCCGTTTCAGTGTTCACATTCTATCTAGTTCCTCCTGCGTACCGCTCCATAGTATTTTTGCGTCTTTACCTGCGTGTAGTCTCCAGATTGTCCCGTCAAAGCTAGGTACTACTCCCCACCTCCAGAGCTTCACTTCTGCCATAAAAGGGTATTTCGTATATATTAGATTTTTAGTGTATTCCCATTTTTTTATTCCTTCAAAATGAACACCAATATTCGCCCATACGGATTCCCATACAGAATCCCTGACGCAGGGCCTGACAGATTCCCCGACGGAGTCCCCGACGGAGTTCCATACGGAATGATTGACGTAGTACCCGACAGAGTCCCAGATGGAAGACCTGACGGAATCTTGGACGGAACACCCGACGGAAAACCATGCGCAGGACCTGACGCAGTCCCATACGGAATCATTGACGCAGTACCCGACAGAGTCCCAGATGGAAGACCTGACGCAGGACCTGACACGGGAAACTTCTTTTAATAGTACGAGATGTTTTTTCTCAATCCTCCTAGGAGGCTGGACGCACAATAAAGGATTTTTTAGCTGCAACACTCCGGACATATCAACCAGGGATCTTAGCTCTTTTATCCACTGTTTCCAGGCGCTCCAGGCCATTATTTCGTGCTCATCTGTCAACCATTCAGGCTTCACTCTCTCATCTATTGCATATACCCATGTACTAGGATTGACATAGTCGCCATTTTCAGGGCAGATTTCAATCCTGGCGAACGTATTATCAGGAGGCTCTA
>Ga0163146_10000657_pt1 | contig 49330 bp, 45 predicted proteins | sample OliLakLV19MP7G1_FD_148648 | JGI IMG/M metagenome (GOLD analysis project Ga0163146, IMG submission 148648) | Freshwater microbial mat bacterial communities from Lake Vanda, McMurdo Dry Valleys, Antarctica - Oligotrophic Lake LV.19.MP7.G1 | ecosystem: Environmental > Aquatic > Freshwater > Lake >... | reverse complement strand
GGAGCGTCAGAACGCCCCGATGTGGTGGTGGCCCGCCACGCGCAGCCTTCCCGCATCTTGCCGTCGTGATCTGGCACTCGTGTGTGCGCAAGAGCACTCCACCAACGACCTTACGTCCGGATTAGGGTGGGGGCTACCGGATTGACCTTGCCGCCCAATAGCGCCACGGATGTCGAGTTGTCGAACAACCAGGGCGGCGAACGAATGGAACTGGCCGTGTTGGGGTTGCACCTGACCGGCCAGCCGCTCAACTTCCAACTCACCGAGCTGGGGGCTCGGTTACGGCGGACCTGCCGAACCGCACCGGAATACCGGTGTTACGTGATTACAGACCCTCAGGGGGCGAGAAAGCCCGGTGCCGTCTTCGTCAGGGACGGCAGTGGCGCTGCGCTTGAAGTGGAAATCTGGGATATTCCCTTAGAGCAGTTTGGTCGCTTCATGGTGCGCGTTCCGCCTCCGCTGGGAATAGGATCGCTGAAGCTCGATGATGGCCGGGTGGTCAAGGGATTTATCTGCGAGGGCTATGCGATCGAGGGCGCGGAAGAAATCACGGCTATGGGGGGCTGGCGGACGTATCTGGCGGGGCATCCACGATAGCGTATTGTATTGCTACTCAACCTGAGACTTAATCAGAGCGCTGGCGGACTGTTTCAGCATCCGACTAGGGAGATTGCTGTACGTACCTAGGGAGATGCCTAGTAGCTTTGTGACACCCCGTGGTTTATACGTATCGCACCTGTGATTCGGGTAGAGCGCAGGCGACGTCACTCTCGATCAGGGGCCGAGAAGGGTGAATCAGCTGTGAGGGGCTTGGGAACGCGCACAATGACGTGCGCAGCGACGACGCCGTCGAGGTGAGAGAGCCGATGATGGGCAGGCAATGGGATCACCAACGGGGCGTGGGAGGCTGTCACATGAAGATAGATAGAAAAAGATTCAAGACACTGTGTGTGGTCGCTGGGGCCACCATGGCGCTGGTCGCAGGGATGGTATCCACCGTTCCCAGCGCCTACGCTGGGGGCACAATCAAGGTCGACGATGATAAGTTTATTTCCATCGGCATGGGCACGAGGATGAGTTTCAATTCGATAGAAGATGGGTCGGCGAGCGGGGCACAATGGAGTAATGAGTTTAAAATCGACAACGCTCGTATCTATATCAACGGCGGGATCCATAAGTACGTCAAGTTCGCATTCAATACAGAATGTTTCAACTGTAATGTTGGCTCAGGGCAAAATCATTTCGCTGGTAGCGCCAACATCGGCCTGCTCGATGCGATCGGGCAGTTCGAGTTTACTGAGAAAGTGAACTTCTGGGTCGGGCGCACCCTGGTGCCGACAGAGCGGGGCGAACTGAACGGCCCCTTCTACCATGCGGTCTTCGATGGCTTTCGGACACCGTTCAATCCCGCAGATGCCAGTGGGAACATTGGGGCAGGTGGGGCTGGTCTCTATGGCCGTGACAACGGCGCGGTCTTCTTCGGAAAGGTCCATCCAGGTGGGACTCATCTGCAATATGTCGCGTCGGTATTCACGGGACTGCGGTCAGGCCCAGGCGTCGGACCGAATCAAAGAAACACTCTGAAGTACGCCGGACGTCTTACCTGGAACTTGCTGAACGATGAGTCGAATCCTGGGTATTACACCAGCGGTACCTACTACGGGACAGCCGGCGATATTCTCGCGCTCGCGGTAGGGGGGGAATATCAGAACGCAGGCGCTGGTTCCAATGCCAATAAAAGCGCGTTTGGGAGTTTTGTCAGCGATATCCTGTTTGAGAAGGTCCTCCCGAACAACAATGGCGTGTTTACAGCCAACGCGGAATACAAACGGTACTGGGCCCAGAACCTCGCAGCTGGTGGGGATATAGATTGCTTCTGCATGTTTAGCGGGTCTTCAGTCACCGCGTATGCCTTGTATCTGTTTCCACAAGAAGTCGGGATCGGGAGATTCCAGCCCTATGGGAGATACACCTTCGTGAACAGTGTGCACACCAGCGCACTCGAGGAATTTGAATTTGGCACGAACTACGTCATTAGTGGGCACAATGCACGCATCTCGGCATTCTGGCGGACCGGCAGTCTGGCCCCAGCTGGTGGGCCTACGACGCTCGGCGCCATTGCGGGAGGTCGGCACCAAGATTCTGTCCATCTGGCCTTGCAGTTGCAGTATTAAGACAGTGGAGTGGGTTGGAGAAGTTCTACAGAGACGTTTTCGTGCTGTCGATTCGACACAACATCATTATGTGTATGTGAAAGGAGTCTGACCATGGAATCGAACAAGCCTAAAGAGGCCAATCCGGTCGAGCCGGCTACGGATACTGCGGCAGAGGCCGGTCCTTCGCGGCGTGAACTTCTGGTGAAGGGAGGTAAGATAGCAGCCGGCGTCGGGGTCGCAGCCCTGCTCGGCAACCTGGGCAACTGGGCCCTCTCCTACGCGGCGGATAAGGAACCGATCAAGATCGGGATTCTGCATTCGCTCAGCGGCACGATGGCGATCAGCGAAGTCTCGTTGCGAGATACCGTCATGATGGCGGTCGATGAGATCAACGGGAAGGGTGGAGTGATGGGCCGGATGATTAAGCCGGTCGTGGTCGATCCTGCCTCGAACTGGGATCTCTTTGCTGAAAAAGCCAAACAGTTGCTGCTGCAAGATAAGGTATCGGTCGTCTTCGGCTGTTGGACCTCGGTCAGCCGTAAGTCGGTCTTGCCGGTCTTCGAGAAGAACAACGGCTTGCTGTTCTATCCCGTGCAGTATGAGGGAGAAGAATGTTCGCGCAATGTCTTCTACACCGGCGCCGCTCCGAATCAGCAGGCTGTGCCGGCGGTGGACTATCTCATGAGCAAGGAGGGCGGCGGGTTCAAGAAGTTCTATCTGCTCGGCACGGATTACGTGTATCCCCGCACCACCAACAAAATCCTGCGCGCCATGTTGCTGGCCAAGAAAGTGCCGGCGGCCAACATCGAGGAAGAATATACGCCGTTCCATCACCAGGACTATCAGACCATCGTCGGCAAGGTGAAGAAGTTTGCCGCGGGCGGCGGTGGCTGCGTGATCAGTACGATCAACGGAGACAGCAACGTGCCGTTCTACAAAGAGTTTGCGAACCAGGGGTTGCGGGCCGAAGACGCTCCGATCATGGCCTTCAGCGTGGCGGAAGACGAGTTGCGCGGGATGGACACGTCCGCGTTGGTCGGGCACCTGGCGGCGTGGAATTATTATCAAAGCGTCGATACGCAGGAGAACAAGAAGTTCGTGGCGGACTTTAAGGCCTACTGCAAGAAGAACAACCTGCCGGACGGCGACAAACGGGTTACCGACGATCCGATCGAAGCCGCCTATTTCGGGGTCTATATCTGGAAGCAAGCTGTTGAGAAGGCCGCGTCGGTTGAAGTCGACAAGGTTCGAAAGGCAGTCTATGGCAGCAAGTTCATGGCGCCGGGCGGTGAGATCATGATGGATGCCGCTAATCATCATACCTATAGGCCGGTGCTGATCGGGGAAATTCTCAAAGACGGGCAGTTCAAGATCATCAGTCGATCCCCAGGATTGGTGAAACCGGAACCCTGGAGCGAGTTTACGAATCCAGATAAGGGTTGTGACTGGGTCGGTCATCAGGGGACATACCAAAAATAGTCTGTCATGTTAGAGGGGCTACGTCGTAGTCCCCTCTAACATGTGCGGAATTGCAGTTGGCGGGACGCGAGATCTCCGTTATTGGTGTGTCCAGTGGAGGGTTGTTCCACATGATGATGATGATTCTGGGCCGCACCGTGGTCGCACTCGGTTTCATGCTGTTCCTATTTGTCGGACAGGCTTGGTCGATCGAAGCGGATGGCCCTATCGCCGCTTCTTCGACTTCTTCTACCGAGCAAGCACTTGCCCAGGTCACCAACGAAGATGAGTCCATCCGCGACGCAGCCATTCGTCTGTTGATCGAACAGGGCGATGTCAGCCTGGTTCCTCGCCTGGAGGAGATCCGCGCCAATGCAGACCGCGGAATCAGGTACGCCATTAAGCCGCTCATCGACCTCTTCAAGAATCGGACGAAACTCGCCAGCCCCGACAGCGACGTGCGCCGATCGGCGGCAACGGATCTCGGAACATCCGGGAAGCCAGTGGCGATTCAGTGGCTGGAGTCAGCGGCGGTGAACGAACCGAATAAGTGGGTGCGTTACACGATGGAAGAGTCTGCGGCACTGCTGAAACTCGCGTCGGAGGATCCGTCGGTCAAAATCGCTGCAGCCGAGAAGCTCGGCGAACTCCGCAGTGAAAACGGAGTGCCGGCCATGAAGGTGTTGGTCGAGGCCGGCGCAAGCGCCGAGGCGACTGAATCGCAGAAGACCGTCGCGAATGCCGCTGCCTCCGCGATCAAGGACATTGTCACCTGGGGCGCCTGGTCGAATGCGATTGAAACGGTCTTCCGCGGAATCAGCCTCAGCTCAATCCTCTTGATCATGTCGTTGGGGTTGGCGATCGTCTTTGGGTTGATGGGGGTCATCAATATGGCCCATGGAGAACTGATGATGGTCGGCGCCTATGCGACGTTTCTCACCCAAGAAGCGTTCAAGGCCCTGTTGCCCCCCACCATGTTCGAGTCGTACTTTTTGACTGCCCTACCTGTGGCATTTCTCTCTGCAGCAGGCTTCGGACTGTTGCTGGAAGCCACCGTGATTCGGTTCCTGTATGGCCGTCCGTTGGAAACCATGCTGGCCACCTGGGGAGTCAGTTTGGTCCTGATGCAGGCGGCGCGCGTGTATTTCGGAGATCTGACGTCTGTTGTGGCGCCGGCATGGCTGAGCGGAGGCCAGCAAGTATTGGTGGGTGTCTATCTGCCGTATAACCGAATTTTCATCATCGGGCTGTCGATCATCTGTGTGCTGGGGATTTATTACGCACTCTTTAAATCGAATCTTGGGTTGCGCGTCAGGGCCGTGACGCAGAATCGTAATATGAGCGCTTGTCTCGGCATCCCGACCAGAAAAGTCGATGCCTACACCTTTGCCTTCGGGTCCGGGCTGGCCGGTATCGCCGGATGGGCGCTCACGCTGGTCGGGAACGTCGATCCGGGCCTTGGCCAAAACTACATCGTCGACTCCTTTATGGTGGTGGTCACAGGCGGCGTCGGGAAACTGGCCGGCACGATCGTGGCTTCGCTGGGGATCGGCGGGCTGAACAAGCTGATCGAACCTGGCTTCGGCGCCGTATACGGCAAGGTTCTCATCCTCGTGATGGTGATTCTGTTCTTGCAGTGGAAGCCGTCAGGACTGTTTGCAATGAAGGGACGGAATGCCGACTGAACAGGGACTGGCTCCGCCGTCTGCGGCGGTGCCTGTCCCGCTTCTGAGATGGGGACAGGCACCAGGTAGAAGGGTGCCTGTCCCCAAAGGAGAACAGAGAAGACGATGAGAGACGGGACAACAGACACGAATCGCGCCGGAGGGACGGCCTTTTGGGTTGTCGGGGCCATTCTACTCCTGGTCATGCCCCTCCTGAACCTCTTGCCGCCTGAAGATTCTTGGTTCCACCTCTCCGATTTCAGCTTGAATCGGTTCGGGAAATTTCTCGCCTTTGCGATTCTGGCTCTTGGGCTCGATCTCATCTGGGGCTACACCGGCATTTTGAGTTTGGGGCAGGGAGTGTTTTTCGGACTCGGCGCCTATTGCATGAGCATGCACATGATGCTCACGATTGGGAAAGAAAGCGTCTATGGCAGCGATATGCCGGACTTCATGGTGTGGAACCAGGTCAAAGAGCTGCCGTTCTTCTGGAAGCCGTTCTACAGTTTTCCGGCCGCGGTCATCGGAGCGATTCTGGTGCCGATGCTGTTCGCGCTCATATTCGGATTTTTCGCCTTCCGCAGCCGCATCAAAGGCGTCTACTTTGCCATCATTACGCAGGCCTTGGCGTTGGTTGCCTGGCTGGTCTTTAATCGAAACGATACGAATCTCGGCGGTACGAATGGATTGACGGATTTCAAGCAGATACTCGGGTATCGGCTCTCGGAGCCAAGCACCCAACTGGTGCTGTATGTCATCACCGTGCTCTGTCTCGGCGCCTCCTATCTCTTCTGCCAGTGGATCATTCGCTCGCGGGCCGGCCGGGTGCTGGTGGCAGTGCGGGATAGCGAGAAGCGCGTCGTCTTTTCCGGGTACACCCCCTCCAATTATAAATTGTTCGTCTTTGTGGTGGCCGCAGCCCTAGCTGGATTGGCCGGGATGTTGTACGCCCCTCAGGTCGGCATCATCACGCCGGCGCAGATTGGGGTACTGCCATCGCTTGAAATGGTCATCTGGGTGGCGGTAGGTGGCCGTGCCAGTCTGGCAGGGGCGGTATTGGGGGCCGTGAGTGTGAATTATGGCCGCAGTGTGCTGACGAATTATTTTCCAGAACTGTGGCCCTTCATCCTCGGCGGACTCTTCGTGTTGGTCGTACTGTTATTCCCCGATGGGTTGATCGGCATGATGCGAAAAGGGAAAGATCTTCTGCGCCGGCGTAACGTCGAGGAGGGGAAACCGGCTCTGCCTGAGAATAAAACCACTGTGGTGGAGGGGAAGCGCTGAGATGGCCGAGCAAGCGTCCTTTCAAAACTCCATCATCTATCTCGATGGCGTGACCGTCGATTACGATGGCTTCAAGGCGTTGAACCACTTGACCTTCATGGTCGACTACAAGGAATTGCGCGTGGTCATTGGGCCAAATGGGGCCGGGAAGACGACGTTGCTCGACGTGATCTGCGGGAAGACCAAGCCGGCCAGCGGTCGTGTCGTGTTTGGGAGAGATGTCGATCTGAAGGGGAAGCGCGAAGATGAAATCGTTGAGCTCGGCATCGGGCGAAAGTTCCAAGCGCCATCGATCTATGGATTTCTGACCGTCTGGGAAAACCTCGACTTGTCGTTGAAACGGAGCAGCAAAGGTGTCTTCGCAACGCTGTTCGGGAAATCGACGGCGGAGGAGCGGACAAGGATAGAAGAGAACCTTGAAACGATCGGTCTGAAAGATTACGCGCATACCAGAGCCGGGTCGCTGTCGCATGGTCAGAAGCAATGGCTCGAAATCGGCATGGTGATTTTGCAAGATCCCTCGTTGCTTCTCGTCGATGAGCCGGTTGCGGGGATGACCGACGAAGAAACTGAACAGACGGGTCAATTGCTTCAATCGTTGGCAGAAAAACAGGCGATCGTCGTCATCGAGCACGACATGGAGTTCGTTCGGCAGATTGCTCGCATCGTGACGGTCTTGCACGAGGGCGCCGTCATTTGTGAAGGCACGGTCGAGAAGGTGCAGGCAGACGATCGCGTCAGAGAAATATATTTGGGCAGACAGAAGGTGGCGCATGGGTAGGTGGATAGTGAATCGTATCTCGCAATCTTTCTTGCGTTTCACGTTTCACGTTTCACGTTTCACGCTTCACGGAATACGCCATGCTGCAACTTGACAAGATCAACGCCTACTACGGTGAGAGTCATATTCTTCGGGATGTGTCCTTTACGATCGATCCCGGAGAGGTCGTGTGTCTCATGGGCCGGAACGGGGTCGGCAAGACAACCACGCTCAAAGTATTGACCGGCCTCCTGCCCGCGAGATCTGGACGAATAATGTTCGATGGGGCCGATGTCACCAAGGAAGCGACCGACAAGAGGGCACGTAGCGGACTGGCCTGCGTGCCGCAGGGCAGGGAGATCCTTCCTCATCTGACGGTCAGAGAGAATTTACTACTCGGTTTCTGGGCGAGGTCTGACAAACCGAACGGGACGGTCCAGAAGACCGCATTCGACGAGGTCTATCACCTCTTCCCCAAGCTCACACAGATTCTGAATCGACCGGGCGGGGTCCTCAGCGGTGGGGAGCAGCAGCAGCTGGCAATCGGGCGCGCAATCCTGTCGAATCCCAAGCTGCTGTTGCTCGATGAACCGACTGAAGGCATTCAGCCTTCGATTGTGGATCAAATCGAAGACGTGATCATTGGATTCAAACAGCAGCGCCGGTTCGCCATTTTGTTGGTCGAGCAAGGGCTCCACTTTGCCGCTCGTCTGGCAGAGAAGTATGTGGTGATGGCCAAAGGGGCGGTGGTGGTATCGGGCAAGAGTACTGAGTTGAGCGCGGAACAGGTGAAGCAGTATTTGACGGTGTGATTCGAGACCAGGAGACAGGAGCGTTCTCCTGCTCGCGCAACGCGCGGTCTCGGAAGACCCTCGTTGGACGCGCGCATTAGAGAACACTCCTGTCTCCTGGCCCCATAGCCTCTTGCCCACCGTCTGGTGAGAACAAGGGAGAAGAAGGGAGCGGCCAGGTGCCCCCTTTGCTCGCAGAACGCGCACGATGAAACTGTGCTCGTTCGATGCGCGCAATAGAGGGCAGCCTTGGCCGCTCTTTTAGAGACAGGTTGTGGAAATTGGACAATCCTCAACGGGCGCAGTTGAAGTCACCCCGACCACCCCGTTACTATTCTGGGTTTCCATTGAGTCGAGGGAACGAGGGTATGTTCCGAGCCATTGACCATTATCCATTGACCCTTGACCATTGACGAGGCCTGGCTATGCATCTGACACCGAGAGAACAAGAAAAGCTTCTGATCTATGTCGCGGCGAATTTAGCTAAGGAGCGTAAGGCGCGTGGGTTGAAATTGAATCATCCGGAGGCAGTGGCGTTTATCACGGCGGCCATTCTGGAAGGCATTCGCGATGGCCGCTCTGTGTCGGATCTCATGAGTTTTGGCGCGACGCTCCTCAAGAAGAAGGATGTCATGTCTGGCGTGGCGGAGATGATTCAAGAATTACAAGTCGAGGGCACGTTCCCGGATGGGACGAAACTGGTTACGGTTCATGAGCCGATTCGATAACGCAATGGATTCGCGGTAGATGAGACTGATCTACCCTGTAACAGTTTCGATCCTGTTGGTGTCGCTCCATGTTTCCTCGACAGGCGCCGCTGACACCATGAACATCAGGGATCTGAAATCGAATGCGATGTCCTATCAGCTCAGACCGGTTACTCTTCATGGAACGGTGAAGGATCTCAAAGCGTTTCCTCCGCACCCCGGGAAGACGTGCACCGTGTTTGGCTCTTATGCCTTCACATTGGTTGACGAAAGCGGAGAAGTGAGCGTGGAAAAAGTCGGTCGCTGCAATGACGTAGAGAGTAAGCCCTCGGTCGATGAAGGCGATATCGTAACCGTTCAAGGGCAGGTCCAGGTGTTTTCCTCCGGCGACCTTGGGGCGCCGGTGCCAACGGTTCGACTCCATGCTCAGGAAGTGGTGAAAGCAGGATTGTGAGGAGAGAACCATGAAAGCAAAGACCTCCAAATCTCAATCGGCTTCAAGACGTGGTGCCGTGAAAAAGGTGTCTAAACGATCGAGTGGGGCAAAGGCATCCAGGAGGGATTTGCCTGTGAGTATTATCCCCGGTGAGGTCATCCTCGGCCAAGGAGACATCGAGGCGTTCAAGGGCCGTCAGACGGTTGAGTTGATTGTTGCGAATACCGGTGATCGGCCGATTCAGGTCGGGTCGCATTGTCATTTCTTCGAGGCAAATCGCGCGCTGCGCTTCGATCGTGAGAAAGCCTATGGGTTTCGGTTGCAAGTGCCTGCCGGCACAGCGGTGCGGTTTGAGCCTGGTGAAGACAAGCGGGTGACGCTGATCTCGGTCGGTGGCAATCGCGTGGCCTATGGGATCAATGGATTGGTGAATGGCCGTCTGGATGATCCAATCGTGAAAGCCAAGGCGATGGTTGCTGCCCGCGAAGCCGGCTTTCTCGTGAAGGAGAAGGCTCGATGAAGATTCCTCGGCGACAATACAACGACCTATACGGACCGACGGCAGGAGACCGTATTCGTCTGGCCGATACAGAGTTATTGATCGAGATCACCCGCGATCTGACTGTGCCTGGTGAAGAGGCCAAGTTCGGCGGCGGCAAAGTCATCCGTGACGGCATGGGCCAGTCGCCGGCTGCCACCCGCGCCAAAGGCGCGCTCGACCTTGTGATCACCAATGCCATCATCATCGATTGGTGGGGGATTGTGAAGGCGGATATCGGTATCAGGGATGGTCGTATCGTCGGCATCGGCAAGGCAGGCAATCCCGACATGATGGAGGGTGTGACGAAGGGGATGGAGATCGGGGCCTGCACCGAAGTGCTGTCGGCTGAGGGAAGGATTATCACGGCTGGTGGAATCGATACCCACATCCATTTCATCTGCCCGCAGATCATCCATGAGGCTCTGGCAAATGGGCTCACGACCTTGATCGGCGGAGGCACCGGCCCGGCGACCGGGACTAATGCGACGACCTGCACGCCTGGCGCGTGGAATATCCATCGGATGCTGGAAGCAGCGGAGGGGTTCCCAATCAATCTCGGCTTTCTCGGGAAGGGCAATTCTTCGCTGCCAGATGGACTCCGCGAGCAAGTAGAAGCAGGGGTGATCGGGCTCAAGTTGCACGAAGACTGGGGCACCACGCCGGCGGCGATTTCGACCTGCCTCGATGTCGCGGAAGAGTTCGATATTCAAGTCGCCATCCATACCGATACGTTGAACGAAGCAGGTTTCGTCGAAGATACGATTAAGGCCTTCAAGGGGCGGACAATTCACTCGTTTCATACGGAAGGCGCCGGTGGCGGGCATGCGCCCGACATCATCAAGGTCTGCGGTGAGGCCAATGTATTGCCCTCCTCCACAAATCCCACCATGCCCTTCACTGTGAACACGATGGATGAGCATCTCGACATGCTCATGGTCTGTCACCATTTAAACCCTCGTGTGCCGGAGGACATCGCCTTTGCCGAATCCCGCATTCGCCGCGAGACCATTGCGGCGGAGGATATCCTGCACGACATGGGGGCGATCAGCATCATGTCGTCAGACTCGCAGGCGATGGGGCGGGTGGGCGAAGTCATCATTCGCACCTGGCAGACGGCGCACAAGATGAAAGTCCAGCGCGGGCATCTCTCCCAGACCGGCCTTGATACGCCTTCCGGCTCCAACGATAATTTTCGTGCGCAGCGTTATATTGCGAAGTACACGATCAATCCGGCGATCGCGCACGGCATCGCGCACGAAGTGGGATCGGTCGAAGTCGGCAAGTTGGCGGACCTTGTGCTCTGGAAGCCGGCCTTCTTCGGCGTAAAGCCTGAAATCGTCTTGAAGGGCGGGTTCCCCATGTCCGCTGCCATGGGAGATCCCAATGCCTCGATCCCCACGCCACAGCCGGTCTTGACCAGGCCCATGTTTGGGAGCTTTGGCCGCGCCCTCTTTTCCACCAGCCTGACCTTTCTGTCCCAGGCCGCCATCGAGCACGAGGTGCACAAGTCGCTCGGCCTGCAGAAACGTGTCGCGGCAGTGAAGGGATGCCGTACCATCGGGAAGCGCGATATGAAGCTGAACGATGCCTTGCCGCGCATGGAAGTGGACCCGGAAACCTATGTGGTGAAAGCCGACGGGCTAATCTTGTCGTGCGATCCGATGGCGGTGCTCCCAATGGCGCAGCGGTATTTTTTATTCTGACGGCTGCTGAAAACGCCGCCCAGCTTCGTTCTCGCCTAGAACGCATCCTCAACGTACCCCAGAGGGTACGCCTCCGGTGCGTTCGTCGGCTCGGCCTTGCTGGACAACGTTTTGAGCAGCCTGGCGGCATTCTCGTTTCGTTCCGGGAACCGTGAAGCGTATCTCGTGAAGCGTCGTTCGTTTCCGGATTCGGACGTTTCACGTTCCTTCCACAGCTCGTCTGGCGCTTCACGCTTCACGAACGACGCTTCACAAATCACGAGCGCAGCCTTTTAGAGCATCCGCGAAGAAGGGATTCAGGGAAAATTCTGTGGACACGTTGTCGCTTCTGAAAGGGCTTCGGTTCGTCGATAGTTTCTTTCCATCGGGTGGCTATGCCTTCTCGTCGGGACTTGAGGCATCGGTGCAGGGTGGCGCGGTTCGGAATGCGGAAGAACTATCTCGGTACGTCGTTGAGTTGCTGACGACTGGAATGGGTGAGAGAGAGGCAGTGGTCGTAGGATTGGCGCATGATGCCGCCGTCTCCAGCGACTTGGGAATCGCGTTCCAGGCAGATCGAGAACTAGAGGCGATGAAGCTGGGCCGTGAATCACGGATAGCCAGCCGGCAAATGGGCCGCCAGGTGATTCGGTTGGCCGCGGATCAACAGGCTAGACATCCACTGATTCAAGACTATGTAGCGGCGGTTGAAGCTGAACAGACGCCTGGACATCTAGCCGTGACGATCGGTCTCACGCTGGCGGCAGCCGGCTGGTCGAAAGAAGACAGTATTGCCGCCTTCCTGTACCAAGCCGCGACGGGTTTTGTGGCGGCGGCGATGAAGTTGCTGGCGATCGGTCAGCGTGAGGGACAGAGATTATTGGAACGTTGGATCGAGGTCATTGAACAAGTCAGGCACAAGGCAGCGCATCGACGGGCGCTTCAGTCTTGGTCACCGGTCCAGGACATCTATACCATGAGGCACAGCCGGCTGGAGTCGCGGCTTTTCCGATCTTAGTCCGCATGATTCATGACTCGTCTGCTGCAAACGTGAATGCGCGGCTGCGAGGGCAGTCTCGCAACTCAACCCTTTAAGATGGGGTCAGGCTTGAGTATTGACTTATTATCCTTCGCCGAACACCCCGTAGCTTCCGGCCTTCGTAGCTGAAGTGACTACTTCGGCGGAGTAGGCTGCTACGGGGATGAAGGCGAGGAGAACCCTCCGTAGCCTTGGCGAAGGAGGGTAGTGGCTTCGGAGAATTTCGCAAGATACCCCGCAGCTTCCGGCCTTCGTAGCCGAAGTGGCTACTTCGGCAGAGTAGGCTGCTGCGGGGAGCTTCATTTATGATTATGCGACGCGATGGCCCGTCGGACGCGCGCTTCGGTCGTCGGATTGCGGTGGGCGGCGTAGGTGGCTGCCAGGCGGCTGATCATCGATGGGTCCCGGTGCAGGCGCCGCCCCAGTTCGTTGGTCGTCAAGCGGCTCCCTTCACGCGCGAGGTGTACGAGCAGGGCGCGAGCAGGAACCAGCGCCCGCTGTCGTCCTGGAGCGAGTATCTCTCGAGGGCTGACGTCGTAGGCATCCGCGACAGCAGTGAGAAGCGATCCAAATGCGACCCGCGGTGGGCGAGTGATCACGTCGCGCGTTGAGGCGGTGCGACGATCTGCCTCCTCGATAAATCGTTCGTCTCCGAGAAACCGTTGATCCACTGTCTCGTAGAACCGGTCTTGGTGCCCGTGGGCCAGGCCTTCTCGCATAAACCGTCGATAGGCCTGCCGCGCCGGGCCGACCTGCCGATGGAACGATCCCAAGACCGCCGCGGCATTCACCTGCACCGGACTGGATCGGCCCACATAGGCCGCATGACTGCTCCAGGGGTATGTCCAGGGGCTCACCGGCGTACGAATCCTGGCGGGGTTGAGATGGAGGTATCGTACCAGCTCCAAGAGATAGGCCTCTTGATCGCACAGGATGGCCTGGAAGCGCCCCTGAAAGACGTGGCCGGTTTTGTCATGGCGACGATTGTAGTACTGACTGTAGGTAAACTGGAGCGATTGCATCGTGCGAGACAGGGGGTGGCTTCCTGTCTCCAGTAGGAGATGGACATGATTGGCCATGAGGACGTAGGCCTGGACCGTGACGCCATCGCGTCGGCGATAGCGTTCGAGGCGGTTCAGATAGGCGGTATAATCCTCCTCATCATGGAAAATAGTCGCACGGCGGTTGCCGCGGACGATCACATGATAGAAGGCGCCGGCGAAGTCGATACGTGGTTTACGGGCCATTGGGGATGGATCTTACGCCCATCGCCACTATCAAATCAATACTCAGGCCTGACCCCATTCCATCCGACGTGACCCCATTCCATCCGACGAGAACCAACATAACCAGAGTCCGCTTCAACATCGTCTCTCCTTCGAGAGATTGGGGGGATTGTTTGACATTGCACTTCGATGAACAATGTTCCGAACGCGCTCGGATCGATTGTGCTCCGGCGGCAACAACCCCCAGAGGTTGGAGTAGCGCACAGGCAAGCCATGATCCCACATCTTCTGCCTCGGTCAGTGAAACGGTGACGATCACTGGCAGAAGTGATCGTGGCACCGGTCTGGACGCCACGTCGGTCAACGAAGAAACCAAACTGCGCGTCACGATCAGCGCCACCGATTTGACGCCGTCATCTTGAGAGCGCTATATAGGCGAGTCCGCTTCGTGAGGTGGAACGATGCATCGAGCTGATGAACATTTCTCAGGCAACGGCCGCGTCACGGCGGCGCGGGCCCGTCATATTCCCGTGATCGGTGTCGGGGGGCCGGTGGGGTCGGGAAAGACCGCGCTGGTCGAAGCCCTCTGCCTTCGTCTGCGCGATCGCGTGAGTCTGGCGGTGGTCACCAATGACATCTTCACCAAGGAGGATGCAGAGTTTCTCACGCGCCAGGGCGCGTTGCCTCAAGACCGCATTCTCGGCGTCGAAACCGGCGGCTGCCCTCATACGGCGATCCGTGAAGATGCCTCGCATAATCAGGAGGCCTTGGACGATTTGTTCAAGCGCCATCCCGATGTCGAGCTGATGTTCGTCGAGAGCGGCGGCGACAATCTGGCTGCCACCTTCAGCCCTGAACTTGCGGACAAGGTGATCTATGTCATCGATGTGGCGGCCGGCGACAAGATCCCGCGCAAGGGTGGGCCAGGGATTACCAGGTCCGATCTGCTGGTGATCAACAAGATCGACCTTGCGCCGCACGTCGGGGCCGATCTATCCGTGATGGATCGGGACAGCAAGCGGATGAGAGGCGACTTGCCCTACCTCTTTACGAATCTCAAGACAGGACAGGGGCTCGATCAGGTCGTCGCGTGGGTGGAGCGGCTTGTGCCGCAGCGAGCCAGGTCCGTGAAAGGTAAAACGTGAAACGTGAATCCAGGGGACTGGCTCCGACGTCTGCGGCGGTGCCTGTCCCGCTGCTACCCAGACGGGGACAGGCACCAGGAAGAAGGGCGCCAGTCCCCGTGCTCCACCCCGACACGTTTCACGCTTCACGTTTCACGCTTCACGCATCCCAAGTTGGTCGGCGTGGAGCCCTGTCCTATGAATTCGAACGGGAGGGGCCACGAACGGTACTCACACGCTCATCCTGCACGACTCCTTGGCATCATTTTCCCCCTTCCTATCTGGACGACAGCGGCTGTGCCTACACCTGGCTCGTCAATCAATCCGGTGGCTTGGTCGGCGGCGACCATGTCTCGGTGGAGGCGCAGCTCGGTGCCGGGACGCACGTGCTCATGACGAGCCCCTCTGCCAATCGTGTCTATCGGAGTCTGTCTGAGCCGGCACGACAAGAAATTCGTCTTTCGGTCGGCCCTGACGCGAGGCTTGAATGGTTACCAGAGGTGACAATCCCCTTTGCCGGATCCCGCTTTCATCAATCGATCCATGTGGATCTGGCGCCAGGCGCGACGGTGGTACTGTGGGATGCCATGGCCTCAGGCCGGGTCGCCAAGGAGGAGCGCTGGGCCTTTGCATCGGTGGAAAATGAGATCTGCATCAGAACAGCTATAAATGGGTCGGTCGTCGAACGGTATGGTCTGGTTCCCGGCCAACTGCCTGATTCGGTAGGACTTGTCGAGAGTTGGGACTATGTGGCGTCGATGTTTATCATCGGCGATGCGGTCGATGCCGATAGGTGGACTGGTCTCGATCTTGTCATCGCGACGATTCTGGAGCAGCGTCCCGGTCTGGTGTTGGGAGGAGTATCCACTCCTGCAGCCCCTGGTGTCGTGGTCAAACTCGTTGCCCGCTCGGCGCCGGATCTTACCGAGACGTTGGAGGCAATCTGGGCAGCAATTCGACGAGAGCTGTGGGATCTTCCGGTCCCAAATTTGCGACGGTATTGAGTCAACGAGATTCCTGGTTAGAGGTTATTTGATACTCCCGCAACACGTGTGATATCCAGTTGGTCAAAATGACATTCCAACGAGGCCGCAGGCGACGCAAGTACCGCAGGCGTACTAGTTCTCACCCTCCCACCCCGAGCTGCCAAGACAGCTCTTTCCCGAGTGGGGTACGTTGAGGATGCTTGCGAGCCGAGAACGAAGTTGGAGGTCATTTTCACCAACCTGGTGGTAACTATGCGTACCTTTCGTATCGCCATGGTGCAGATGAATGCGACGGTCGGGGATCTGGATGGAAACGTTCGCCGGATCACCGGCTGGCTGCGCGAAGCGAAGAAGGCGAAGGCCGACTTGGTCGCCTTCCCAGAACTGGCGATTACCGGCTATCCGCCTGAAGATCTTTTATTGAAGCCACGTTTTATTGCCGATAACCGTCGTGCGCTTCTAGAAATCGTCCGCCATTGTCGAGGTCTTGCCGCGGTGGTGGGCTATGTGAGCCAGAGCGATGGACTCGATCCGAAGCCGGCTCGCTCGTCGGTCGTGCAGGGCGGCGCGCACGAACTCTACAACGCGGCAGCGGTCATCGCAGATCAGAGGCTCATCACAACCTATTGCAAGCGGTATTTGCCGAACTACGGCGTGTTCGATGAGAGCCGCTACTTTCATCCGGGCCGGCGCTTGCCGCTCATCCGTCTGCGCGGCACGGTGGTCGGGGTCAATGTTTGTGAGGATGTGTGGCTGCCGGATGGTCCGACCAGGTTCCAGGCGGCAGCAGGCGCTGAAGTCATTGTGAATATCAATGCCTCGCCGTTTCATCTGGGTAAGAGCCGGGTGCGTGAGCAGATGCTGGCAACCCGCGCGAGGGAAAACGGCGTGGTGCTCACCTATACCAACGCAGTCGGCGCTCAGGATGAATTGGTGTTCGATGGGAATAGTGTGATTCTCGATCACCAGGGTGAAGTCATCGCGCGTGGAAAAGCCTTTGAAGAAGATCTGATCGTGGCAGACCTCAACATGGAGGCGGTCGCGCGGGCGAGACGAACCAGCAGGAAAAAGCTCTTGCCGCGGCACGTTGCTTCTTCGGTGACGCTCCATGCCGCGCCGCTTCCATCTGTTCGAAAACATCGGGTCCGTGCGGTTCCCACTGTGGTGGAGATTCTTGATCCGCTGGAGGAAGTCTATCTGGCTCTCACCCTAGGGGTGCGCGACTACGTGAGGAAAAACGGATTTACGCGTGTGGTGATTGGCTTGAGCGGCGGAGTGGATTCGGCGCTGACCGCCGTGTTTGCCGTCGATGCGCTGGGCGCAGAAAACGTGTGGGGCCTGTTCATGCCCTCGCCCTATACGTCGCAAGATAGTTATGACGATGTCGCTGAATTGGGGACTAGACTTGCGATCTCCGTCCGGACGATTCCGATCACGACGTTGTTCGAGCACTATCGGCATGCGCTCGCGGAGACGTTCGAGGGGCGTGCGCCAGATACGACAGAAGAGAATCTCCAAGCCCGTATTCGTGGCAATCTCCTCATGGCCTTTTCCAACAAGTTCGGCCATCTGGTGCTCACGACCGGCAACAAGAGCGAGATGAGCGTGGGGTATGCCACGTTGTATGGCGATATGGCCGGCGGTTTCGCGGTGATCAAAGATGTGCCCAAGACGATGGTCTATGACCTGGCGCGACTCCGTAACCTTCGCGGCACAACCCCGGTAATTCCCAAACGGACGTTAGACCGTCCGCCCACCGCCGAACTGAGGCTCAACCAAAAGGATGAAGACTCGCTGCCTCCCTACGAGATCCTGGACCCCATTCTCCAAGCCTATGTGGAAGAAGACCGGTCGCTCGAAGAGATCGTCGAAGTGGGGTACGATCGTGCGACGGTGGCGCGCGTGATGGCGATGGTGGATGGCAGCGAGTATAAGCGCCGGCAGGCGCCGATCGGCATCAAGATCACGCACCGGGCCTTGGGGAAGGATCGGCGGATGCCGATTACGAACGGCTATCGCAATTCTTAACAGGATGCTGAAAAGTCCCGCCAGCATCGTTCTCAGCTCATCGAAATCCTCAACGTACCCCTGAGGGTACGCCTCCGGTTTCGATTCGCTTGCGGCCTTGCTGAACGGGCCTTTTGAGCATCCTGATGGGAAAGGCTGAGGGCGCGGAAGACTGAAGTTCGAGTTCCGGAAGCTTTCGCTTCGAACCTCGGCCGTCATTTTTTCTGCGGTATGACTTTCCGCTTTGGGCTGTCTTGTTTGGCGGGCTGGTTGCCGAGTTGCTGTTGAACCGATTGCAGTTCCTTCCTGAGAGTTTCTACTTCTTGAGCTAGGGCTTCTGTGGAATGAGCCGGGGGGTCGGACGTTCTCGCGCCTACTGGAGCCTCGCGAGTCGGTGGGGTCGTCTGATCTACCTGAGGTGCGGCTGTTGCTGCCGGCGGCTGTTGCAGAAGCCCAAAATCGATAGCGAGAAATCTGTCGGTCGACTTTCCCCCTGTTGGTGGATCAAAGGCGGCGGACCGTTCCGCGGCGCTTGGGGTGAACAACAGAATACGGTTTCGGAGGCCTGAAGAATCAGGTGAACGCGATCGATAGGCCATGTCGCCGAAGGTCGTGAGGTTTGTCCGCGTCGGCGAATATCGATATTGAGAGAGGATGACGTAGAGCTGTCGGCCATAGGCATAGAGAGAACCGACTGTGGTTTCCGTGGTTGAAGATTCCAGGAACGAGCCTTTGTGTGTGGTCTCGACCCGATAGCCGATACGCTGATCCGGCGTTGCCGTGCGTAAGCCCTCTGCGAGCAATGGAGCGAGAAACTGGATCTGATCGTCCGAGAAGGCGGGAGTAGGAGCTGCCATTCCTCCAAGTATTTTCTGAAGGCCGCGCTCCTGATCGTGAACCGCTATGCCCCTCAATATCTGAGCGATAAGAGTTGGATCCAGCGTGATCGGATGAGTGGCGTGAACCGATTGATCCGGCATCGCCTGAAGAGACACGGTTCCGCGCGGATCATCAAAGAGGATCGTGATATTCTTGTCCGTCGTGCTGCAGGCGGCACCGACGAGACAGAGGAGGGCGAGCACGAGTGAAGCCGCGCAAGACCGTTGTCGTCCCCAAGCCGGTGGTACGAAAGCCATAGATGTCAGCGAATCTAGCACAGACGATCAGTCATTGTCAGGAGGATGGCGACCCAAACCCAAAGATGGACATTCGACGCAGCGCAATGCTCCACCTACCTCGGTGCGTGCCAACAGTTAGATCGTCACCGTACCACCACTTCTTCTGCCACGGCATCGCTCACGGTCACGCGGTCGTGTAAGGGTTGCACCGGTCGATTGTTTTCCTCGATGACCGTCGAGAATCTCCATATCTGCGCCGCTGAGAGATGGATGGGCGACTGCATCACGATCCACTCCACCACCTCCGAACAAGGCGGGGTGGTCAGCGAACCGTCGTAACGGTAGCTCTTGTTACTCTGCGGCAGGAGGTCGTCCACATTTACCTGGACATGCTCGTAGTGTGATACGACCCCCTGTTTCTTCGGAAGGTTTGCCCAGATAGGGTCGAAGGCCGCATTGTGTATGCCTTTCTCGATGAACACGGCGACAACCGCCAGGGCGCCTGACGGGGATTTGTGCACGAAATGCATTTCCATCGGGTAATGCTTGCCACGGACAGTGTGCTCACTCGGAGCATGGAAGTGGAACTGGATCAGCTCGTAGTTGGTGTCTCCGATGGTGAGGGTATCGCCTTCTGAATAGTTGACCTGGATGGTATGGCCGTTATTGATCTCGTCGGCGATGTGCTCGTGATGCACGATCTGTAGCTTCGCCGGGCTGAAATTGGATAGGAGTTTCGGCAACGTGGCCGGAGAAGTTTCGGCAATATCGATAGGCGACTGGTTATGGCCCTTATCGCAGAGCGAAAAGGCCGGATCGAGTTTGCCCCAGAACTGATGGCCCCTTTCGCCGTGGTAGTCCCAGTGGGGCGCGTCGTAAGGAAGTGGCACAGCCTGTGTTTTGACCGGCGGGGTGCTATCCTGTGCCCAAACCAGAGGACTGAGAAGCGTCATCATCGCCAACCCAACCGTGCTTGCAATCAGCTTCCTCACGATATGCCTCCTTTATTAATTTTCCACGTGGCGTCCTATGTTGTGCGCTGACCGTGGCCTTGATGACCCAGTGTCTAATGGTCGATGCCGTCACTCTGGCGAAAGATTCTTCCTATCCGTCCGGATAGTCAATATTGTACACAAGCCACGATCATGATTCACGCGGCCATGCGGCGCGACTTGCGAGGATAAAAAAACGCCCTCTAGCCCGTTGGGGCCGGAGGACGCCTTTGTCCACGCCGTCTATTTTGCCTTGGGGCCTGGGGGGAACGACATTATTTCCCTACTCCGATGGGTGCTTATAACACGTCGCAAAAAAACCTGTCAATGTCTCTCTGTCATCCTACGGACTACAGGAAATAGGTGACGGAAGTTGTGTCGATGTGCGGGTACTGGATCAGCTCCTGAGCCCAGTCTCTTCAAAAATCGAGGAACACATTCAGCGAGAGGATGTGATTCATGCGATCGGTGTTGGCCGTGTTGATATATTGGTTGAGATACCCGATTTCAGTCAAAATCTGGGGCTGCCAACGATAGCCGAGACCGACAAATCCACGGTTTTGATCGAACCCTTGCCTCGCTCCCCAGTCGGTCGAATTCAGGTGAACGAACATCTCATCCCACGTGACGAAACTTGCCGCCGGATGAAACGAGAACGGCCAGTTGAACTTGAAAAATTGACGAAACCGTCCCCCGGTATCGTTCCCGTTATCTTGCCAGCGCTGTTCCAATCTGGTTCGACTGCTAAAGGCGCCGAGAACTGTCGGTCCCGACCAAATATATTGCTGCCAGAACCTGTTTTCATGGATCTCGTCGCCGACTGCCGGGTAGTTTGTGACGTGAGCATACCCCATCCACAGAGTAGAGTGGTCAGTAAGCGCATAGCCGATCCCGGGACGAATCAACAGTTGGTCCATTTCCTTCCCCGATTCTCGCGCCCGGGGTTGCACTTCCATCCACCAACGCCAGCGCTTGAGGTCAGGATCGATCAACCCAAAGTTTCCTCGTGCCGTCACGTTTCCCCAGATTCGGAAATCTTCCTGCACCTCTGCCCACACCGTCGGCGAAGCGAACGGCAGCAGGGGACATGGGACAACCACGATGGCGAGAAAGAGCGCCAGGAGGAGTTTTCTCGCTGGTCCCACGATCGAATAGCGTGAGGGGATCTGTCTGTTCATAATCAGGCCACTCCTAGATTGGATGGAATTGTCACGTATGAATTATGCCCGCAGCTACGAGAGGTTCCTGCCCTCCGCTGCGTGGCCGAAAATGGTCGGCGGAAAAATAGCACAGATGTATCTCTGTCTGCTACTGACGGTTGCTTCTCTCGCGGAGCGGCGGAACGAAGGGGACTGGCGCGACAAGCGGGAGGGGTTCGAGGTTCAAGGTTCAAGGTTTGCGGAACTTCCCGTCACGCCCGTATAACCGGAGATAAGCATTGACAGATTTCCCATAGGGCATGTATAAGAGCGCCCAGTATTGGGGCTCCCACTGGGTGCCCTGGAAAGAGGGAAACAATGGCGTTTCCCACCGGCTTCACGATAGTGCGGATTGGACAATGGCGTCCTCCGGCCCCAGCGGGCTTGAGGACGTTTTTTATTGCTCGAATTGTGTCATGACGGGCCGGTGGGAATCCGGTCAGTGGGGCAAGGAGTAGGGCAATCGATTCACTGATCGGAAGAGGAGGAACGGGAGGATGATGGCATGAAGTCAGTGCGCAGTTGTATCGGGATTAAAATAGGAATCTGTGCGCTGGCTTTGCTCTTGGGCGGCAATGTCGCCTTCGCTGCTGAGGATGCCGAGTCCATTTGGAAGACCTTGGGCTTTAAGTTTTCGGGATCAGCGGATGTGGCCTATACCCACAATTTCAATAACCCCAACACGAACCTCAATCAATTGCGTATTTTCGACAGCCAAGCCAACTCCTTCGTGCCCCACATGATGATTATCGGGGTGGAACGGCCTGCTACAGCAGGCAGCGCCCTGGATCGGCTGGGTTTTCGTGCGCGGATCGGTTTCGGCGCCGATGCCAGATTTTCGCGGAACCGTCCGAATTACCAGCCTGGCACAAACGACCACGAGCTGGATGTCCAAGAACTCTATGTAGAGTACATCGTTCCGATCGGCAACGGCCTGAAGATCCTAGCGGGGGAGATGTATCCGTTGATCGGGTATGAAGTGGTCAATAGCTACGAGAACCCAAATTTCTCGCGCAGTTTTACGTTCGGCCTGTCGCAACCCTTTGCGGTGACCGGCATCCGCTTGGTATATCCCTTTACGTCTTGGGCGACTGTGTCTGTGGGAGTCAACAATGGCTGGGACAACATCGAAGACAACAATAAGAGCAAAACATTCGAATATCTCGTAGCCCTGACGCCGCACGAGAAGTTCGGGTTCAGTGTCTATGGGACGTACGGCGCCGAACAGTCGAATGGCAATGCGATCTTTGGCGATGCAGGCGTTGGGGTCTGTACGAGCGGCGCAACACTGTGTGATCCCAGGGCCAAGCGGACCGTGGTGGGCGGGCTCATCACGATCAAGCCGACCGAGAGGGATACTCTTGTGCTGGAGCCTTATTATGGAAATGAGGCGAATGCCAGTCTGACCAGTGGTTCCCGGAACGCCCGCTGGAATGCCTTCCTGGTCTATTACACGCACGACTTCAATGATCAACAGCAGCCCCATGCGTTCAGCTTCCGCATGCGTGGAGAAATCTTCGAGGATGCCGGCGGGGCCAGGACCTGTCTCGGAGGCACGAACGTCAGCGGTGGCGCCAATACCTGCGCGACGTACCCGGCTGCCAGAGGTTTTGTGCCTGTTGGGGGTGTGTTTAATCGTGCGGTGGGTGATGGAACTCGTCAGACTCTCTGGGAGGGCACCTGGACACTCCAATACAAGCCGGCCCCGTCGCTCATCACGAGGGCGGAGTTCCGGTATGACAAGTCGGATCAGAACGTGTTTTTCTATGGCCAACGGCCGACCAACCATCAGGAAACGTTGGCATTCCATGTTATCTACTTGTTTTGAGCGAAGTATGATAGTGAAGTTTATGGAGTCATGACATGTATATCGGCGGATGGTTTGAGTAGCCTGCCGGTAGAAGTCGCGGTCTAGTCAGTGGCGGAAAGGCGCAGAGGCGCCTGTGTGTGACGCACAATGGCGTGCGTGTCGACAATGGGGTCGAGGTGAGAGTGGCAAGGGAGCAAACCGAATCACCAAATCGGACGAGGAGGACGACGTTATGAAGTCAGTACGTAGTCGTATCGGAATAGGTATAGGCATGTGCGCGATGGTCTCGCTGCTGGGTGGCAATGCGGTCTTAGCGGCGGATGCAGACACCACCTGGAAGGAATTGGGCTTTAAGTTTTCCGGGGCGGCGGAAGCCTCCTATACGCAGAATTTCAATAATCCCAGCACCAACCTGAATCAACTCCGTATATTCGATTCGCAGGCCAACTCCTTTGTGCCGCAGGTGGCGCAGTTCATGGTGGAACGGCCTGCCACGGCAGGCAGCGCCGCGGATCGGATCGGCTTTCGCGCAAGGGTCAATTTCGGAGCCCAGTCCAGGTTCTCGCGAGCCCGCACGAATTATCAACCAGGCACGGACAACAATGAGCTGGATGTCCATGAACTCTATGCAGAGTACATCGTGCCGATCGGCAACGGCCTAAAGATTCAAGCGGGGAAGATCAATACCTTGATCGGGCTCGAGGTAATCAACAGCTGGGAGAATCCCAACTTCTCCCGCAGCTTCACGTTCGGTCTGGCGCAAGCCTTCACCGAGACCGGCATCCGGTTCACCTATCCGTTTAGTTCATGGGCGACCGCGGCAGTTGGACTCGTCAATGGGTGGGACAACATTGAGGACAACAACCGGGGCAAAACAGTCACGTGGAACGTGGCTCTGACGCCGCACGAGAAGTTCGGGTTTACTGTGTACGGGTCCTACGGATCCGAACAGTCGAACGGCAATGCTCAATTTGGCAATGCCGCCACCGGCGTCTGTGCGAACGGGACCCTCGGATGCAATCCTGACGCCAAGCGAACGGTGGTGGGCGCGCTCATCACGATCAAGCCGACCGACAGGGACACCCTGATCATTGAGCCCTATTACGGGAACGAGGACAACGCCAGCGTGATTAGAGCTCGCTGGAATGCGATCCTCGCCTATTACACCCATGACTTCAACGATCAAACACAGCCCCATGCCATGAGTATCCGGGTTCGTGGAGAACTCTTCGAGGATGCCGGTGGAGCCCGTACCTGTGTCGGAGGCGCGAATTTCAACGGTGGCTCAAATACCTGTGCCGGTGGGCCGGGTGGTTTTTTAGCTGGAGCTCCTGGTGGGTTTAATCTTCAAACGGGTGGAGGGCTTGTTCAGACACTCCAGTCGTACACCCTTACGTTTCAATGGAAGCCGGCGCCTTCTCTGCTGACGCGGGCGGAATTCCGGCACGACATTTCCACCAAGGATGCGTTCCTGTATGGCACTCGAGCAGTGGACAATCAATCGACCCTCGGATTCTCAGTCGTCTATCTGTTCTAAGCGACGGGATTCTGAAGGCAGTTGAATTGTGACAGATGGCTCCCTTCGTGGACCGGTCCAGGAAGGGAGCCATCATAAGAAGGGCCGCCGATCATGTCTGCATCGGAGCAAGACCGGTGGCCAGGTGGATGGAGGATGATCTTTTGGGTATCGCGACCTGTGAAGGCGCCGCAACCCAGTCCGACAAAGAAGGATCGTGAGGGAACCAGGAGGGCCGCTAGCCCGGATTATTCATGAATGCCGTCGCGAAATCATGTTCCGAGTAAAGCGTTTCAGGTTCCAAGTTTCTAGTTTTCGGAGCAGGTTTCCTGACAACATGAAACCTGAAACGAGAAACCAGCAATGCCACTCCCGAACGACGCGTTACGCGCAAGAGCAGTGGATCGGACGACGTAGCAGGTATTCATGAATAGTCCGGGCTGGAAGATTTCAATGATCGTCATGTCAACCTCGTCCTGAACCAGGGGATGAAAGGATACAACAATGGTATTGCGTATGACCAGTATGAAGAAGATTCTGCCGGTCCTCCTGATTTGTCTTACCCTATTAGCAGGAGGGCTGGCTCTCAATGTGCCGGATGTCGCCGCGCAGGTTCCAGCGGCTGAGGCTCCAGCGGCGGAGGCTGCCGCAGCTCCAGCCGTGCTGAAGGTCGATACGGGGGACACGGCTTGGATTCTTGCCTCCTCGGCGCTGGTGATGATGATGACGCTGCCGGGGTTGGCGCTCTTCTATGGAGGACTCACCAGGCAAAAAAATATCCTGAGTACGGTCTTGCATAGCTTCATTTGTCTCTGTCTGGCCAGTGTCGCGTGGGTGTTGTTTGGATACAGCCTTTCTTTTGGTCCCGATGTCGGCGGCTTCATCGGGAACTTGGATTGGGCAGGGCTGCGTGGGGTGGGAGCCGATCCCCATCCGGTCTATGGCACCACGATTCCCCACGAAGTATTCATGCTGTACCAGATGATGTTCGCTGCCATTACTCCGGCGCTGATGACGGGGGCGATTGCGGAACGCATCAGGTTCTCCTCAATGCTCTGGTTTCTCGGCATCTGGTCGATCGTGATTTACTATCCTGTCTGCCATTGGATTTGGGGTGGTGGATGGTTGGCGCAGATGGGCGCATTAGACTTTGCCGGGGGCGCAGTCGTACACGTCAGTTCCGCAACCTCTGCTCTGGTCGCCTGCATTATGCTCGGAAAGCGTATGGGCTATCCGGGAACTCCTATGCCTCCTCATAACCTCCCCACGGTGTTGTTGGGGGCGGGCCTGCTCTGGTTCGGCTGGTTTGGGTTCAATGCGGGCAGCGCGTTGGGCGCGAATGGGCTGGCGGCCAGCGCCTTCGTGGCCACCCACATCGCAGCCTGTGTGGCAACGGTGGTGTGGATGCTGATCGAGTGGGCGCACCGTGGGAAGCCCACCGCGCTCGGTTGCGCGACCGGGGCGATCGCCGGGTTGGCTACCATTACCCCTGCTGCCGGGTATGTCGGATTGTTCGGGGCGATCATGATCGGCCTAGCGGCTGGAATTGTCTGCTATATCTGCGTCAGCATCGTGAAGCCGGCCCTCGGTTTCGACGATTCACTCGATGTCGTGGGGGTTCACGGGGTGGGCGGAGCGCTCGGCCTCGTTGGGGCAGGATTATTTGCCTCGAAGGCGATCAATGCAGCCGGGAACGACGGGCTGTTCTTTGGCAATCCAAAACAACTGATGGTGCAGCTCATCATGATCGGCGCGGTGGCGGCCTTTTCTATGATCGGCACCTGGATTATTCTCAAGATCATCGATGTGATCATGGGTCTGCGTGTGACGAAAGATGAGGAGCAGGAAGGCTTGGATACCAGTCAGCACGGTGAAAAGGCCTATCACGTTTAAGACACGGCCCATGGTACAATCGGCGAAACAATCGTGCCGGCAGTCCCCGCGGATGCTGCTGATGCAGCGTTCGCGGGGGAGCCTGTAAAGGGAGGTATCGACATGAAGATGATTGAGGCCGTGATCAAGCCGTTCAAGCTGGATGAAGTGAAGGAAGCGTTGGTGGAAATAGGTGTACAGGGGATGACGGTGACGGAAGTCAAGGGATTTGGACGCCAGAAGGGGAGCAAGGAAACCTACCGGGGGGCAGAATATACGACTGACTTCCTGCCCAAGATCAAGATCGAAGTATACGTCGCAGATAATCAGGCGGCGCGGGTGATCGAAACCATTACGCGCGCTGCGAAGACCGGCACGGTCGGGGATGGGAAGATCTTCGTGTCGGATATTGCCAACGTGGTGCGGATCAGGACCGGAGAGATGGGGGAAAGCGCTCTGTGACCATGACACCGGACAAGGGGTCGTCGGCTGAGCTTGTGCCTGGGGCGGAGACCACGCCGGTCTCCGCCTTGGCTTGGCACAGGCAGGCTCTCAAGCAACGACTCGTGGACGGGGCCACGGGGGCCGAGGTCATGGCGGCCCTGACGGAGTTTGTGGATGGGCTGGTGAGAGACCGGTACCGGACCGCCATGAAGCAGGCCGGGGAGGGCGCACAGGTTGCAGGGGCTCAGCATTGCTGTCTGATTGCGCTGGGAGGCTATGGCTTGCGGGAGTTGGCCCCCTATTCCGACATCGATATCATGTTTCTCTACAGCGAGGAAGCGGGAGAGGCTGCGCCGATATTGTTCCGCGAGGTGCTACACCATCTGTGGGATCTTGGTTTCCAGGTCGGCCATAGTATGAGGACGATTCACGATTGCATCGAGCTGGCAGGGCAGGACCTAACGGTCCGTACTGCGATGATGACAGCCAGGTTTTTGGCCGGAAGCCCGACCCTGTTTCAGAAGTTCCATCGGCAGTATGCCAAGGAGGTCGTCGGCCGCGGAGTGGGGCGATTTATCGAGCAGAAGATGGAAGAACGACAACGTGAATATGTGAAGTTTGGCAAGACGATTTATCTCCTGGAGCCAAATCTGAAAAAAAGCAAAGGAGGATTGCGGGACTTCCATCTGCTTCGGTGGGTCGGCATGGCCAGGTTCGTGGCTGCGACGCTGCAAGATTTGGCAGATCGCAGTCTCCTTTCCAGACAGGACTTTCTCTCAGTGACGGAGGCGCGTGACTTTCTGTGGCGTGTCCGGGCGTTATTACACGTCGAAGCCGGGACGGCGCAGGAAATTCTGTCGTTCGATGAACAGGTCCGGATCGCCTCTCTCTACGGATTTGAGGATCGGCCTCACCTCCTGGGGGTCGAGCAGTTCATGCAGCAGTATTATCGGCATACGATGGGACTCCATGAGACCATGCTCCGATTTGTGGACCGTTGCCAGGCCATATCTGTAAAGCGCCGATCGCCTCGTGCCCTCCCGGCTGTCATGGTGGATGGCTATTTCGTGGTCACGGGCCGCCATCTGACTGTTCCCTCTGAGCTGCGGGCTCGGGTCCTGGATAGTCCAGACCTGCTCCTCCGCCTGTTCGACCTGGCGAGGTCCCGGCGTCTCAAGATCGATACCGATCTGTTGGACGAAATTCACAGCCACATGGATAGCGTGTCAAGCGAGGCCTTCCGGACTCCCGAAGTCAGCCGGGTTTTTCTGAAGATCCTCGCAGGACCGGACGCAGTGGCGGCCACCCTTAAAGCGATGCATGGCGCCCATCTGTTGGAGAAACTCATCCCGGTCTTTGCCACGCTCCGAGGGCTGATGCAATTCAACCAATATCACAAGTACACGGTGGACGAACATACTCTGTTGGCTGTGGCCAATGCCGAAGCGCTCGCCTTGGAGTCTGGGGTTATCGGGGAAGTGTATCAGGAGATCAGGCGGAAGGACCTCGTGCATCTGGCGGTCCTGTTGCATGATTTAGGGAAGGGACGAAAAGAAGATCACAGCGAAGTGGGCAAGGTGATTGCGGAAGAGACGGCGGCCCGGTTAGGCCTCGACGAGCAAGAGACGAGGACGCTGGTCTTTCTCGTGCATAAGCATCTGCTGATGGCCAACACGGCGTTCCGGCGCGATCCGTATGACCAGAAGGTGCTCGTGCCTTTTGCGGAAGAGGTAGGGACGCCGGAGATCCTCCGCAAGTTGTTGGTCCTGACTGCTGCCGATATTGCGGCGGTGGGGCCAGGTGTGCTCACGAAGTGGAAGGAGTCCTTACTCATTCAGCTCTATCTGCGTGCGCTGCCGGTTGTCTTGGGTGAGCAGGATAAGACGGTCGGTCCTGAATGCCTCAAGGAATTGGTGAGCGAGGTGGCGCGCGAGTTCACGAACACAGAGACCGTGGGTCTCGACTGGATCGAATTGCAGCTGAGCCAGTTTCCTTTGCGCTACCTGCATGGGACGCCTCCGAAGCGGATTGCTGCCCATCTGGGGGCGATCGGAAGGCTGCAGGCAGGGGATGTCTTGGTTGAAGAGACCTTCAACGAGGAACTGGGCATGTGCGAGTACACGGTGGTGACCCACGACAACCTCACCCCAGGCATCTTCTCGAAAATGGCCGGCGCAATGGCTGCAGAGAGGCTCGATATTTTAGACGCCCAGATTATTACCAGAGAAGACGGGATTGTCGTGAACACTTTCCAGGCGTCCGACCCAGATTACGTGGGCGTTCCTCCGGAGGACCGCCGTGCGTCCGTTGCCGACGCGATCATCCGGGTATTAAAGGGCGAAGAGGCGCTTGACGAGTTGATGCGCAGGAATACCCGCTTCTCCACGGCGCACCGATTGCCTGGCACCCACCATGCCACTGAGGTGGAAATCGATAACGGAATCTGCGATCGGTTCACGGTGCTCGATGTGTTTGCCGACGATACGCAAGGACTACTGTATGTCATCACGCATGCCATCTTTGAACTCGGCCTATCGGTCCATGCGGCCAGGATTTCGACCAGATTGGATGACGACATCCAGCAGTCCTTGCGCACGGTCGGCAGGCACCAGGTGGTCGACGTGTTTTATGTGACGGACCGGGATGGAGCCAAGATCGAGGAGCACGCTCGATTGGACGCCATCCGCTCGACCATTAAGCGAGATATCGATCTGTTCATGGGCCAGCCAGTCGATGCGTCGGAAGGCGTATCCACCGGAATACCATCATAAATTGGGCGTATGGAGGAGGACCGGAATGAATCCCCGCGAGGCATTGGAATTTGCGAAGAAGAACAAGATACAGATTGTGGATTTAAAGTTCGTAGACTTGATCGGCACCTGGCAGCATTTCTCCATTCCTGTGGAAGAGCTGACTGAAGGGCTCTTCAAGGATGGATCCGGGTTGGACGGTTCGTCGATCCGGGGTTGGAAGGCGATTAACGACAGCGATTTACTCATGATCCCCGATCCCACCACGGCTTGTCTCGATCCGTTCTGTGCGGTGCCGACAATGAGCCTCATCGGCAACGTCGTCGATCCGATTACGCGCGAGCCCTACGATCGCGATCCGCGGTTTGTGGCGCAGAAGGCGGAAAAATATCTTCAGAGTACGAAGATCGGCGATATTTCCTACTGGGGGCCGGAGGCGGAGTTCTTCATCTTCGATCAGGTCCGGTACGATCAGACGGGCCACAGCGGCTATTACTTCATCGATTCGGAAGAAGGCGCCTGGAACACGGGACAGGAAGGCCACAACCTGGGAGGAAAGATCCGCCACAAGGAAGGCTACTTTCCCGCTCCGCCGATCGACACGCAACAGGATATCCGCAGCGAGATGGTCCTGGAGATGCAAAAGGCTGGGATCTCCGTTGAGAAGCACCACCATGAGACAGCCACGGCGGGCCAAGCGGAAATCGATATTCGTTTCGGTTCGTTGGTCAAGACGGCCGATCAATTGATGATGTACAAGTACATCGTCAAGAACGTGGCCCGCCGGCACGGCAAAACCGCCACCTTCATGCCCAAGCCGATATTTGGAGACAACGGGACCGGCATGCATACGCACCAGAGCATCTGGAAAGAGGGGAAGCCCCTGTTTGCAGGGAAGGAATATGCCGGCATCTCGCAGCTCTGTCTCTACTATATCGGCGGTATCTTGAAGCATGCGCCGGCTCTGGCAGCCTTCACCAATCCGACGACTAATTCCTATAAGCGGCTGACCCCCGGCTACGAAGCGCCGGTGCTGCTGGCCTATTCCAGCCGGAATCGATCGGCCGGCATCAGAATTCCTATGTACTCACCGAGCCCGAAAGCCAAGCGGATCGAGGTGCGTTTTCCCGATCCGACGGCGAATCCCTACCTCGCATTTTCTGCCATGCTCATGGCAGGCTTGGATGGAATTGAGAATAAAATCAATCCAGGTGAGCCGGCTGAGAAGGATCTGTACGATCTTGAGCCGGAGGAAGCGGCGGCGATTCGTACGATGCCTGGCAGTCTCGACGAAGCGTTGCGCAATCTCGAACAGGACCATCAGTTTCTGCTCAAGGGCGGCGTGTTCAGCAAGGATCTGATTGAAAGCTGGATCAGCTACAAACGTAAGAAGGAGGTCGATCCTATGCGGTTGCGCCCTCATCCGTATGAATATGTTCTGTATTACGATGTGTAGAATGGTGTTGCGGGATGGGCGAGACTGGCGGGACAAGCGCGGCTGGTAAGACACGAAGTGCGGAGTGCTGAGTTTGAAGACCCTGACACTTCAGCCCGCGCGTCATGCCCCTCGGTTGGGCTCTCGACATAGACAACTACGAAAACGGCGTCCGTCTCCTTTGAAAGGGAGATGGACGCCGTTGTATTTTTTCCTGTTTCGAGCCTCTATGCGATGCCGGCGTGGCGGTTCAACCGTTCACTAGAGTTTTCCGAACGTCCGTTCGAAGAACTGCTTGGTGAGGGTCATATGCTGTTCGATGTCCGACTGTAAATCGCGCGCGCCGGCCCGCCAGTCGTCTCTCGTGTAGCCGACGCGGCGAGCAAGAGAGACAAACTCTTCTGAATCGAGAGGAGGAAGCACAAGGTCCTTGGTGTTTCCTCTGACCATGCGCAATCCGTCGACCAACATCCGGATGAAGACGTAGGCTTTCCGGAGGCCTGCTCCAGCTGCGCGCGCGACCAACCCTTCATTCACCAGCGCGGTGAGCGCCTGCAGGGTATTCGGCGTACGTAGGGTTGGGTGGTTGTGCCCATGCATCACTTGCAGGTATTGCGCGGCATATTCAATGTCGATGAGTCCTCCTGCGCTATACTTCACATTGATCTTTCCCGGCTCGACCAGTTGTTTCAGCTGCTGTCTCCGGAGCTCCAGCGCCGTGGGAATGTCCCAGGGCGCGTCTCCGTAGACGAAGGAGTCTCGGTGTGTTTCCAGTCGATGGCCCAATGTGGAGTTGCCGGTGATATGTCGTAACTTAATCAGGGCTTGCCGCTCGAATGGGGCGGCAAGTCCGGTTGGACTGTAATAGCGGCAGACCTCCTCGAAGGCATTGGCTAACGCGCCTTTGCCCCCGTGCGGTCGGAGCCGGACATCGATGCGAAAGATGCCTTCCTGCCTGGCTTCGATCCACCCCAATAGTTCCTGCGCCAGCCGTTCGAAGTATTCGCTGTTTTCAATTCTCTCATTCCCGTTTGTAGTACCTGATCCCCCGTAGACGAACAGGACCTCAATGTCAGAGGCATAGCCGAGCTCTCGCCCTCCGAATTTGCCCAGCCCCATGACGGCAAAGGGGCAAGGTTTCTCGTTCGCGAGCCGTGGACGCCCATACGATTTCTCCAGCTTGGCGCTGCAATCTACGAGGCTCTGCTCCATGATGACTTCTGCCAATTCCGTGAGTGCGAGCGAAAAGTCAGGGAAATTACTCGAGGGTTCGACGATGTGCTTGATGTCGATCCGGAACATCTCACGGTCTTTAAACCGGTTCAACGCATCTTTTCGCGCGTCGTCTGTTTTGGCTCGTCTGACCAGATGGCCCAGTTCTTTCCGGAGGGTCGCCTGCGGCTTGATCAGCAGTGCATCCCGATATTCCGTGAGTAGCGGAAGGAGGTTGTCGTGCTGGCGTCGGAGGAAATCCTCCCACAAGAAGTCACTGGCGCCGAGCAGTTGCGCGAGCAACGGAAACGTTTTTTTATCGCTGACGAAGTCGAGCGCCTGGCTCTTGCCCTTCTTGCCCTGGTCTTTCACGATGAGATCCAGGAACTGGTCGAACGAGGCCAGCGCCTTCGCCGGGTCGGAGGCCCAGGTCAAGGCATGTGTGAATTGTTTGATGAGCACGGCGGTCAGCCGCAGTTGCTGCTGATCGGCAGGGTCGAGCAGTTTCTGCCCATCACGATTCCTGACAAGGAAGCGATCATGTAGCTTGGTGCCGTCGCATTCGATCTGGGCCTTCGTAATGTAAATGTTGCGCATGGCCAGGGCGTTCGCCAGCGCGTAGAGGAAGGCCGGCGTATCGTCCGATTGGATGTCCATGATCGTATCGGTCGATGATTGGCTATTGTCGAAGGTAATCTGCACCGTATCCAGCAGGCCGGTGAAGGCGCTCCGTTGCTTGTCTAATCGTTCGACGAGTCGGCGGTTGACGTATTGGCGTGCCTCGTCGAACTGACCGGCATCCAACAGTTGCACGATTTCACTGACCGTCTGTCGGAGGGCATGGTGTTGGGGTGTGGGAAAGCCTGTGCGGTCTAGGGGATGGACGAGGAAGACATCGACGATTTTCTTGCGGCTGAGGCCGGGCCGGCCTTTTAATCGGCCGGCCGACAAGGACGGGGGCGTGGCTTCCAGAAAGGTATAGATCCGGCCCTCTTCAATATTGAGTCCAAAGGCTGAGAGCACACCGCAGATGGCGGCGAATTCTGAAAAGTAATCGTAGGCAACGATGCTGATTTCCGATCGCCCGGCCTGTTTGTCGACCACCGATAATTCGCAGGGGTGGTCCGGTGTCAGTCGGCCGGCAAGCTGAATATGGTGCGCGATGGTGTCCGGTTGGAACCGCTCAAAGTACTCGGGGTCCATCCGAGACACAAAATCCTGAACGACCTCCTCATCGACATCAGGACAAAGAGAGGCCTGGGTCTTGATGATCGACTCGCGTGATCCAGGCCCATCCATCATGGTCGGGAGTATAGCCGAAGAGCGGTTCGTTGTGCGAGCGCCAAGGTATCAGTATAATGTCTGCCCATGACCGCTCGTCCCGAGAAGCCAGTGCTGCGCAATCGTCCCTTTCCTATGTTGGAGCGGGTGACTCGACCAGATCCAACCCCCGTCCTCTTAGCCCCTGGGCTGGAACCAGCCCAGGTGGAAGCCATTCTTACATGCTATGGACTCCAGCGCATTCAGGATGCCGATGCGAATCTGCAGTCGATGGCGGGCGATCCACATCAGCGGCGCCAGTTGGCAGGCCTCCTGCCTGCGCTGCTTGAGGCCATTGGGAGGACCGCCGATCCAGACCTGGCCTTAAACCAATGGGAACGCTGGCTCGCGAGCGGAGTCAGTCGGTCGGCGGTGTTGGAATACCTGAGCAGCGCTCCCCGCATGCTGGACCTGGTCTGTTCGATATTCGGGAACAGTAACTCGCTCGCCTTCACCCTCGTCCACGATCCTCTGTTGCTGTATTGGCTGGCCCAACAGAATGTGTTGTCCACCGCGCCGACTAAGGCGGGGATGGACCGTGCGGTCCGGAACAGTCTGGACAGTGTCATCGCCACTGAACTCAAGTTGGACGTGCTCAGACGATTTCGTCGTCGAGAGATGTTGCGCATCGGCGTGCGCGATCTTCTCCGCTTGGCGGACGTGGAGGAAACCACCGCTTCCCTCTCAGACCTGGCGTCGGTCCTGATCGACACCGCCTATCGTATTGTGGATGCCGGTCTACGAGCTGAGTACGGCATTCCCATGCACCGGAATCGGCAGGGGCGGTGGGTGGAGACCGGTTTCACGGTTATTGGGATGGGGAAGTTGGGCGGACATGAACTCAACTATAGCTCTGACGTGGATGTCCTCTATGTCTGTGAATCCCATGAAGGGGAAACTCGGCCGACTGCATCAGGACGCAGGAAGGCGAAGAGTGCTGTGCGGGGCGGGCTGTCCAATGAAGAATACTTTGAAATTCTCGCGCGAGAGCTGACGAAGGCGCTGACCGAACAGACCCGTGAAGGATACCTCTATCGTGTGGACCTCCGCTTGCGGGCAGAAGGTTCGGTGGGCCAGCTCACTCGCTCGCTCGGTGAGTATGACAAGTACTATCGGGCGAGAGGACAAGTATGGGAACGGTTGGCCTTGATGAAAGCCTGGCCTATCGCCGGATCGCAGGAGGTCGGGAAATCGTTCGTCAAGCTGGTGCGGCCCTTTGTGCTGACGGCCTCATCGAAACGGCCGGATATTGAACAGGGGCTTGCCATCGTGGAGGAGGTCCGATCGGTCAAGGAGCGGATCGATGCGAAGATGGCGGAGCTCGGGCATGAGCAGCGCAACGTGAAGCTGGGCGACGGAGGCATCCGAGAGGTCGAGTTTTTCGTCCAAACGATCCAAGTGCTTGCCGGTCGTCGATTGCCAGGGATCTTGGACCGGGGGACGATTGGATCGTTAGCGCGACTTCACAAGGCGGGCATCCTTTCAGCGAAACAACAGAGCGGCCTGACCCGCGCCTATCGGTTTCTCCGAGACGTCGAGCATAAACTGCAGATGGTGCACGATATGCAAACACACGCGTTGCCGGATCGGCAGGATAAACTCGAGCGTTGCGCGATCCGTATGGGCTATAGGGGGGCGAATCGATCGGACGCCCTCAAGCAATTTCAAACCGACCATACGGCCCATCGGACCGTCGTGCATGACATTTTTCGGTCGTTCTTCGAGAGGCCGACCACGTCGGCAATCCTCAAAAAAACGTTTCAGCTGATCCGGCGAAAGCCGTGACTATTTTCCGGCAGGGTTTTTGATCATCGAGACTAGCTTGCAGGGCTGGTTGAGCTAGTCGGCTTCTTCACACCGTGCGACCAGCTCGTTGTCTTTCCTTCGTCGATACCGTCCATGCCCTGGTTCTGTCCATCTCCCCCCACCGACCACTCCATTCATGACAGTGATTGCAATGTTGATTTCCAGGATATGGAAGAGGGATATCTTGAGGTATTGGGCAAGCAGGTGGACAGGGTGATGAAGCCGAACCAGCTGACGAGGTGGGCTAACCCGTATGATTGACGGTTCGTCGCCCTTCGACAAAGCTCAGGGTCCCGAGCACAGTCGAGGGACGAAATCGCCAGGAAAACGCGTTCCTCGTGAAGCGCAGCAGAGAGTGAAGCGTCCCTCGACAGGCTCGGGACGCCCTGAGCCCGTCGAAGGGCGTATCTCGTGAAGCGTGAAGCGCTGGAAGCAGGTGCGAAACATGAAGCGCCCGGCTCCGGAACGAAATACGCTTCACGAACGACGTTTCACGCATCGAAGACGCTTCACGCCCAAGAGCAGCGAATCCGCGATTGCAGCAGAAGCGCTCATGAATCATGTGGGCTAAGGGCGATCGGTGGAGAGTCGTTTGGCTAGGCGATGGGCCAGTCGAACCATGCCGGCCGAGCGGTCTGACGGATCGAGCAATACATTCATGACATGCATGTGGCTGGAGTCGGCCAAGGCGGCAGTGAGCCCTCGCTCGAATTCCCCTTGAGTGGCGATCCTCGTGCCGATTCCACCTCCGATCATGTCGCAGATCCGCTCATAGTGCCACTCGTGGACGTCGTTGAAGGGACCTTCGAGAATCTCCCGTTCCGTGGAGTAGCCTCGATTATTTAATACGATGACGATCGGCGTTTGGCCGTATCGTACGGCGGTCGAGAGTTCCGTCCCTGTCATTTGAAACGCGCCGTCGCCGACCAACACGATGGGTCTGAGGGTGGGATCGGCAAACGAAGCCCCCACGGCGGCCGGGACGGCAAATCCCATCGAGGTGTAATAGGCGGGAGAGAGGAATTCGAATCGTTGATGGACGTGGAGATCGGCTGCTGCAAAGAGCGATTCTCCGACGTCGGCGACGACGAGCGTGTGTTCGTTCAACAGACTATCGAGGTGGCGGAAGAGTCCATGTAAGGTGACGGGGGCATCCGGCGCAATGGCGCCTTGGGCCACGGGGAGCGGTGCCGGCAGCGGGCGAGAAGGAAACGAAGGGAGGGGGTGGGTCACCAGGGCCTTCACAAAGTCTTGGAACCGGATCGCATCGTAACGATGGTGTTTGATGGCCACCCGATCGGCAGTCGCATGAATCGTGCGGCCTTCCGAGAGCAACGGCGAATCGGCGTTGAGATCTTCAACGTCGGACAAGATCGATCCCAGGATCAGCAAGCAGTCGGAGGCATTGATGAACTGTTGGACCTCGTCACGCGCGATGAGGCCGCCGTAGACTCCGACGTAGAGTGGGTGGTCTTCACGGATGACGGATTTGCCCAGTAGGGTCGAAGCGATGGGGACGTTGAGTTGTTCGACCAAGCGAGTCAGATCGTCTTGCAGGCCGAATCGCGCGATCTCTGCGCCGGCTAAAATAGCCGGGCGGCTGGCCGAAGCCAGCATGGCGCGGACTTCGGCGATGGCTTCGTTCAGCGCGGCGGCATCGCCTGGCTCATCATCGAGACAGAAGGGTCGTAACGGGTGTGCCAGCGGCGTATGGACGAGATCGCGAGGAATTTCGATGTAGATTGGGCGTCGATAGCGCAACAGCGCTGTAAAGGCTCGATCCATTTCTCGTTCAGCGGTAGAAGGATCGTCCAGAGAAATGGCGGCCACCGTGATCTTCTCGAAGACCTCGCGTTGTGTGGAGAACTCCCGCACCATGTGGTGCATGTAGGGTGTGCGAATACGCTCCGAGAGTCCTGGCGATCCGGTGAGTAACACCACCGGCGACCGTTCCGCATAGGCGCAGGCAATCGCGTTCACGGTATTGAGTCCGCCGACGCAATAGGTCACACAGACCGCCCCGATACCGTTGATACGCGCATAGCCATCCGCCGCAAACCCCGCACAATCCTCGCGTGTGGTTCCGACATGTTGAATCGGTGAGGCCTCGATCAATTGGTAGAGGCTGAGGACATAGTCGCCGGGGATGCCAAAGATATGACGGACCCCCAACTGGTGGAGTCGATCGATCACGGCGGAACCGATGGTCGGGATTCGTGTCATCATGAAACTTTCTGGTTATGGAGTGGAATGGATGCGGCCTCTCATGTATAGCCGCAGCAAATCACAGCAGGGACCATCCGTCAAGCAACCAGGCGCATCTGGAAGGGCTTGACGTTCGGGTCGCGCCATTGGATAAGTACACTATGACCCTTCATGATGACAGTCCCCGCTGGCAGGTCCGCCTCTCACGCACGTATGCGGTCGAGGCGTTGGGGCATCCTTGGATCTATGCCGGGTATGTTGAGGACGTCAGCGGCGCGCCGGCCTCAGGCGATGTGGTCGATGTTATGGCGCCGAATGGGCGATTGTACGCCAGAGGCTTCTATAATCCTGCGTCCAAGATCCGTATACGGGTCCTGACCTTCGACGACGAACCCCTGACAGAAGAGTTTTGGAGAAGGCGACTCGCGCAGGCCGTCAGGCTGCGTCAGCGGGTCGTCACCGGCGCCAATGCCTATCGCCTGATCTATGGAGAGGCGGATCGATTGCCGGGCTTGATTGTGGATCGTTATGACGATGTCTTGGTCATGCAGACCCTGTCCTCCGGTATGGATCGCCGGAAAGATCTGCTGGCCGATCTCTTGTGTCAGGAATCCGGAGCCACGCGAGTGTATCTGCGCAACGATGCCAAGAGTCGCACGCTGGAAGGGTTGCCGCTGGAGAGGGGATTTCTCCGAGGGGGCGGTGCGACGACGGTCGACATCCAGGAGGGGCCAGCTCGATTTCTTGTCGATATCGAAGGAGGGCAGAAAACCGGTTGGTTTTGCGATCAACGAGAAAATCGGCTGGTGGCAGCGCGGCTCGCCGCCGGCGCGGAGGTCTTGGAGGTATTTGCCCATACCGGGGCCTTTGGGATTCATGCGGCGCTCGCGGGAGCGAAGTCGGTCGAAGGGCTGGATGTGAGTGAGGAGGCGCTGGCGCTCGCACGCACTCATGCGGTGCTGAATAGGGTCGCCGATCGGTGTGTCTATCGTTCGGCGGATGCATTTGAGGAGATGCGAAAGCTGGAACGGGCAGGGCGCCGCTATGATCTGGTGTTGCTCGATCCCCCGGCATTTGCCCGGAGTAAACAGGCGGTACCTCGTGCCCTGGCTGGATACAAAGATGTGAATCTTCTAGGGATGCGGCTTGCCAAGCCGGAGGGTTTTTTGGTGACGAGTTCCTGCTCCCACCACGTCACTGAACAGGAGTTCTGGACGGGAATCCGCCTTGCTGCACGAGATGCGAAGCGGCAGGTCCGTCTGCTTGAACAGCGTGGACAGGCCGGCGACCATCCGATTCTTGCCGCGATGCCAGAGACCCGCTATTTGAAGTGCTTCATACTGCAAGTATTGTGAGCCTGTGTTCGGCAAGGTGAGAATATCACTCGTATGCAGGGCGCTCAAAAAGGCTGTCCAGCAAGGCCGCAGCGAGTGAAGGCCCGAGGAGGTACCTTCGTGGTACGTGGAGGGTTCGAACGATGCGAGAACGCTGCCGGCAGACTTTTTCAGCGCCCTATTAGTCGCTGGGTGGTTCGAAATGACCCGATGGGCGGTTCTGCCAGGGAACGGTCGCCTGTTTGGCTTGTTTGACAAGGCTGCGCAAATTCACTTCCGCTGCACGGAGCAACTTCGGTTCGCCGCTTTGCATGATAGCGGTCAGCAGGACGTACAGCGAACGGTCCATCCGTGATCCGGTGAGAATTCGTTCTGTGACAGGATCGGGCCCTGTGGGGATGGAATCCTCATCTTCCTCTGGACCGTCAAACAAGGTACGAAATGAGGTTGGATGGCTAAAGAGCCAGGCCGGAGGGATCTTCAGCGCCGCAGCGAGCGCTTCGAGTATCGAGGCAGAGGGATCAACGTCTTCCGCCTCAACGCCCTCTAATACGTGAGGCTGAATATGCGACTCGGCTGCCAAGTCGTCGACCGAGTGGCCCCGCGAGATACGCCAGGCTTGAATCTGTTGTCCGAGCGCCATGGTGCGATAGTACTGAAATTGGGGCGCTCTCCGCAACCTCCCTGTGTGGGGCTATGGCACGATATATCTTGAAACACAATAACTTACGTGTAATCTTACCCAGTGGCAGATGAACGATGAAATCAGGTATAATGCGCAACCTAGTTCATTCTCGACCCAGTGAGGAGGCATAGCATGTTAGGAACAGATATTCGCGGAATCATTGCAGAAGAAGAGGAAGTTCAGCGGCGCAAGGATGCCTTGAAATCACTTCTGAGTATGCGTTCCAAGCAGTTGCGGGAGTCGTTGGAACAGCGGATCAAACGGGCTCGGACTTGTGGAGATTGGATCCAGCTTTCTCAAGAAGAATGTGCCACCCTTCATAAGCGGGAAAAACTCTATCTCAAGTCTCAGTTCGACAAGCTGCAGCACGAGCAGGATCGAACCAGAGGGAAGTTGACTGCGCTCAAACGAGCGAAGACGCGGGCTCAACGGATTCGCGCTGCCGAAGCCGCATCTGGGCGGAAGCGCCGCTGAACCGGTTCTGTCCAGGACGATGATACGCTAGCGTGGCTGCCTCACTTCCCCTCCTGACGCGCTCGCAAGGGGCGCACATTCGTAAACTTCTCCTCGATAGCCGAGTGCGGGCACAGGATGGCGCCTTCGTGGTCGAAGGCGCCCACGCAGTTCAAGACCTCCTGACTCGGTATCCCGAACAGCTTCTCACGATCGTGACGGCACAGGGTTATCTGCCCAAAGAGACGCAGGGTCACCGACTGGTTCGACTCGCCTCTTCGACGCAACAGTATTCCTGTTCCGACATCCAGTTTTCTAAATTATCCGACCTAGACGCGCCGCAAGGCATTCTCGCAGTGGTGCGGCAACCGACGTGGGATGAAGGAGAGGTTCTTGGGCAGCCGACTATCGTTGGGATTTTTGGTGAGCAGATACAAGACCCCACCAATGTTGGAGCCATTATTCGAACGGCGGCAGCGCTCAACGTCAGTGCCCTGTGGCTCACGCCGGACTCCGCCGATGTCTACCATCCCAAGGTGGTGCGTGCCGCGAGCGGCATGTTACTCGCGTTGCCGATTTTTGTTGCCAAGGATATGACCTGGTTGATCCGGCAAGGTTGCCGTATTTTTGCAGCAGAAGTGTCTGGGGACAAGACGGTTCCGATCGACGACATTTATCAAGTGCCACGGAAACTTGTCCTTGCCGTCGGTAACGAAAGCCGCGGTTTGTCGGCTCAGATCCGCAGACAAGCCACCACCAGATTTACCATCCCTCTCAGCCGCGACGTAGAATCTCTCAATGTGGCGGCAACTGCGGCCATCGCCGCATTCCACTTCTCGCGACTTCCCAAAGAGAAATGACCCTGGGCCTATTCGTCTGTACGGATGGACCAGGCAGGGTCGGTCATCAGTCTGCGATGGGAAGTGAGAAGTGGTGCCGAGGGACAGAATTGAACTGTCGACACCAGCCTTTTCAGGGCTGTGCTCTACCAACTGAGCTACCTCGGCACGGTTCTTTCGCGACAGGCATACTAAAGTGGCAACATTGTGGCGGAGTCTTTTTAGCAGTGAGCAGATCAGGGTGTCAAGGCTGGCGCACGAGCCCTGTGCCACCTGGTCCGTGGCAGTCTCCTTCGAGCCGGCGAGGAAGGTGACATGACTCGAATGGCACGCGCTCGCCATCCTCATGAATTTCTTGAACGGAATCGTGGCATCAGTATCAGGTCTTATCAGGCTGCGGAAGAACTCAGTGTACGCTCACATCCCGCTCTGTTCTTACCTGTGGCGTTGACATATGAACGACTCACAGGATGTTCAAAATGTTCAGCCTTCTCACCCACCAAACCCCGGCGCGCCTCGGGTGAGGAGGCTGCTGTGGCAGACTCGGGTGGGAGGGTAAGCGAGCCGCCGGAAAGAGATGGCCACACACAAGCGGTTGGCCCAGCGGCTCGCGTTCTGGATCTTCGCTGTGGATCCCTCCAGTCCGTGGCAACGTGGCAGGAAGGAGCACAGCAACTGGTTGTTACACCGGTACGTGCCGAAGGGCAAGGATTTGTCTGGGTACAGGCAGTGTGAGTTGAACGCCCTCGCGCATCGCCTCACCAGGCGCCTGAGAACAGGCCCCAACGTTGCCATGCCCCTGGAAGTCTCTGCGCACCTGCGCCATCATTGACCCGTTGCACCTGGAATATGAAACCGCCATCTGCACGTTGCTGAAGGGGGCGCCTGAAGACCATGTGCCCTCCATACAAGCTTTCTGGGACGATCTGGATGACGCGTGACCAGATGCGACGAAGGAGGGGCCTATCCTGTGCCATTGCGTCAGCCGGCGTAGATGCGCCGTCAGATTCGACGTTTGGCGAAGAGGGCGGCGGCTTGGGCGCGCCGTGAGATGCCCAGTTTTCGAAACATATTCGCAAGATAATGCTTAACCGTCTTATCGCTGAGTCGCAGCCTCGCCGCAATCTCCTTATTGGTCAATCCTTCTGCCAGCAACGCCAACACGCGCTCTTCCTGAGGGGCAAGGGACTCTGTGCGCGCCTGGTCTGTTTGAGCCGGCCTTGCTGAAGTCCCATTGAGGGCCCGGGGGGCGAGGGCTGGATCGAAAAGCGAGTGGCCATTAAAAACATCACGAATCGACTGAATCAGCAGGCCGGAGTCGATAGTCTTGAGAACATAGCCCTGCGCGCCGGCCAGCATGGCCGCCAAGGCGGAATCATCATCCGCATAGGATGTGAGAAAGATGATGCGGGTTTTGGGGTGACTGGCGTGAATCTCATGAGCGGCTTCAATCCCAGAGCCATCCGGGAGTCGGGCACCCAACAGGACGATGTCCGGGTTGAGTTGCGTGACCGCCCGCACCGCGGCGGCTTTGGATCCTGCCTCGCCGACGACGGTAATGCCCTGATTGTCGTGTAACAGGGTCCGTAGACCGACACGGACCACTTCGTGATCGTCGACCAAGAGCAGGCGGATCGGTGTCACCTTAGCGGAGGACATCGGAAGCCTCGTTCGGCAAGTCGATGACGATGCTGGTTCCCCCATGTACCTTTGACAAGACCCTGAACCGTCCTCCGATCTTGTGTGCACGGGCGGCCATATTACTGAGCCCATGCCCGGTCCCCTTGGCGGTCTTCTGGACGAATCCACGGCCGTTGTCGCTGATACTGAGCCGGACACCCTGCTTCAGCATCTTGAGCGATACCCTGGCCTCTTGCGCATGGCCGTGCTGGATGCAATTACTCACGGCTTCTTGAATGACGAGGAACAGATGCAGGGACTGTTCAGCCGATAAGGCCTGTGCGTCACGGTCCTCGACCGCGAGACGCACCCGCGTAGCCTGGTGTTCTTTTAATGAATCCAGCATCTGCTGCAACGCCGTGGGCAAGTCCTTCCCTTGGAGGAGACCTGAGCCCAGCCCCGCGATAAAGTTCCGGATCTCCCGCCTGACACGGTTCAATTGGTCGATGGCCTGATGAAGCGATGCGCCGGACTTCTTGCGTGCGCTTGGGGACATCAACGATTTGGCGACTTCGAGGGTGAGGCCCACCGCGAAGAGCGACTGGAGGATGCCGTCATGCAGGTCTTGGCTGATCCGCTCCCGCTCTTGAAGCGCCGCCTGCAAGTCGCGCTCCCTCTGACGCAACGTCCCTTCCAGGCGCTTGCGATCTGTGATATCGGTCGCCGTGCCGAGCACCATCGTGACTCGGCCCTGCTCGTCGAGAATCGGCCGCTTTACCGTCTGAACCCAGTGACGGTTCCCAGCCCTATCGGTGATCACTTCTTCAGGGATAAAGACGTCCTGAAGGGTATTCATCACCTCCAAATCCTTCTGGCGAAAGAACGCGACCTCTTTCTGGTTCGCATTGAAGTCGACGTCGGTTTTGCCGATCAACTCGTCCACCGTCGCCCCGTACGCATCAGCAAGTATTTTGTTGACCAAGGTAAATCGGCCATCATGATCCTTGGCGAAGATGAAATTGGGATTGATGTCGAGTACCTGCCGGAGAAAGGAGTGGGATTTCCGCAGCTCTTCTTCCGCCAGCTTGCGCTCGGTGATGTCTTCGATGATGGCGACCAGATGATGATCGATGCCCCCTGGAAGGGCCATGCTCGTGGCATTGATCGTCACCCAGATCACCTGTCCATCCTTCCGAATGTACCGCTTTTCCAGCCGATAGCCTGAGATCTCGCCGCAAGCCGCCTTGGCGGTCAAGGACCGGTTATGCGAAAGATCGTCCGGATGAGTAAAGAGCGCATAGGTCTGCCCAAGAAGTTCGTCCTCCTGGTAGCCGACCAAGTTGCAGAATGCCCGATTGACCTTCACATACCGTCTCTGTTCGTCCAGCACCGTCACCCCCAACGGCGCTTCCTCGACTAACATCCGGAAGCGTTCTTCGCTCTGGCGCAGCGCCGCGTGCGCCCGCTTGCGCTCTCCGATGTCCCGCATGATGGCGCAGTTATATTCGTTCCCCTCGTACTGCAGGTAATTGACGGTCACCTCTGTGTCGAGGACCAGCCCGGTTCTCGACCAATGTTTTGACTCGAACGTTAAGGATCCTTTCACCTTCAACTCGTCCCAATGAGCAGGCCAGCCCTCCGGAGGAAAGTTCGGGTCGATGTCGTGCAGGGTCATGGCCGTCAGTTCCTCGCGGGTATATTCCAACAGCCGTCATGCCGCATCGTTGACATGCAAAATCTTCGCGTCTGGACCGATCCACAAGAAACCCTCGACGGCGCGGTCGACGGAGAATTGAGTCAACTTGAGCGCTTCCTGGGTCTTCCGCAACAGGGGGATGTCTTCGTTGAGGAGAATCGCCCCCAATAGGCTCCCGTCGGCTCCGCGAACCGGCACGGCGGAGTTGCTGATGATCTTTCGAGACCCATCCTGACACTCGATCTCCAAGACCTCATTGGACGTGGATTCGCCTTTGACCAGCGCGCGCGTGAGGACCCACCGATGCGGCTCAACCAGCGGGCCGGAGCGTTCCCACCAATGCGCGTCCATTTCCGTATCTGACATGGAGACCTGTTTCACGCCGGTCCACATCTTCCTCGCCGCAGGATTGCTCAGCACCATCTTGCCCTGCGCGTCGGTGAACCACACGCCGACCGGCAGGGCATCGAGCACGGTGCGCAGTTCCTGCTCGCGCCGAGCCAGCGCCTCTTCGGCCCGCTTACGCTCAGTGATGTCTCGGCTCGCCACAAGGCGAAGCTCCCGCCCGTTGTACCGATAGGGCTTGACGACCACCTCCCCATAGAATGTTGAGCCGTCTTTGCGCCGCCCCACAGACTCGTACGGCCCGCACACTCCCATGCGCATGTTGTTGATGACCATTTCGCGGGACTCGTCCGCCACCACGTCCAGAACGTGCTTTCCAATGAGTTCACCAGGCCCATATCCGAACATCTTCTCCAGCCCTGGATTTACCTCAATCAGGATGCCTTGGTCGTGGATGCCGATGCCGTCGAAGGTTGCCTCGCTCAGAATCCGGTAGCGCGCGTCACTCTCCTGCAAGGCCACTTCCGCCCGTTTCTGATCAGCCACGTCTCGTCCGACTCCGGTGATGCCGATGGGTTCGCCGTGAGGATTCTTGAGTAGGGCGCCGGTCCAGTGATAGGGAATGGTCCGAAGGTCTTTGGTGAGCAGATGGCCGTCAAGTTCGGCGTACCCTTCCGAGAAGGCCCGCTGAATGGCTGCGGCGGTGCGATCGCGTTCTTCTGTCGGGACAAAGGCCAAGGCCGGCTTGAGTAACAATTCCTCTGGGCTGTATCCCGTGACGTCCCCGAGACGCCGATTCCATTTCACCAAACGGCCTTGGTTGTCGAGGGTGAATAGAATCTCAGGGACCGTGTCCATGGTATTGCGTACATCGCTCAGGGCCTGGACATATTTCTCCTCCGCTCGCCTCCGCTCGAACTCTGCCGTGACACGTGGGGCAAAGACTTCCAACAGTAACTGCAGATCGTCGCTGTGTGTCAGTGGCTTTACGTCCATCACGATGAGCAATCCAATGACGCCTTCGCCTTTCGTCCACAGCGGCACCGCGCAATAGCTCTCAGCTCCGAGGTCTGCCAAACGCTGGAACTGAGGAAACGTGGCCTGAACATCCCGGTTGAAACAGGTGAAGGTCTGTGACAATGCGACGGCGCAGGGCGTATGGACGAGGTCATACTCGAAGTTGTCGATGAGGGCGCCGGCAGCGGAGGCCGCGAGGGTGCGGATCTTCCTGAGTGGACCTTCACACACCTCACCGATGAGCGCATAGCGCACAGGCAATGTCGAGGTCAGGTGAGTCACGAGTGAGGCGAAGAACTCATCCCCGGTCTCGACCGCTGTGCCTTCAGTGATGGCGCGCAGGAGATGCCGATGTTCGCGAAGATCCTGCATCGAGCGGTCTCGCTCGGCGAGCCCGCGCTCGAGTTCTGCCACCTGCAATCGCAGGGACTCGATTTCCGAAAGATGATCGATACTGCTCATGGTGTAACTCCTTGCCCTGCGCAAGCCCGGCACAGGGTGGTGAGGTCCTGGGTCGGCCGACGAGATCGGGGAATAGCCGTCGCACAGTGCGTTGAGGCTTTACCAAGGCGCCGGACTAAGAGGGAGACAGGGGAAGGACCGCGACATTGTTCGTTGGAGACATCCAGGAGATGTAATGGCATCGCATCCGGTGCGTAGCGGTTCTGTCGCAAGAACCGCATTGCGCCCACCCCAATAGTCGGCTCTGCACGGCAATGTGGAGCGGTGAGTGTCGCTGGAAGGCCTTGAAAAGTCCAGCCCCAAATGGGGAGAGGGGATACGATCGAAATATGACGAGGAACGTTCTTGGGGGGAATCGTGATGTCTTCGTGCGTATCTCTTCACATACATCGCGAGGCCGGCACGAGCAAGCCTGGCGTGACAGGAGGACACAAAAAAGATGCGGGTTGTCGTCGATCGCCGCCATTCTGAGAATGCCATGATGGAACGTGCGGTCGAGCAGGCTGAGCGTGATGATGAATGGCTATGCGGCGGTCGCGGCCAGACGTTTTTGACGTTGGCCCACGATATCGAGCGCTGCGACACGATAGGTCTCAGCCAGTGTCGGGAAGTTAAAGATGTTCTCAACAAATGAGTCGACCGTGGCCGCATGCTGAAGCGCCATCTGGCCGAGATGAATCAGTTCCGTCGCCCCTTCTCCGACAATCTGAACTCCCAGGAGGTATTCGCCTGTGGGGTCGGCCACCATCTTCAGTAAGCCGTTGCGAATGTCGGAGATCTGGCCGCGGGCGATTTCGTCGAACTTCGCTCGGCCGATCATGACCTCTCGATATCGTTTCCGAGCCGCCGTTTCATCGAGTCCGATGCTGGACATCTCGGGGATGGTGTAAATCCCGACCGGAATGGTATTGGCTGATTGTCCCTCCGGGAGGCCCAGAGCATGGCACACGGCGCGCCGGCCTTGCTCCATGGCAGAGGAGGCCAGACCGGGAGGACCGATCAGGTCGCCGATGCCGTAAATGTGGGGAATCGCTGTTTGGCCATGTTCATTGACTGCCAACGTGCCTTTTTCGGTGACGGTCAAGCCTGTCGCGCTGAGGTTGAGTTCCTCGATATTGGCCTGCCGCCCTAAGGCCACGAGCATCTTATCGCTCGTGAGCACCTGCCCGTCGTGGAGTGTCGTCACCACCTGAGAGATTCCGTCCCACTGGACGTGTCTGACCGCCTGCCCCCCGCAATAGCGGCCGCCTTTCTCCTCAAAGCTTTGCACAAACAGGCGCACGAGTTCCGCATCGAAAAATTGCAGGGGACGATCGGTCCGATCGACGATGGTGACCTGCACGCCGAGCGAGGCGAAAATCGACGCATATTCCAATGCAATGATGCCGCCGCCCAATACGGTCAGGGAGCGTGGCAAGTAGATCATCGAGAGAATGGAATCGCTGTCGAGAATATGCTCATGGTCGATCGGGATGTCGATCGGCGCGCGAGGCCGGGATCCTGTGGCGATGACGATGGTGTCGGCGGTGAGGGTTTGCTTCATGCCGTCGACCGTCAGCATTTCGATCAGGCTATCGGAAAGGAATTGGGCTCGACCGTGGAGCAAGGCGACGCCATTGCGCGTCAGTTGGTTCCTCATATACTCGCCATGCGATGTGACGACCTCGTCCAAGCGGCGCATCAGCGTGGAGACCATGATGTTCGAAGGGACTGGTCCGTCCAGCCTAGCCGTGGACCGTGTCATCCGGTCTGTTTGCAGCGCGCTCTCTCGAAGCGTTTTGCTCGGAATCGTTCCCCGGTACACACAGGCGCCGCCGACACCCGGCTCACGCTCGATCACGGCCACGCGCTTGCCTGCCTTCGCTCCCTGTACGGCGGCCTTTTGGCCGGCGGGACCGCTTCCGATCACCACAATATCATAGTGCATCACCGTGCTCATTGCGCCATGGTGTCCACGAGGCTGAGTATTTTTTCTTTCAGACTGAGCAAGGCGTCGATGTCGTTGGGGTAAAGATTGAGATCGGCAAAGATACTGTGCTCTCGAAACGTGCTGTTATCGAAGGAATCGGGAATGAGCAGGTAGGTCGCCAGCCGGTCTGCCAGGCAGGTCATCATCGCTTCCTGCCGATGTGAGGGCGCGTGCTCGTAGACCCCATAATAGCCGATGGCCTCAGCCACCTGTGGGGGCAAGGCCCATTCAGTTGCAATCAAGCTGCCCACGCGGGAATGATAGCCGTCGAGGAAGGAGGTGATTGCGCTGGAATCGAGCGGGATATGCATGTCTGCGGCAATAGTTGTGACGGTCTTGAGCACGACAGGTTTCCCAACCGCATGCAGGAGCCCGCAGAGGTAGGCGCTTTCTACATTGTACCGGCGTAGACGCGCGATTTCTTTGGCGTAGGCCCCGCTGGCCAGCGCGTGCCGCCAGAGCTGCCGTATGTCGGTTTCGTATCCTGGAATCGTCACGGCCCCGCTCTTCAAAGAGATCGTGACAGCGATGTCCGACAACTGAGTGACACCGAGCATGGCGACGGCATGTTGGAGCGAGGCAATGGGAGTTCGAGGCATGTAGGCGGGCGAGTTGGCGATTCGTAAGACATGTGCCGCCAATGCCTGGTCCTGGTGAATGAGGACGGACAGTCGAGCCGCATCCGCAGTCGGGTCACTGGCCAGGGCCATGACCCGACCCGCGACCTGTGGAAGCACGGGGAGGTCGATCCGATCCTTGTCGATCCGATCGACGAGAGCCCGTTCAACCTGCTCCGGCATGTCCACGCGCTGTGGGTCCCGTATGGCTGTGTCCATGTTGCTGTCGCCCCTTCATGCCGGTTGGTGCCACTGCTCTTGTCGGTCGAATGGCGCGGAATCTTAATCCGAGCGTAACGCGAGACAGGAGAAGTCGAAGATAGGTGATGACTGGTAGGTCGGTATGAACTCAGCGATATCCACGCATGGACGTTTCATGTCCGAACAGTCTGCTAGATCCGTCGGTAGGCGGGACAGTCTATCGTTCGAGGCGTCTGCGCGCGTTCCGGAGGGTGAAGCTCCCCGTAGCAGCCTACTCCGCCGAAGTAGTCACTTCAGCTACGAAGGCCGGAAGATACGGGGTATTCGGCGAAGGAGAATACATCTACGCAACCTGTACGATGCCGGCGATTATAGAAGGAATCGAATCTTGCTCATGTCGGTATTCCCCCGGTGCATAGAGCCGACCCTAATCCGGACGTAAGGTCGTTGGTGGAGTGCTCTTGCGCACACACGAGTGCCAGATCACGACGGCAAGATGCGGGAAGGCTGCGCGTGGCGGGCCACCACCACATCGGGGCGTTCTGACGCTCC
>Ga0163146_10000655_pt1 | contig 49386 bp, 48 predicted proteins | sample OliLakLV19MP7G1_FD_148648 | JGI IMG/M metagenome (GOLD analysis project Ga0163146, IMG submission 148648) | Freshwater microbial mat bacterial communities from Lake Vanda, McMurdo Dry Valleys, Antarctica - Oligotrophic Lake LV.19.MP7.G1 | ecosystem: Environmental > Aquatic > Freshwater > Lake >... | reverse complement strand
AGCCTCATAAAAAATTGGTATTAGAGGCAAGATTAATAGCTGTAAGGTGCTTAGGTTGCACCCTACATATAGCCGTAAGGTGCAACCTAAGCACGCTACATTAGTTTATCGCCCGCTAGCTAAAGCCTCCCGCAATTTACGGCCCCGCGATTTATCCCGAAGTTCGGGAGTCGCCATCCGCAACACAAAATCCAGCAACCAAGGCGCAATTCGGTGACACCAAACTGCTAGATGACTTTGGTATCCCACTAAAATTTCCGGCGCATCTTTGTGCAATCCCGCGACAAGTGCTAGGGCAACTTTTTCGGGAGTTGTGGGCACTACCCAGCGGAATTGCTCCAAGTCTCGCACCATGTCGGTATCTGTTAGAGATGGCAATAAAGCTGTGACTCGAACATTGTACTGAGTTAACTCGCTGCGTAAAGCTTGGGTGAATCCCAAAATGGCAAATTTGGTAGCAGAATAAGTGGCCATTGTCGGAGCGGCAATTTTTCCCATTAAGCTCGAAACATTGACGATTGTTCCGTCTTTTTGAGCTGCCATTCGCCTCGCTATCAAGCGGGTAATTGTGTAGGTTCCGAGCAAATTTAAGGCGATTTCTTCCTCGATTAACGGTAGCGGGGAACGCAAGAATGATGCTTGGTGCGCCACGCCTGCACAGTTGACTAGCAGGTGAATCGGGCCGCAATCTCGCCAAGCTTGGGCGATCGCAATATTCACCGCTACTGACTGAGTTAAATCCAAAGCTAACGGCACTACTTCTGTACCAAAAACATCGATTTCCTCTGCCAGTTCAATTAATTGCCTGCGGTTGCGCGCCACAATCAACAAACGTTTGACTCCTTGTCTGGCTAATTCCAGGGCGATCGATCGCCCAATTCCGCGCGAAGCTCCTGTAACAAGAGCTGTTTTTCCTTGAAGTTGCATAGATTAAACCTTTTGGTAGATGCTCACCGCGGCACGGAGTTATGAGTTGTGAGTTGTGAATTATTAGTTATGAGTTGAATGTTTTGGCGGTAACAACTCATAATTCATAATTGTTGAAAAGGCTATCTTGTTTCGATAGACCTCATTTACTTGTGGGGTTAACTCAAAACTAAAAACTTTTGAATCGCTAACGTGCGCGTGAGTTGAACTAAACTTTTGGTTTGCCAGAAATCAGTCAATTATCTGATAATTCAACCTCATTCAAGCAGACAAACCTGAGATGGGCAAACCTAGTCGGAAATCATGGCCAAGCGGGCTTTATTACCGCTTTTTATTGAGTTCGCGGAGGCGGACTTTGCCTGTGTAGCCGCGAATTTATTCGCCGGGGATTGGTGATCCGCGAATTTGTCATTTACTGGGGTTGGAGAACCCCTCTTTCTTCAGTCCGCGAAGGCGGACTTTGACTGTGTAGCCGCGAATTTATTCGCCGGGAATATTCGCCGGGATTGGTTATTCGCCAGGGCTTAATTACCCCTTTTTTTAGTCCGCAGAGGCAGACGATATCCTGTGCAGCCGCGACTTACAATCGCCAGGGATTCGTGCGAATTGGCACAGGATAATTGAGCAATGCAGATTATCAATTCCACACCTCCTAGATATGAGAATTTCCTATCTACACATACCTTAACAACTTGACAGAGAAGCGGCAACAATTTTTAATAAATTTTCCGCAACACTTCTTTACAATCTTCTCAGACGGCGGATTTCCAAGTGCCGTGAAAGCTCAAAGGTATAACACCGGGCAATTCTAGCTGGCAAACAGGTTCGCGGGAAAGTCCGTCGCTGTCAAATATCCAGACTTCGCTGCTGTCAGAATTGCCGTCGTAAACAACTGTTACTATCCAACCTTTCTCCGAGGAAACATCTGGAACGTAGATGGGCTCTGTGGGATAGCGATTTTCGCCCAAGTCGGCAATTGTGAGATTGCGGCTTTGCGTGTCCAAACGGGCGATCGCACCATAACGTTCCGGTACAATATCAACGTCAGGCCGATACATTGCCAGATAAATATACCGCGACGCTTGCCCGATTTCTGAAGCAGGTACAACCGGAAATTCGCAAGGTTGATCCAGCAATTCTTCTGTTGCTGTCACTTTCCCCGTCAGAGGATTGAGATGCACCCGCCACAGAGTCCCCTCCGCATCGGTGCGAGTTTCGCCTGCCACTACTTCTTTCAGTCGCTGATTAGTTTGAAAGTCAGCGAAGCGCACAAAATCTACAGCCACCGAACCATCTTCCTTGACAAAACCGTTAGCAAAATGCCACTGAAACCAAGAATCGGTTTCGCCGCGACTAACTAAAGATAGAGTTTCCGAGTCAACAACTAAGATCTGGGTTCCTAACTCCGGTTTCCATTCAAAAGAGTCGCCGAAACTGCTAATCCCAGCTAATACTGGCAAAAATTTGAGTCGCACCGGCGGTACAAAAAATATGAGATACTTTCCCGCAAAAACAAAATCATGGATCATGGGAATTCCATCTAAAGCAACAGTTGCTTGTTGCACAATTTTGCCTGTAGCATCGCTTTTATACAGATTCAACTTTGTACTGGCACCATGTGTAATTCCAAAGTTAAAAATATTGCCAGTAATCGGATCGCGCTTGCAGTGAGCGGAATAAGAAGATCCACTCTCTAAACTGCCTAAATCGTCCGTTCCGCGAGTTTCCAGAGTTTGCAAATCGAGGCTGTGAGGCAAGCCGCCTTCCCACAAAGCTAAAAGGCGATCGGGCAAAGCTAAAACGGAAGTATTGGCAGCATTTTTAACAGATTTAGCCCACCGCAACCACAGAGGCACCGGTGCTGTCATGCCATAATTACTGTAGAGAAATTTATCAGATTTTTCCTCAGCTTGATATCCCGCTGTCTGCACGTAGCGATAGACAGCCGCAGCACCCGCATCGGTAAAATGTACAGCCAAAATTGCACCATCGCCATCAAACCAGTGTCCTGCATTCATGCCACCGCGTTGCAAACGTGCGGGCCCGTTACGGTAGAGAGTGCCGCGCAATCCTGCGGGAATTTTACCGCTTTTAACGGATAACTGAGTCAGCGGAAATTCCGCAGCCGGACGAGCTAAAGCTTGAGCCCAGGATTTTTTAGCTGAGATTTTAGTGTCTGTTTTCATTTAAAACTGGCAATTTTCAACTGATATTGCAGAAATTTTCCTATACAATTATAGCAAAAATTACCTAACAGCTATGACTCTCCGCCGCCGTGCTTTGCTCACAACTTTTGGGCTGACTGCTATTGGTACTCAGCTTTTGCCGCTCGCCCAAACCAACCTATCTCCCAAAAGTGCGATCGTTAAGCCGCGCCGCCTGCAAGTTGGTGATACTATAGCTTTAATCAATCCTGCCGCTTTCAACTACAAAAAAGAAATCGAGGATTTTTTTAAAGTTATCGAAAAGCTGGGTTTAAAAGTTAAATTGGGAGAGCATTTTTACGACCGCTACGGCTATTTAGCCGGCAAGGATGCCGATCGCGCCGCCGATGTGAACGCAGCCTTTGCCGATGACTCAGTGCGAGCTATTTTTACCGGGATGGGCGGCTGGGGCTGTGCTCGGATATTGCCGCTCCTGGATTACGATATTATCGGCAACAATCCCAAAATTATTATGGGATTTAGCGATATTACTGCGCTGTTATTGGCGATTTATGCTAAGACTAATAGAGTTACTTTTCACGGCCCTTTAGGTGCGTCAACTTGGAGTCCCTTTACAGTGGATTACGTCAAAAAAGTTTTGTTTGACGGAGGTTCTGTGACGATGCAAAACTCCAAAAGCGTGCAAGTTCAAACAATCGGGCGGGGCACAGCTAGGGGAAAACTAATCGGCGGCAATTTATCAGTAATAGCAGCAATGGTGGGTTCTGCATATTTACCGCAGTGGGAAAATAGTATTTTGTTTGTCGAGGAAGTTGGCGAAGAAGTTTATCGCATCGATAGAATGTTGACGCAGCTCAAATTAGCGGGCATTCTCGATAAAATATCCGGTTTTATTTTCGGACAGTGTACCAAGTGCGAAGCTGAAAAACCCCAAGAGTCCCTAACCTTACCTCAAGTCTTGTCCGACCACATTCGCCCTTTGAAGATTCCTGCGTGGTATGGTTCGATGGTGGGACACATCCGGGAGCAGTTCACTTTGCCGATCGGTCAAGAAGTCGAAATCGACGCTGACTCTGGTACAATTAAATTGTTAGAATCCGCTGTCAGCTAAATCTTGAACTCTTCTGGATATTACCGAGGCAGAGCCTCCGGATCTGCGTTCCCAGGCAGAGCCAGGGAACGAGAAATAAATTTAAACACAAAATCAGAAATATCGTGAAAAACCGACAATTTCTCAAACATCTAGCAGCAATTATCTTAGCAATAATTTGCCTGTTGCCGCTGAATGCCTGTGCAGCAGCAGAAGCAAGTAAAACCGCAAATGGCGACCCAATTTATCAGCAGCGAACCGTCCACAATCCCGACGGCATCGGCAAATTTTACATGGGTAGAGAAATTGCCCAAGTCATGGGATATCAAGGCGCTGGTTGGCTGGAAAGACCGTCTCGCGGCATGGAAGAAAAATCAGCTCGATTAGTCAACAATCTCGATTTAAAACCAACCGATATTGTAGCAGACATTGGAGCGGGAACGGGATATTTTAGCTTTCGCATTGCTCCCTTAGTTCCTGAAGGAAAGGTTTTGGCCGTTGACGTGCAGCCGGAAATGATTAATTTTCTGCAATTGAATAAACAAGAAAAAAATATCGCTAACGTTGAGCCAGTTTTGGGAAGTATCGACAATCCAAATTTGCCGGAAAACAGCGTAGATTTAGTTGTGATGGTGGATGCTTATCACGAATTTGCATATCCCAGAGAAATGATGCAAGGAATTGTGAAAGCACTCAAATCGGGAGGCCGCACGGTATCGATCGAGTATCGGGGCGAAAACCCGCTGATTCCCATTAAAGGTTTGCACAAAATGACCCAGAAGCAGGTAAAAAAAGAAATGGCAGCCGTGGGTTTAGTATGGAAAGAGACAAAAGATATGTTGCCCCAACAGCATTTGATGGTGTTTGAGAAACAATCTCAAATTTAGCAGCCAAACAGAGCGATTGCTTACCATTTTTTGTCATTTTTGTCAAGGTACAAAAGACGTATTTATTTATGCGCGCGGGCGATCGGTCAAACATACTAAGCCTTAAGTAACCCTTAAGATAGACATTTTACTAAAAATACCATTTACAATTAAAAATTGATAACCCAGAGGCGCTTCCTTCATTTTTCAAGCGAAGAAGTGTCGCTATTAAGAAGTACCAGCGTGAACATTCCAAGTTCCATCATCACCATGCTCGCCGGCATCGGAGTGACTCTGATCAGTCTCTGGTACGGGCAGAATCACGGTTTAATGCCGATCGCCGCCTCTGATGAAGCATCCGACATAGACGCACTTTTCAATACAATGATGACCATTTCCACTGGATTATTTATCATGGTCCAGGGAGTGCTGATCGTTGCTGCAATTAAATACCGCCGTCGTCCAGGAGACAACACAGACGGGCCGCCTTGGCATGACAACTTTCCCTTAGAAATTCTTTGGACAGCCGTGCCGGCGGTGATTATTTTAGGAATCGGAGTCTACAGTTTTGAGATTTACAACTCAATGGGAGGCCTCGATCCGATGGGCAATCACGACCACGGCACCATGCAAGCGCACTCTAAAATGCGGGGAAGTGCGATCGCAGCCACACTCTCAGATACACCCCAAAACGCCCCACAAATTCCGTCTAGAAAACTTGTTGCTCTAGGCGTCGGCGCTTCCCCAGAAAATGAAGACAAACCAGCAGACTTAGTTGTAAATGTCACAGGTTTGCAGTACGCCTGGATATTTAGCTATCCAGAAAGCGGCGTTAGTTCTGGCGAACTGCATATGCCAGTCAACCGCGACGTACAGCTAAATATCTCAGCTCAAGACGTGCTGCACGCATTTTGGCTGCCGGAATTTCGCCTCAAACAAGATGCAATTCCCGGGCGGCCGAGCGAACTGAGATTTACACCAACTAAAACCGGCGAATACCGGGTTGTTTGTGCTGAATTGTGCGGCGCTTATCACGGAGCGATGAAAGCTGTAGCAGTCGTTCACACGCCCGAAGAATTCGACGGTTGGCTGCAAAGCCAGCAAGTTGCTAGCAGTCAAAACTTAGAGCAAGCAGTTGCAGTCAATCCTGGGGAATTGTCAGACGGTGAATTTTTGGCTCCCTACGTCAGGGAAATAAAAATTAATTCCGAAACCCTAGAACAACTTCACCCAACTCATCACTAAAAATAGTCATTAGTTCCTGGCACTGGGTCTTTGATCCTGAGCTAATAACTAATGACTAATAACTAATGACTAATAACTATGACACAAGCACAGTTCCAAGAAAGTGCAAACACTGAGGCTCGCGGAACAGCTCCCGCCGATAGACATTGGCGCGACTACTTCACTTTTAATACCGACCACAAAGTCATCGGTATTCAATACCTGGTAACAACATTTATTTTCTATCTAATCGGCGGCGTGATGGCAACTATAGTTCGAACAGAACTCGCCACCCCCGACTCCGATTTTGTCACCCCCGAACTCTACAACAGTTTATTTACTGTTCACGCCACGGTGATGATCTTCCTGTGGATCGTACCCGCCGGCGCCGGATTTGCTAACTTTTTGATCCCCTTAATGATTGGGGCAAAAGACATGGCATTTCCCCGCCTGAATGCCGTTGCCTTTTGGATGATTCCCGTAGGCGGCATATTGCTGTTGAGCAGTTTTTTGGTCGGAGCTCCGCAGGCGGGTTGGACTTCCTATCCGCCTTTGAGCTTAGTTACTGCTCAAGCCGGAGAAGAAATTTGGATTCTCAGCGTTTTGATTCTGGGAACTTCTTCGATTTTGGGGGCGGTAAATTTTGCCATTACCATCTTTACCATGCGCGTTCCCAGCATGAGTCTCAATGAAATGCCTTTGTTTTGCTGGGCGATGATTGCGACTTCAGCGCTGACTTTGATTGCTACTCCAGTCTTAGCCGCAGCTTTGATTTTGCTGTCGTTTGACTTGTTAGCAGGAACGGCATTTTTTAACCCGACAGGCAACGGCGATCCCATCGTCTACCAGCATTTATTCTGGTTTTATTCGCACCCGGCAGTTTACATTATGATTATGCCCTTTTTCGGGGTGATTTCAGAAGTTTTGCCGGTGCATTCCCGCAAGCCAATTTTTGGTTATTTGGCGATCGCATATTCCAGTCTTGCGATCAGCTTTTTGGGCTTGATCGTGTGGGCTCACCATATGTTTACCAGCGGCACTCCCGGCTGGCTGCGGATGTTTTTTATGATCACAACTATGATCATCGCCGTACCAACTGGGATTAAAATATTTAGCTGGTTGGCAACTATTTGGGGAGGAAAACTCCGGCTTGTCAGCGCCATGCTATTTGGGATGGGTTTTATCTCAACATTTGTCCTCGGCGGCATCACCGGGATCATGGTAGCTTCCGTACCTTTCGACATTCACGTTCACGACACTTATTTTGTCGTCGCTCACCTGCACTACGTGCTGTTTGGCGGCTCAGTGTTTGGCATTTACGCTGCTTTTTACCACTGGTTCCCCAAAATGACGGGGCGGATGCTTAACGAATTTTGGGGTAGAGTTCACTTTGTTTTAACCTATGTTGGCTTTACTGTAACTTTCCTGCCGATGCACGCTTTGGGGATGCAAGGAATGCCCCGGCGGGTGGCAATGTACGACCCGAAATTTACCACAATTAATGTCATTTGTACTGTCGGTGCTTATATGCTGGCAGTGTCTACAATCCCGTTTATCATTAATGTGATTTGGAGCTGGAGGTACGGCCCGAAAGCAGGTGACAATCCTTGGCAAGCTTTGAGTTTGGAATGGATGACGACTTCGCCACCCCCGATCGAAAATTTTGAAGGAGTGCCGGTATTGGCAACGGGGCCTTACGATTACGGCATGGAAAAAATTCAGAATACAGGGGAACGTCTCAGGCTCAAGCTGAGGGAAAATGCCACCCGCAACGCCCAGAAAACAGGTATTCCTATTGCGGAGGCTCAAGCTTCAACTTTCTTTGGCGGTACTGCAACTTTGGTCGCTCCTGAATCAGAGGTAGATGTTGATTCTCCGGCTGATGAAAGTCAAGATGGCGAATAGTTATTAGTCATCAGTCATCAGTTATTAATGTCAACAAACACGTCTAACGTAGTACGGATCTGCTATCTGACGATTAAGCTCTCGATCCCCCCTAGCCCCCCTTAAGAAGGGGGGAACCGGACACACTCTTTCGTCCCCCTTCTTAAGGGGGATTTAGGGGGATCGAGACTCCGCTATAAACGAGAGATACAAAGATTTTCAGGCAATTGTTGGCACTAATGTCCTCTTCCCTCTTCCTTCTTCCTTCTTCCCTCTTCCTTCAAAATCCCATTACCAACTAGCAATTTATTATGCAAATTCCCGCGATCGATCCGACAAAAACAGCCCTAAATTACCACCACGAGGGCGAAGTAGAAGCACACGGTGTCGAGCATCCCGACCACCGAATGTTAGGTGTAATTGTGTTCCTGTGCGCTGAAGGCATGATATTTTTCGGTATGTTTGCCGCGTATTTGATTTATCGGGCGATGGCCCCCGTGTGGCCTCCTGAAGGTACGCCAGCGCGAGAGTTATTGCTGCCGGGAATTAATACGCTGATTTTGATTTCTAGCAGTTTTGTGATTCACAATGCTGATACTGCAATCAAAAAGAATGATGCCGCCGGAATGCGGAATTGGTTGCTCGTAACTATTGCTATGGGCGCAGTTTTCTTGGCAGGTCAGGTTTACGAATACACTCATTTAGAGTTTGGCTTGACGACGAATTTGTATGCCAGTTGCTTTTACGTTTTGACTGCTTTTCACGGCTTGCACGTTACGTTTGGAGTGCTGCTGATGGCGGGGGTGGTGTGGCGATCGCGCGCGCAAGGTCATTATTCTAGCGAGCACCACTTCGGAATCGAAGCGACTGAGATTTACTGGCACTTTGTGGATGTGATTTGGATTATTTTGTTTTTGCTGCTGTATATTTTGTGATCCCAGAGGCTTTCCGGCCTCTGCCACAAGAGATTTGTCTGACCCCCAATTGGGGGGTTTTTTATTGTTTGGAGAGTGCAATCGCCTTTCATTCACCCTCTCATAGCCGATCGCGCTAAACTAAAATTAGCAATTCTCCTATCCAGCAGCATTGAGAAAATTATGCAGTGCGAATTGTGCGATCGACAAATGGAAGCATTAACCGCCCATCACCTCATCCCCAAACAAAACACCAAGCGGAAAAACGAAGATCCAAGCCCGACAATCGACATTTGCTCAGCCTGTCACCGCCAGATTCACTCTCTATTTGACAACAAACACCTCGCCCAAGAGCTCAACACCGTGGAAAAGCTCAAAAATGACCCTGAACTCCAGAAATTTCTCTCTTGGATTAAGAAACAAAAAACCGACAAACGCATCCAAGTACGCGGCAAAAAAGCTTGATCGCAGGGCCCGAACTCAGATATATAGTCCTGGACGGAGTTACTGTCTGCAGCCCGGTTTCTTCATTAATTTTTCGTTCCCTAACCCAAAATTTTGCAGAGTAACCCGGTTTGTTTGCGTAAATCCTAGTATAGTGATTTACTTATTCGTAACAAGCTGCCAACAATTATCATGAACCTCAGCTCCCTCGAACTCGCAAAAGACCGAGCACGCATCTACAAACAATACCTCCAAATGGAAATAGATGCCAAAGCTAACATAAACAAACTAGCATTTTTAGATCGGGGCATTGAAAAATCCCCTTACCAGCAAGAAATTAAAAACTATCCCGATTATCTCAAACAGAAACCCGACGGCTTAAAAGTAATTAGCTACATTCCAGAACCCAATAACCGCCTCAAACTTACCGCCTTTCCCAGCCTCGGAGAACTACCTCAAATTGACCCTCAATCTTTAAATTTTCTTCACGAAGACATCAAACAAGCCTGCGTTTGCATTGGTACTTTTGTAGACGGCAAAATTCAGGCGCAGTGGCTGGGAAAAAACGCACTTACCAATGCTGAGTTTTGGAGTGGCACTAAAATTATCGGGCTCCTTAATATCGTCAGTCAAGTAAATATCAAATATCCAGACTGCGACATTGACAACTGCGTTGTTAGAGATGGCAACGGGCTAAAACAAGATTTTTACTTTTATGATTTAGCAAAAGACATGATTAGCTATGCCTCAAATATAGCAAGTTCAAACTCCTTAGCTGCGATGTTCAAACGCTTCGATACTCGCATAGGACTAGAGCAATGGCTGAAGAGCGCTACTGGCAATAATGACCTAATTTTTCGCGGCGATTACGGCGAAAATTCTTATCACAACAACCCCAGAATCTTCGATCTCACCAAAAAACAAGTGCTGCTAAGTGCCGCATTAAACAGCACCAAACAAAAAAATTCCGTATCTGCTTATGACTTAACCAGGCTGATTTCCATGTTAGGATGGCACTTCCACATCGAACAGCGATCGCGCATGAAAGCATCTCAGTGGAACAGCTTAGAAAGCATTGTCAGAGCAATGGGACACGACAGCGCTCGATATGTGGACGTAGCAATTAAAACTTTGGGGATGGATAGCCTTATCACTTCTCCAGTAATTATCTCAAAATTGGGTTACGGACTGAGCTCGATCAGGGGAACGCTAGAAACAGTTTATGTGGCTTTAGTGCGGTTTGTTGACGAGCGGCCGAAGGCGGCCCGAAAGCCGGCAAAACTCAGAACCTTAGCCATGACTTTGCGGGCAGAAAAAGCTGTAGGCGGTTCCAGCAGTGTCGATCGCTTGGCGATCGAACTCGACGCCAGATTTTGCGCCGAAGTCACGGAAATTCTCCGCCGGTTGTTTGCGGAAGAATTTTCTTAAACGCGGGCGATCGACTACTTAGAATTACTAGAGTAAAAGCCGGTGAAACTTGCGGTAAAGCATCCTCTCCACCGGCTTTCCTCCCCGCAAATGTTGCTCAGTTATTGCCGCAACTTCTTCGTGGCAAACGCCATTGTACCAAACCTCTTCTGGCAGCACCAACACCATCGGCCCGTTGCCGCACTGTCCCAAACAACTGCTAGCAACAACTTCAACTTCTGAGGGCGACAATTACTGAAAAGCTGCCAGTACCTTTGCTGAATTTTGCTTGCGACAAGTGCGGTTTTGACAAACAAGAACTTGCCTAAAAGATTCGATAATTTTCATATTTTTTACTTGACATTCTGCTGAATATATGCTATTTTTTTATCATGGGAATAGGTGTCGTCATATATGCCCAAATTGTAGGAAAGTCGTTAAAAACTTTGGACGGGCTAGAAGCCCATCCCACAAAGCATTAAACTTGAATTGCATTCAATCGCTTTGAATTCCTCAAATTATCTGCGTTTATCTGTGTTGCATCTGCTTGATATCTGCGGTTTCTGTATTAATCAAAGACTTATGCAATTCTAGTCTATTGATAATTGCTACATCTGCCCCGATTGTCAGGTACACGGCATTGCACACGCCCAGATTAATCCGATGATAAACCTTTTGAGGCCAACCATTGTCGATCGAACAAACGCGACTGATACCGAGCCCCGCCGTCGCAGAGTACCGTCACAATCGTATGTCCAGGCCCCATAACCTTCGCCAAAGCCACAGCCGCCCCCACATTAATCCCCACAGAACCGCCCATAAACAGCCCTTCTTTCCTCAGCAGTTGGTAAATCACCCGGACAGCTTCAGTATCGTCAATTTGAATGGCGTCGTCTACCGGGGCATTCTCCATATTTGCAGTGACGCGAGTGGTGCCAATTCCCTCAGTAATCGAACTGCCTTCAGTCTTTAATTTCCCCAGTTTTGAAATAACTGTAAAGCCCACTGCCATCGGGTCTGCTAAGACAATTCTAACAGCAGGGTTTTTTTCCTTCAAAAACATTCCTACCCCAGCAAAAGTGCCGCCGGTACCCGTTGCGGCTACCCAAGCATCAATTTTCCCGTTTGTTTGTTCCCAAATTTCCGGACCGGTTGTCTCGTAATGAGCTCGGCGATTGGCTAAATTGTCAAACTGATTTGCCCAGACTGCATTCTCCATTTCCTCCGCCAATCTTCCCGACAATTTGACATAATTATTCGGGTCTTTGTAAGGAACAGCGGGAACAGTCCGAACTTCAGCGCCCAAGGTTTTCAAAGCATCGATTTTTTCTTGAGATTGGTTATCGGGAATCACAATCAAACATTTGTAACCTTTAGCGTTGCAAATGTGTGCCAAACCGATGCCTGTATTGCCGGCAGTGCCTTCAACAACGGTGCCGCCCGGTTTCAGCAAGCCTTTTTCTTCTGCATCTTTGATGATGTATAAAGCAGCCCTATCTTTAACGGAACCGCCAGGATTGAGAAACTCTGCTTTGCCGAGAATTTCGCAGCCAGTTTCATCGCTGAAGCTGTTTAAGCGAATTAGTGGCGTGTTGCCGATTGTGCCTACAAAGCCGTTTTTAATATCCATGTTTTTTGCGTGTTTGCGTCCTATTATTAATTCTTACAATAAGTTGATATTTATGGCTAGCAGTTCTACCAAATTTTGCTCATATTGAGTACAAATCCAGGCAAAACGGGGTCGCCGCTGACTGTCGCGGGATTCTCCAAACATTCCTCTAGCAAACCGGGACGGTAAATATAAACTCTGCGATTTTTGCGGTCAATCAACCAGCCTAACTGCACTCCGGGTTCTCTCATATATTCTTGCATTTTTTCTTGCAATGGCTTGATATTGTCAGAAGCAGACCTGAGTTCTACTACAAAATCAGGGCAAATCGGGGCAAACTTTTGCTTTTGTTCGGGTGACAAAGCATTCCATCTTTCCAATTTTATCCAAGCAGCATCCGGCGACTTTTGTGCACCTGTTGACAGAGTAAATCCTGTACTCGAAGTAAACACTAAACCAGTACCATTTTGTTCTGCCCAAACCCACAGCGGCCCAAATATATTACCTTCTCGGTTTCCCGTCTCCGAACCAGTAGGGGGCATAATTAGCAATTCTCCCGATTTGTTGCGTTCAATGCGTAACTCACTATTGATTTGACAGAACTCGAAAAACTCGTCGTCTGTCATTTGCAATTTGGGCGGTATTCGCAACACAATTGTTGATGACAGCATTTTGCCTTTCCTCAAATCTAAAGTGTTTACACAAGATTGCAATTTCTTTGTTTGTAGTGAGGACTTGAGTCCTCAAAAATCAGGATTAAGGACTCAAGTCCTAACTACAAGCTAGTTTGACGCGCGAATTAGAAAGGTAAGGTGTGCAGTGCACACTTTACATAATTCAATACGGTTCACTTAACACTATTTATACCCCGGAGATCCCCCTAAATCCCCCGAAAGCAAGGGGGACTTTGAGGGCATTCTTGTCCCCCCCTTTTTAAGGGGGGTTAGGGGGGATCTGTCTTAAGTGAACCGTATTGTTACATAATTAGGTTCTGCGTCCAGGAATGCTAAACCTATTTATTCGGCTGAGGAGTCATCCGCAAATAAGGCTTAATCGGCGTGTAGCCTTTAGGAAATTTCTCTGCCAACTCTGCGGGGTCGGTAATCGAAGGTACGATTACGCAATCGTCGCCGTCTTTCCAATCAACTGGAGTCGCAACGCTGTATTTGTCAGTAAGTTGCAGGGAATCAATTACTCGCAGAATTTCATTGAAATTCCGACCAGTGCTCGCTGGATAAGTAATGCTCAAACGCAATTTCTTTTCCGGGTCAATTACAAAAACGGTGCGGATTGTTAAGTTGTTGAGGGAGTTGGGATGGATCATGTCGTAAATGTCGGAGACTTTACGATCGCCATCTGCTAAAATTGGATAGTTGAGGGTGACATTTTGAGTTTCCTCAATGTCTTTAATCCAGCCCATGTGAGAATCCACATCATCGACGCTGAGGGCGATGGTTTTCACGCCACGCTTGTCAAATTCCGACTTAAGACGGGCCACTGCACCGAGTTCTGTGGTACACACTGGAGTATAGTCTTTCGGGTGGGAAAACAACACGACCCAGCTATCCCCAGCCCAGTCGTAGAAATTGATTTCCCCTTCAGACGAAGCTTGGGTAAAGTTGGGAACTGTATCGCCTAATCGCAGAGTCATAACTGATTTCCTCTAATTTTATTTAAGGACTGTTCCTTATCATCCCATAATTGCCCGGTTTCTCGATCGCACTGTAAATGATTTTAAACTTTTTGGTCGATCGCCCGCCAATGCCATTACTCTAATGTATATGTGACTTCTACCCTAAATTTTGTTGCTATGCTGTACTTTCTGCTGAAGGCAATACAGCCTGTTTTAGTCCCGCTGTGTTTTGTCTGTGCCTGGGGCTTAGTTTTTGTGGTGTGTTCGAGTGTCGGGCGTACTGTCACCGACTCCCTGCGTCGAGCTCAGCGGATGCACCAAATCCCTTGTGCTAACTGCGTATTTTTTACCGGCGATTACCATCTCAAGTGTCCCGTTCGGCCTACAATAGCTTTATCTGAAAGTGCGATCGACTGTCCTGATTATCGATCGCGATTGGGAACTTACGGTTAAAAAATCCGGCCGCCGCTTTACATAATTCTTAACATCTCTGGCTCTTTAAATTAAACTTAAGTTGTGGTAAAGAGATTTTCAGGAGTGTGGAAAGAATGCTAATTCAAAAGCTAAATGCCTGCGACGAGTTTATTGCTGGCGACGGTACTCAACTGCGAGAATTGCTGCATCCCGACAAACAATCTGTCGAGTTGCGTTACAGTTTAGCCCATGCCACTTTGCCAGCGGGACAAACTTCTGCGCTGCACTCCCTGACAACTTCTGAAGTTTACTATATCCTCAGCGGCGTTGGAGAAATGCACATCGACGACGAAAATCAATTCGTAGAAGCCGGAGATGCAGTTTACATTCCGCCAAACGCCAACCAGTTTATTTACAACTGTGGCACAGAGCCGCTAATATTTATTTGTATTGTCGATCCCGCGTGGCGAAAGGAAGACGAGACTATTTTCCAGTAGAAGGAGAGAGGGCGGGTTTGGTACAAATATTCTCTGTTACTTGCAAGTTTTTCTCGCTTAACCCGCCCCTACAATTAATATGTCGTCGGAAAATCTCTTTTAACAACAACAGCACCCAGCCATATGTACCGAGTGATTTCCTCTTTTTAAAACTTCGATGCGGAGTTGCAATAATCCTCGGATTCAGTTGCATTGCTCCCCTCTAATTATTTGAGGAAGTATCAGCTTTGTTGGTGGGTGCTGCTATTGGTTTTTAATGAGACAGATGTGAGATTAAACAGCGTTTTTACTCCTTAGATTCTATTGTGAACTTCGCTGTGGTATCTGGATGTTGTATCTGTCAGAGAAGCTTTTTGTTTGCTTCATATTATTAATTTACCACCTTCTTCTAGAAGCGCAAGTACCTGCAACTAAACTTTACAAAAGAGGGAAGAAGGAAGAAGGAAGAAGAAAGAGGGAAGAGGGAAGAGGGAAGAGGGAAGACAATCCTCTATGGATATAGATAATTACGACTAATTATGAAGTTAAATTAAGGATCGAGCTTTCTAGCTGCTCAGCTAAAATAGTAGAGTTCGGCTGTGCTTGCTGCTGCGAGAAACGGCATAATATTTGTATGAAAACAACCAAACTCATCAAACTGTGCGCCTTATCGCTGAGCATTTTTCTGCTGTGCAGCAGTGTCGCGACAGCGCAAACGACGGCGAACCCTCAACCGCAGCAAACTTACACTAACCAAGAGATTCTGCAACAGTTGGTGAAGGCGAAAATTGTGTATCTCGGAGAAACTCACGATAGCGCGGCAGACCACCAAGCTCAACTGAAAATTATTCGAGAAATGCAGCGGCAAAATCGTAAAATTGCGATCGCGATGGAGATGTTTCAGCGTCCGTTCCAAAGTGCGATCGACAACTACTTAGCTGGTAAACTGACAGAACAGCAATTAATCGAGCAAACAGAGTACGATCGCAGATGGCGTTTTCCCTGGGAATCTTACGCCCCATTTTTGCGGTTTGCCAAAGAAAAACAACTACCAATCCTCGCCTTAAATACCCCTTCCGAAGTTACCAGAAAAGTTGCTACTCAAGGTTTAGAAAGCCTCACAGCAGAGGACAAACAGCACATTCCGCCGATTTCGGAAATTCGCACCGACAACGCCGAATACCGGCAAATGCTGCTAGAAGTTTTCCAACAGCACCAAAAGGCAGCACAGGGAAATAGTACGGCTTTTGAAAGATTTTTGCAAGCCCAAGTTTTGTGGGATGAAACTATGGCCGAAAAAATAGCTGAATTTGTCAAAGCCAACCCCGACTATCAAGTTGTAGTGTTGGCGGGGAAAGGGCATATTATTTACGGTTACGGCATTCCCAGTCGCGTCGAGAGACGTTTGGGAGTCGGGAAGGTGAAAATGCGATCCGTTGTATTCAGTTCGCCCACAGATACTCCTTTGTCCGCAGACAAACCCATTGCTGACTTTGTTTGGAAGCACTCGGAATAGTAAAATTTTACTCGGAAGCAATTATCCCTAAAAATCAATGACAAACAGACCAAAAATACTTGCATTTGCCGGAAGTACCCGCGAAGCATCCTACAACAAACTGCTGGTAAAAGTTGCGGCGGCTGGGGCTAGGGCGGCGGGCGCGGAAGTTACTTATGTAGATTTGCGCGATTTGCCATTGCCAATATTTGACGAAGATTTGGAAGCCAAAGAGGGAATCCCAGAAAATGCCCGGAAGTTAAAGGAGTTGATGGTAGCTCATGACGGGTTTTTGATAGCTTCCCCTGAGTATAACAGTTCGATTACGGCTGTGTTGAAAAATGCGATCGACTGGGTATCGCGCCCAGCACCGGGTGAACCGGGATTGGTGGCATTTACGGGCAAAGTAGCGGTAATCATGAGTGCTTCCCCAGGCGGACTTGGTGGTTTGCGGGGATTGGTGCATTTGCGATCGATCCTGGGTAATATTAACGTGTTTGTACTCCCGGATCAGAAAGCAATTTCTCAAGCTTTTGAAGCATTTAATGCTGACGGTACAATGAAAGATGCCAAACAGCAGGAGTCTGTTGAGAATCTCGGTGCTAAGTTGTCTAATGTGCTGTCGAAATTAATCGCGTGAGGTGATTAATTCATTTTGTGGTTGGGACATAACATTGTTGTGTCCCAGTCCTAGTATCTGTTATTTGGCTGGCTGCATCAAGTGCGACCTATAGAATAAAATTCTTGAAACGGCATTGTTAAAATGCCCAAAATCTGACTAATTTCATTGATAAAAAAGTCTCGCTTGTCAATATAAATTGTACTCTCACTCAATTTAAGAAACTTCCAATCAGTACCCGTAGTAACAGCCCCATAAATGATTTCAATTTGCTCTCCGCTGCGCTGATTAAATAATTGGGCGGCTACCATTTCCGCAATACACTGACCCAAACCTGATTTAATACTTTCGTTCTTAGCCTCTGTGAGAGTAATCACGGGGGCACGAATTTCATAGGAATCCTTGGATGCGGTGAGAATATAATCGCAATAACCGTTCAAGCCGGCTTCTACATCTACATTGAATTCTGAACCAGAGAAAAAACCAACTTGAAAATTAAATTGCCGCCTGACTTCCAATAAAATTGGGGCAATAATTAACTCAGCGCGAGCCTTTTCGGTATTAATTGCGGTAGCTAAAGACAAGTTTTCAGTTAAAGTTGTTTGCAAATAAGAACTTGGTTGTACCTCCGGGATATCAACAAACAAATTTAAAGGTTCTTCTACCGTTAAATTAAAAGATTCTCTAACTTTAGCTAAAGTTGTAAAGTCGCTGTATGCCACAGGTTAACCTCCTTGCTTGATTTGGGCGATCGCGTCATAAAATTGCTACAATTATAATTGATTGCCTGTTATTCTCACCCCCAAATTAACATGACATTCACCGGAGATCCCGACTCAGCACCTGTTTTACCGACAGCAGCAGAAGCAGCGGTTGCCAAAACCAGTAGCCGCGCTTTAGAATCGCACTTGCAAAATCATCCGTCTGGCGAATCCCTCAAATTGATATTAAACGAAAAAGAGGGAAAGACAATTGACATACCTGCCGCAGCGTTACCCGTGCTGTTAGCGATTTTGCAACAGACAAGCAGCGGCAATACTGTCAAGCTGATTCCAATTACTGAGGAACTCGATATCTGGCAGGTTGAGGCCTTACTCAATGTCTCCCGCGAGTATGTGTGGAAGTTGCTAGATTCTGGCGAAATTCCTTACAAAATGATAAGTACCTGTCGCCGGATACGTTATGAAGATGTAATGAAATATAAAAAGCAGGATTATGACAAAAGAAGTAAAATACTTGACGAACTTGTCGCAGAATCAGAAGCACTCGGTTTGTACGACTAACTCATGGAAATTGTAAAAGTTGTCTGCGATGCTAATGTTTTGTATTCAGCCGCACTCCGCGATTTTCTGATGGAATTAGCCGTTGGTGATGTGTTTGAGCCGAGGTGGACAGAAGAGATTCACGGCGAGTGGATGAGAAACGTGCTTCAAAACAATCCAAATCTCACATTAGAACAGCTTGCCAGAACCAAAAATCTGATGAATGCAAGCATTAAAAATTGTGTGGTGACTGGCTACGAGCCAATTATACCAGAGTTGGAACTTCCAGATCCGGGCGATCGCCATGTTTTAGCAGCCGCAATTCATTCTAGCGCGGATTTTATCGTTACTTTCAATCTCAGAGATTTTCCTGCTGACAAACTCAGGCAATATAATATTGAACCGCTGCACCCAGATCAGTTTATCTTGCGCTTGCTCAACTTCAACTGGCAAGGTTTATGCAAAGCAGCCGAGAAACAAAGAATTAGGCTCAAAAATCCGCCGAAAACGCCTGACGAGTATTTGGAAACGCTGGTAGAATTGGGGCTGCCGCTGTCAGCAACTCGGATGCGAGAATTGTGCTATCGTGATTAGTGCGATCGCAAATCACAGAATTTTCCGAGCTTCTTCCAAGCTTTATTCTTGTATCTTCCCGCAGGCTAACTCTTCGACATAGCCAATATACCACTCATTTACTTTTTCCAACAGCGCAGTAAATCTATTTACTCTTGTGCCTCTACTTGAAAACGGGTCTAATTTTTTTTAGAGATATAATACATCCTGGAAAAATTACCACAAATTGTACCAGCACCGCATCACCCGATCGACGTAAAACAAAACCACCCGATCGCACATTGGCAAAAATACACCAGATCAAGCATAATTTAACCATCGGTCATCGGTCGGTTATACTTGTTACAAACCGCACGGCAGGCGTGGGAGACTCCTCCGTCACACCTGCCATGCAGTTTTATTTAATAATTGTACGATTGGGGCATCCCTACACTACGATCAAACCAATTCGGTTCGAGGCGACCTTAATATTAGCCCATTTTCTTCTTCTTCCAAGCCTCGACAAACGGCAAAAATACCGACACCAACTCCTGCCGGTTCATCACCAAAGTCGGATAAGAAACCCTCCCGTAATTCTTCCCCACTTCCAACGGAAAAATCGCCTGGGACTCCAGCGGCAACCAAACCGCACCCGCAGCCTTCACAATTACCCAACTCCCGGCAATATCCCAAATTTTTGGAGTCGCTTCCACGCCTCCCATAGCCACACCCGAAGCCACCATCAAAAAATTGTAACTAGCCATCCCCAACATCCGAATTTTACTCGGAATATTAGGCCCGATTCCCACACTCCGGGAACACAAATTAAAAATATGATTTCCGCTCATTTTATCAGGACTCGGGCGAATCGGGCGATCGTTTAAAAACGCACCTTGAGGCATATTTGCCAATACATCATCCCCCGCCAAATCCCCTGCATAAAAACCGTGAAAAAATTGATTCACTGGGGGCAAATGCACGCAGCCAAAAACCGGAGTTCCGCGATACAATAAACCCAAAGAAATCCCCCAAATTGGAATTCCCCGAGCAAAATTAGTGGTAGCATCCAAAGGATCGACAACCCAACACCATTCAGTATCGGGGAAAACGTGTTCTCCTTCTTCGCTCAAAATCCCGTGGCTGGGAAACGCAATTGCGATCGCACTTCTAATTTCCGCATCCGCCCAATTGTCAGATTGCGTAACCAAAGTGCCATCATCCTTTTCATCCGCTTGTGCAGAACCGAAATCTTTCAAAAACTGCTGTCCGATTGTCTTGACAGTAGTTTGAGAAAAAGTTAAAATAGAGTTCCAAAAATCTTTCATTTGTAATTTGTTTGTACGATAAGATGGCGGTTGAAACCGCGTCTACAAAAACGAAGACGGCGGTTGAAACCGCATTTCCAAAAATGAAGACGGCGGTTGAAACCGCGTCTACAAAAACGAAGTCCGCCTCCGCGGACTGAAGAGAACTTTCTTCAACCCGCGGAGGCGGGTTTTGTCTGTATAGACGCGGTTTCAACCGCCCGGTCTTCTACCTCAGTCTAATTCATTTTCAAGAATAGTGGCGATCGCACTTTTAGCATTATCCTGAAACTCAGCCACATCCACTCTACTCAACAGCCAAACAGCAGCAATCATACCCACCGCCGGCACAGCAAAAACCAACCCGTAAGCCAACATCGGCACCCCAAACAAACTCCTGCCAAAATCCAAAATAGCACCGCCACTAACCGTCGCCACACCCCGCGCCATCGCTTGCGACAAACCCCAAGCGCCAATGAAAGTCCCAGCCGTTTCCGCAGCAGTCAAATCCAACATCAAACTCAACGCGCCCGTCGTCGTAATTCCTGAAGCTAAGCCGAAACACATCAAAGCCGACTTAAACACAATGGGATTACCAGTAAATCCCGATAAAATAATCAAACCAAAACAAGCAGCCACCGACAAACAACCCAACCTAATCGTATTTTGCTTGCCGATGCGCGGTACAATAAAAAAACCAGTGGTTCCCAAACCCAAAAGCACACCAGTACCGTAAATAGCATTCAACCGCGTAGTTTCCGAAATCGGCATCTTAAAAATTTCCCCGCCGTAGGGTTCCAAAACCGCATCCTGCATAAACAAACAAATCGTCATTACCAGCAGGAAAGTAAAAAACAAACCCGTTTGGCGACTAGCAGTCAAAATTCGCAGCGCACTTCCCAAAGTAATTTTATCTTCTCGATTCACTGCGATCGATCGCGCCCCGTAACGCGAATACTTTTTCTCAACCCCAAAAGTCGCAATCCCCACCAACAGCAAAACCACCGCCGGCACCTTCACAAACAAACCATTAATCGAAGCCTGCAAAACTTCCCGCGGCACATCCCCATCAATTTGCTTCAGCAAACTGCTGCTAACAATCGCCCCGATAATAATACCAACCATCAGCATCGACCACACAACACCCACCAACTTCGATCGATCCTCCTCATCCGAAACATCCACCAACAAAGCAGCAAAAGGAGTCGAACTCGAACAAATAGCAATCCCGTAAACTGCAAAAACCAAACCCAACAAACCCACCCAAGCGTAAGTCGGAGTCGTCCATCCCACAGCCTCCAAACTAGCGCCCAAGCGCCACATCACCTGCACCGCCAAAAAAGCCGAAATTACAAACAAAACACTTCCTACCCACACGTAACCCGTGCGGTGATGCCCAAACAAAGGCTTAGCATCCGACATTTGCCCGAACCACACCCTAGCCGGGGCGACAAACTGGTGCATCGCTAGAGTACCCGCCACCACAGTAGCCGGAATCGCCAACTCCTTAATCATCACGCGATTGAGCACGCCCAGCGTTAAAATCGACATCATGCCCAGCCCCATCTGAAACAAACCCAGCCGGAACATAGTCAGCAAATTAACCCGCTTTTGGGCCGCAGTCGCGGAATCTGTTAATGTAGAATCTGGCAAACGGTCGATCGACATAACTATTCAAAATAAACACAGCATCAGCATTCATCGTAACTGAGATATCACCACCAGCCGCCTTTTCTTGCAGCGCCAAAAGCTCGTTAGCGAAGCCCTCGAAGAGGATCGCGTCTTTTTATATAAAAATAATAGACAATAAAGAATTGTGGATTTACTAACCGTGACAACCATTACCCTAGGACAAAACGGCCCAGCCGTCATTCCCCTGTGCGTCGGAACTTGGGCGTGGGGCGACAAACTATTTTGGAACTACGGCAGCAACTACGGCCCCGCCGAAGTAGAAGCAGCATTCAAAACATCCCTAGATGCCGGAGTCAACTTTTTCGACACAGCCGAAGTCTACGGTAACGGCTTGTCAGAAGAATTGCTGGGACAGTTTATCAAAAAAACCAGCCAGCCCGTGCAAATAGCCACCAAATTCGGCCCCGTACCTTGGCGGATTACAGGAAAATCAGTTTCCGAAGCCTTAAGTGCCAGCTTAAAACGCTTGCAAGTAGAACAAATAGCCCTCTATCAAGTACACTGGCCCTTCAGTTTTTTGCTCAGTCAAGAAACCCTAATGAATGCCTTAGCAGACGAAGTAAAACAAGGCAGAATCCAAGCAGTAGGAGTCAGCAACTATTCAGAAGAACAGATGCGCGAAGCCCACAAAATATTAGCAGCCAGAGGCGTACCCCTAGCAACAAATCAAGTCCGTTACTCATTGCTGTCGCGACAAGTAGAAAAACAAAAAATTGTCAGTGCAGCCCGCGAATTGGGAGTCACAATTTTAGCCTACAGCCCCTTAGCCCAAGGATTGTTGACAGGCAAATACACCGCCCAAGAACAACCGACAGGAGCCCGCAAAATGGACTCCCGCTTCAGCAAAGCCGGCCTCGAAAAAATCGAATTAGTCATGTCCACCCTGCGGAAAATGGGCAAAAAGCGCGATCGCACGCCCGCCCAAGTTGCCCTAAACTGGTTAATAGCCCAAAACGGAGTCATTCCAATTCCCGGTGCTAAAACCGCAAAACAAGCCGAAGAAAACGCAGGCGCACTAGGCTGGACTTTAAGTCAAGATGAAGTCAACCAACTAGAACTAATGACACGTCCCTGGTTAGAATAGATTTGTTAACTGTTGACTGTTGACTGTTGACTGTTGACTGTTGACTGTTGACTGTTGACTGTTGACTGTTGACTGTTGACTGTTCATTGTTCGCCCTAGGTTGGGTATTACTTCAGTCTACCCAACCTAAAATTCATTTCCCTCGAACCTCAAAATCTATCCGTTAAATCCGCTAAAAAATCCGTTGCCGAACTTTCCTATTACCATGAAAATCTTAACTGACTGGGGCTTCACCCGCGAAGGCTTGCGTCACAACAGCCGCGGCGAATATTTAGTATTGCTTCAAGGAGCATTACTCGCAGGATTTGCCATCTTACCAGTTTATCAACTGCCGGGATTCAAAATACAATCAACTCAATTAATTTATCTTACTTGGTTTGTGGCAATTCTCCTCGGTTTGGGTGCATTAATTTTAATCGTCAAAGGATTGATAGACTTAGGAAAAAACCTCACACCTTTACCCTATCCCATAGAAAACGGAGAATTAATCCAAACAGGAATTTACAGCATAGTGCGGCATCCATTATACAGCGGCTTAATTTTAGCGGCTTTTGGTTGGACAATTTTTCAAATGAGCATATCGCACTTAATAGCTACTGCAATTTTACTGATATTTTTTGATATCAAAGCCAATCGCGAAGAAACCTGGTTGAGTGAAAAATATCCCGACTATTCAGAATATCGCCAGCGAGTCAAAAAACTAATTCCCGGAATTTATTAAAAGTTTTAGATTGCGGTTTGAATCAAGCGTTCTATGATATACTCGACGATCGCAGGCTGTAGCATTAAAGTTGTTGGTGCGCTATCATTGAGCGATCGCCGATCTTCAATGAGCGATCGCCCGGCCAGCGCCTCCAATGCTTCCATTAGGTCGCGTCCTGAAACTTTGGGCAAAATTTCAGCTTTTAGCCTCGCAGGAGTCGCTGCTTCTTGATTAATGGCCAACCAGTACATGATTTGTTGTTGCAGGGGGGACAGGCGATCGAATTGGCGATCGAGCAAATCCCACAAATCGCTAAAAACAGTATTTCCTTGCAATAAAAATGCCTGAATATCACCGCCAAAAAGTGTTTGAATAGTCGTGGCTGCAATTTTGATCGCCAGGGGATTGCCGCCAAAGTAGTTGACAATATCTCTACTTTGTAGTAGCGTTGCGTTTAATCCTTTATCGGCGAGGATTTGCTGGCATACAGGCGGTGAAACTCCGAAGAGTTTGAGCGATCGCACGGGTAAATTTTCGCCCGATCGCACAGCGAACCCGCCCGGTTGTTCTCGCCCGGTTAAAATCAAACAACTTTGGTGCGATTCGTCAGCAATGCGCGCAATTAACAATCCATAATCTTCATAGCCTTGTTGGTATTGTCCGCTGCGATTTCCCCCTTGCAAAATCGACTCCAAGTTGTCGAGAATTAACACACAGCGTTTTTGCCGCAATTGTTCCATGAGAGCAGAAACAGAGTTATTTGTTGTCGCTGATGAATTAGTTAAAATCGGTAAAATATTGCTGAGGATAACATCTAAGGTTGGTGCTTGCTGCAAACTGCGCCAAATCACAAATTCAAATTGAGATTGAATTTGCTGAGCGAGTTTGACAGACAGAGAAGTTTTACCGATACCGCCCATGCCAAAAATACCGATCGCACGGGTAGAATTGCCGCTAATCCAAGTTTCTAATGTTTCGAGTTCCTGTTGGCGGTTGTAAAAAGAGGAAACATCGATGGCTTCTCCCCAATCTTGGATGCAGTTATCTGGTGCGCTGCGATGCTGGTAGCGGCGCAAGACTGCTTGAAGATTTTGCTTTGAGACTTTTTCACCGATGATTTGAGAGAGATTTCGCCACAAATGCGAACCGACTTGTTTAATATAATCGTGTTCGTAAAGTAAGCGATCGGCTATTTCTTGATAAGAATGTCCTTCCCAAGTTTCCAGAAAGACGAGGGATTGAACGTCATTGAGTTTTTGCTTTTTATTGGCGGAGTGTAACAGATGCTCGATTAGGGCGATCGCCTCTTGTGCTGTCATAAATTGTCATGTTGACCTATTCAGTAAACGTACTGATGTTTCATAAGTGCCAGTTGCTGTTCAGGAAAGAAAACGAATTTACTGAATTAACCGCAAGGTAGCCCCTTTTATACTCAGCGGTTGAAACCGCTACTACACAAAGTTTCGTCCGCTTTGCGGACTGAGAAATGAGAGGGATATTTAACCCGGATTTGGGATGAGGTCAATTCCACAATCTCAAATCTCAAATCGATTGAGTGAATTTACGCAAGTTTACAAAAGCCTGTCACTTTTTCTCACCGCCAGGGCGATCGGGTTTAGTTATTCTTTAAGAGTTAGTTGATTAGAGAACACTCATGGCAACAGTTAAAAACCTTATTCAAACTCACGCGAATGGTACTTGTAGTACAGCATTGGTGAAGAAACTTAGCCTTCAAGTCATTGATGAAATGAACCTGCTTATTCCCAATGTGCTGGTTAGCTTTGATGATTTGGACGTGTCAGGTGACGACGCAACAGTTAATTTTTTCTTGCAACCCAAGGCAAAAGACGCCTTGCGACGTGCGATTAAAAAAAGAGGAAAAACACTCAGACTGAATTCTGCCTATCGGACTGTTGTCCAACAACATATTCTATTCAGTTGGCAAGGTTCTGAATGTGTAAGTAGAGCTGCCACACCCGGAAAGAGTAACCATGAAGATGGTTTTGCTATTGACACCCCAGATTTTGAAGAATGGATACCTGCTTTGAAAGCAGAAGACTGGCAGTGGTTGGGTGATTCCGATCCGGTGCATTTCACCTACATGGGTGGAGGTGTTCGAGACGATATTGGAAACATTGGAGTCAAAGCTTTTCAGATTCTCTGGAATAAACATAATCCTAGCGATCTAATTGATAAAGATGGTGCCTATGGGCCTGAAACTGCTGCACGTTTGGATCGATCGCCCGCCAATGGTTTCGCTATAGCAAGACTTCTCAAGCTGATAACTCCGCCCATGAATGGTGAAGATGTGCGGAAACTACAACAAGTCCTGTTGGGAAGGGGTTTACTCGAAACTTCTCAGGTGAATGGGGTTTTCAACGAAGCGACAAAACTCGCAGTTGAAATCTTTCAGAAACGGGAAGGGTTAGGGATAGATGGAATAGTCGGTCTGCAAACTCGCAGATCGTTAAAAATTCCGGCCTAAATTCCGGAAACTTCCAGGGTGAGTCTACAAAAATTCATTATTACTACTTGGAGATTTGAATATGGCAATTGAAAAAGTTGAGTTACAAATCAATGACGGGATTATTGATACCCCTCACCTGATTGATGATGTTGAAATCCTGCAAAGGCGCTTGAAAGATTGGGGATTATTACCAAAAGATGCCAAAATTGATGGACTTTTTGGGTCTGTCACTAAGGCAGCAGTCGAACAATTTCAACGGATGCGCCCTGCCGATCGCAGTTCATTTGTCCCCGGCGGACTAAAGATGACTGGCAAAGTCGATCGCAATACCTGGGCTGAGTTGCTGAAAGTGAAGCCAGAAGAAATAATCATAGTTAGTCGCACACCCAAGATTTCGGATATGCCTGATGGATTCCCTAGCGTTGATAATATTTTAGATATTGCTCAATGCCCACCCGAAATTCGCCCCTTTGCTCAGAAAAATTTACCTTTTATTCTCAATCAATGTCTCAATGATGGAGTTGTCGATCTAGGGCAAATCGCCTATGTTTTTGCAACTGCCGAACATGAATCCCATTTTGGACGGTTCATGATGGAGTTAGCTGATGGGTCGGATTATGAAGGTCGCGAAGATTTAGGAAACACTGAACCCGGTGATGGCCCTCGCTTCAAAGGAAGAGGTTTTGTCCAAATTACAGGTCGTCGCAACTATCAAATCTGGAGTGAAAAACTGGGAATTAATTTGATCGATCGTCCAGAAAAAGCCGCTCTCCCTGAAATTGCTGCCATCATTTTAGTTCGGGGAATGCGCGATGGTAGTTTTACGGGTGTAGGTTTGAGTGATTTTATTGTAGGTGCAGATCGCGATTTCTTTAACGCCAGAAAAATAGTGAATGCACTAGACAGGGCAGACCTCATCGCGCAGTTCGCCGAGTATTATTTCAAGGCTATAGCCTAAACGGAAGTTGCCCCCTCCGTGGGGTAACTTCCACCTAAAAATTCAACAAATTGGAGTCATTTTTTATGCCATTTACAGCAAAAGTTGTAACAGCAGAAGCGTGGGGAGCCAGACCGCCAAAATCTGGAACATTTCCTTTCCAAAGGACTATTCCCCGCTATGTCATCGTCCATCATACAGACAACCCAAACCCTCCCAACGATGCCTCAAAAGGCACAATTGAAGGATCGATTCAGTTAGCGCGAATCATTCAAAATGCGCACATGGATGATAATGATTGGTCGGATTCAGGACACAACTTCTTAAATACAACCGGAGGGTTTATTCTAGAAGGTCGGCATGGTTCCCTAGATGCTGTGAAAAAAGGATTTTGCATCCAGTCAGCCCATGCAGCACAAGAGCCAGGAAAATTAGCCAACGGCAATCAATCTCCTGGCATTGAAAATGAAGGCAATTTCATGACCTTCTCAATGGGCCAAAAGCAATGGCAGAGCCTTGTAGAACTTTGCATTTCATTATGCGATTCTTGCAATATTAGTCCGCTCAATATTAAAGGACACAGAGATTTCAGCAATACTGATTGTCCGGGTGATTTGCTGTACAGTCAACTTCCTCGTTTGAGAAAACAAGTTGCTGACAAGCTAGGTCTGGAATTCACGCCAGAAGAGCTAGAAAATGATTCGCAAGTTGTGGATCTAAAGTTTGGCTCAACAGGTTCAGCAGTTATCAAACTACAACAGCGATTGCGCGAGGGGGGATTTAATCCAGGAGCAGTTGATGGTGTATTTGGTGAAAATACACAAGTGGCTGTAAAAGCTTTTCAGCATTCTGTTGGACTTGAAGATGATGGAATAGTTGGTATCAACACTCGAACTAAGTTAGGACTTAGTTAAGATTGAATCATTTAGGAGGTTAATCAAATGACACATTCTTCTATAGTTGAGACTCAACCAATTTCTTCTGAACATGGAAAAGAGCTTGCCGAATTCTTCCAGGAAGATAATGAGAAATACTCGACAATGCGAGCCATGAGTTTTATTTCGCTGATTGCAGCGATTGTGTTTGGTGCAATAACAATAACTAGCAATGATTCTGAGGGCAAATACATTACAACTGCTTTTTTAGTTGCTGCTTTCGCACCAAAAGCTGTTCAAAAATTTGCAGAACGTCCGTAAAGTGCTGTCAAACAAGAAAAGGGTGTGTTTACTACAGCAGGTGAATATATTTGGGAATACTTGCAGTTTGCTAAATCAGTTCCTCGATCGCCCTTATTGACTCCATCAGCCCGATCCCCTCCGCTTCGCTCCGCCCGCAGTACCCCAAACTGCTAGCTATTAGAGTAGCGATCGCACCTCACGCCTTCATCTCCTCACCAAATAACGGGAAATGAAGGTTGCAGGCGCGATCGCTCTTTCCTTTACCTTGACAATCTACTAACTTACAAACCTTTACAAAAATCGGTCACTTTTTCTCACCAGCAGGGCGATCTACTTTGGGTTTTGATTGAGTTAAGGCAGAGTAAAAGCTGCTAACACCATATTTTTGATTCCAATACAACACTTAGCTTGAGGTAAATTATGGCTGTCAATCATAACGTTCCGTATTTCAGTCAAGAAGATAACGAAATTGAACCTTGGCGCACCTGCGGTTCTACAAGCGCGGCAATGTGTCTGAAATACTTTCAAGTTGCAGATTTAGGCCCCTTGCCACAGTACGAAGATGATGTTAAAAAACGTTTCGATCGGCTGGGAATAGATCACGGTGCTCCCGAGGGAATCAAAAGATTGTTAGAAGGTTTAGGGTTGAGAGATGATTTGACACTGAGGGGGAGTCTTTCAGACATCACTAGAGCTCTCGATTCTGGTGAGATATGTATATTGCATGGTTATTGGACAGGTTCGGGTCACATTTTAGTTATTCGCGGTTATAACAACAATGGTGACTTTTTTGTGAACGATCCAACCGGAGAATGGTTCCACGCAGGCTATCGAAAAAACTCCCGATTTTCACCAGATAACAAGGGAGAAAACAAGTTATACAGTCGTAAATTGATATCCTCCGGTGGCAATGCCTTTAGTTTGCGTGAAGCTTTATCTTTTTATGACACTTGGGATAGTAGCACGATCGAATCTACTGCAACAATGTGGCTGCATCGAATTTCTAGATAGCTTTGAAAAGTTATGGCGTTTGCAATTGACATTCTGCTCGCTGACTGAGTTCGACTCTCTCAACGATCGCCCTTATTGACTCCATCAGCCCGATCGCCCTTAGTAGCCCAAACCACTAGCTATTAAAATAGCGATCGCACCTCACGCCTTCATCTCCTCACAAAATAACGGGAAATGAAGGTTGCAGGCGCGATCGCTCTTTCCTTTACCTTGACAATCTACCAACTTACAAACCTTTACAAAATCCAGTCACTTTTTCTCACTGGCAGGGCTATCTACTTTGGGTTTTGATTTAGTTAAGGCAGAGTAAAAGCTGCTAACACCATATTTTTGATTCCAATACAACACTTAGCTTGAGGTAAATTATGGCTGTTAATCATAACGTTCCCTATTTCAGTCAAGAAGATAACGAAATTGAACCTTTGCGTACTTGCGGTGCTACAAGTGCGGCAATGTGTCTGAAATACTTTCAAGTTGCAGATTTAGGCCCCTTGCCACAGTACGAAGATGATGTTAAAAAACGTTTCGATCGGCTGGGAATAGATCACGGTGCTCCCGATGGAATCAAAAGATTGTTAGAAGGGTTAGGGTTGAGAGATGATTTGACATTGAGGGGGAGTCTTTCAGACATCACTCGGTCTCTCGATTCTGGCGATATCTGTATATTGCATGGTTTTTGGACTCAGGAGGGTCACATTTTAGTTATTCGCGGTTATAACAACAATGGTGACTTTTTTGTGAACGATCCAACCGGAGAATGGTTCTACGCAGGCTATCGAAAAAACTCCCGATTTTCACCAGATAACAAGGGAGAAAACAAGTTATACAGTCGTAAATTGATATCCTCCGGTGGCAATGCCTTTAGTTTTCGTGAAGCTTTAGGTTTTTATGACACTTGGGACAGTAGCACGATCGAATCTACTGCAACAATGTGGCTGCATCGAATTTCTAGATAGCTCTGAAAAGTTCCTGCGTTTGCAATTGACATTCTGCTCGCTGACTGAGTTCGACTCTCTCAACGATCGCCCTTATTGACTCCATCAGCCCGATCGCCCGCAACGCCAAACTGCTAGCTATTAGAGTAGCGACGCACCTCATCACGCCTTCACCCCCTCACCAAATAACGGGAAATGAAGGTTGCAGGTGCGATCGCTCTTTCCTCTCGATCGACTTATCAATTTACATTGAATGTAGATAGTCTACGCGCTAACACCTACAGCTTGTCCTATCATCACTGTAGGTAAGATAGCTAAGACTTTGGGTGCTAAAGGCTTCAAGTCTGCCAGTCGATTAGAGGGTGCTTGCAAAACAACCACAGCAATGTTGAACTGTTGTAGATTTTGCTGAAACGATAGATTGCGATCGACTGTGATGAACACATCAAACTCCGCTTCTGCAAGGGCAAGAAGTTGACCATTTTTTACCCCTGCCCACCCCATCTGAGGAACCGTTTTCACCTCGCAGCCCACAAACTCCCTTGCCAGTTTGCGATCGATACACTCATCCAATAGGAGTTTCATGCTACGCCACCATACCAACAAGCCGTTTTCCAGCCTCTTCAAGCAAGGCGATGACTTGCTCTCTTGTCACAGTGGGAAATCCATCCAAGAAATCGTCTATGGATTCTCCTGCTTTGAGGTAGTCCAGAAGCGTCTGCACGGGAACCCTAGTTCCAGCAAAAACTGGAGTGCCACCCATAATCTCAGGGGATGCGCTAATAATTGAGAAGTCTGTAATCATAAGTCTTCGACCTCCTGGTTTCATACTTAACAGTTTATCAATTCTTGAGGGTTTAGCATTGATACTGCACGCCCATTATTTTAGCGAACAATTATCTGACTGTTGTACGGGCGATCGCACCTCACTCCTTCATTCCCTCACCAAATAACGGGAAATGAAGGTTGCAGGTGCGATCGCTCTTGAATTTACCGACTTACAAATCTCCAAGCTAAAATAAAGGGGCTAAGTCGCAGCGATCTCAAACTTATGACAGTTCGGCAACCCCAATACAGTAAACAAGACTTTGCTCGACGGGGCGATGAGATATATGAATCTCAGGTGCGCCTCAAAGTTGAGGAAGGCAATCATGGCAAAATTGTGGCAATCGATCTCGAAACTGGAGATTTTGAAGTTGATGCAAGTGAAATAGTTGCTTGCGATCGCCTCGAAACCCGTCACCCAGATGCTCAAATTTGGATTGTCCGCATTGGTTCCCGCTACGTTCGTCGATTTGGCGGGCGCACCCGGAGAACCGCATGATTACCGGAGTGGTTAATGCGGAGTTTGAACCAATCATTCCACTGTCAATTCGCCAATCTGATGGCAAAGTCTTCACACAAGATGCGATCGTAGACACAGGATTCAATGGTTGGCTTTCACTGCCTCCCGATTTGATTGCTGAGTTGAAATTGAGATGGAAAAGACGAGGACGGGCAATTCTGGGAGACGGCAGTGAGTGCATTTTCGACATCTACCAAGCAGTTGTAGATTGGGATGGGACACTGCTGACAATCCCAGTAGATGAGGCTGATTCAGAACCACTCGTGGGAATGTCTCTGATGGAAGGCTATCAGCTAACGATGCAAGTCTTTGAAGGCGGTCATGTTGAACTTCGCAAAGTCAACCCGGTCTAACCATCCCGTTGCACACTGACAGTATAAAGTTTCTTCATTGAGTCGGAGAAGTTACTAGGGGCGAGCGCACTAAGTACGAAACAACTATTATACGTGCTGTCAACTATCAACTGTCAACTATCAACTGACTTTCATTCATGCCGCGTACCATCAGGCATCACCGCACCCTTTAAATTCGCCCCCTCCAAATTAGTCTCCAACAGCAAAGCATTCCTCAGATTAGCACCCTGCAAATTTGCACCTTCCAGATTAGCCATCCACAGATTAGCCCCCTCCAAATTCGCCCCCGCCAAGTCAGCATTAACGAGAAAAACACCTTTCATAAAAGCACCTGCTAAATTAGAATTTTTTAAGTTACCCTCTCCAAAATAAGCATCCTCTAAAAAAGCCTTTTCTAAATTACTTCCCTCCAAATTTGCCCCTACCAAATTGCTGCTTATCAGGTAAACACCAGTCAAGTTGGCCTGTTTTAAGTTAGCATTTACCAAATTGGCACTCCACAAATTGGCATCTTTGAGGTTGGCATTTTCTAAATTGACGCCTTCCAGAAAAACTGCACTCAAATTAGCCCCTGAAAGATTGCAGCCCCGGCATTCTCTGGTAACAAGCAATTGTCGGACTTGATGCTTGACTGAGGAACCGTTGGCTGCGAAAATTATTAAACCTGTAGTTGCTAGGCCGATCGCACAAAAAGTCGCCAGTCCGATCGCACTTACAATCTTTCTTTGTGTCATAGCTCGAAAATCTGCTCTTCACAGAATAAAATTGCATAATTTATAGTATTTACGATATAGTTTTTTTACCAGAAACCTGAAAAGAAAAAATGTACGCGCTCTTATTTTTTTATGTAACGAATTACTAACAACAAGGTTCTCTCTCCGAGACGATAGCTCTCCTAACGTTAAACTAATCACTACTGACTAATAACGTTCGCGAGCGGGGACGCTCGTGCTAATGACTACTGACTATATATGAAAAAACAGTTAAAACTTAAATTCCTGACGATCGCACTTATTGCAAGCTTAGCAATAATCGGTGTCGGGTGCGATCGCCTACTCAAAAAACCCTTTCAACTTCCCCCATCAGCCAAACAAGAACCCTGGCCAATCCAAACAGGCCTCCGAGTCAACATCCTCCGCGACAACATCCCAACAGTCAACCGCATAGTTTTAGTACCAGACGAAGCCACATTCTTAGCAGCAATCCAAAAATGGAATCTCAAAGGAAACTGGCCCATTCTCATCGAAGATAAAAAATACGCGCCCATGTTTTTACAGCGTTTCCAACCCGAAGAAATCGTCCGTTTGCCGAGCATCAAACAGCAACTCCCAAAAGGTCAAAAACTCCAACAATTAATGCTCAACAGCGCAGCAGCAGCCTGGAATGCTACGGATGCTCAAACCTTAAAAGCAAAATGGAACTCACTCGGCTGGGAACCTCCCGGAGTAGTAATCACATCAGAAAACGACCCAGCACGTACAGCAGCAGTTGCCTTAGCAGCCGCCCGCGGCCAACCTTTAGTATTTCTCGAAGGTAACTTCGGAAAACCCAACGATAACCTCAATGACGCACAGTGGAAAAATCTGCAAGCAGCGGTTACAAAAGTCGTCGAATCCACCGGATATTTTTACTCTCAACTCGGAGACCCGATCGACACAATCACCATTGTACGCCAACTAGCAGTAAAATATCAATCCCCCAAAAACAAAGACGAACAATGGGCTGTAACCGACGGTTTGGGAAGGCATCCCAACGGCGAACGCTGGGCCGCCGCCGGCTGGATTTACGGCGACGAAGTGCGATCGATCTATAAAGCCATGTGTGCCATATTTCTAGACAGCGAAACAGCCATGCTTTATGACAGTTACCCAAAAGAAGGAAATTGGGCAAAATATGAAATGGAGTCAGCAGCTAGCGAACTAAAAAGCATAGGTATTAACGTAGAATTAGTGCAGCAACCAGAATCTAGCCTGCAACAGTGGCGGAGTTTAGCAGCAATACCGTGGGCATTTGACTTAATATTGATGAATTCCAAAGGCTATCCAAAATCATTTCAAGTCGGTAACGGCGACGCTGCAGTTGACGACATACCAAAACTACAATTTCCCGCAGCAATCCACATGATTCACAGTTGGTCAGCATCCGCTCCAGATGATGCAAATACCGTTGCCGGCAGGTGGTTGCAAAATGGCGCTTACGCATATGTTGGTAGCGTCAACGAACCTTTGTTATCTGCATTTCTTCCACCTAAAATAATGGTCGATCGCCTAAAACGAGGTGCACCCTTTTTAATCGCAGCCCGCCAGCTAGAATCCCCACCCTGGAAAGTCGCCACCATCGGCGATCCGCTAATGTCGATCGCCAAACCCAGACCCAGAATCTCGCCCATTCAACAACCGATGTGATAGTATGCGCGAGCGAGGGATTTAAAATTGGAGATTTGAGATTTGTGGTTGTAAGGTAAAAGCTCAAATCGCCAATTCTTTAATTTGAAAGTTGTTTTCCACTGAGTTATATGATATGACCCGTTCACTGATGCGATCGGCCTAACCACCCACAGGGTAAATATAGTTGATTAGCATTATCGCCAAATTATATCTAAGTTTGAATGTAAATGATTATACAATGACCTAAAATCTGCCGCTCCTCAGAATCAGTCATTCCACCCCAGCGGCCAGCCCCAAAAATTTACCCTAAAATACGCCTTAACTAAGTTGTCAATTCCCCTAAAATCACTCAAAATGAAAATAAGAAATAAATTGTAATATTTATATAACTTCTCACCGAAGAATTAACCGCTAAATGAGAGCCATCCCTCCTGTGGATCTGCCGCCACCCGGGCCAACCGCAGCAACTCCCCAAGCCTCCCGACTAAGCCCGCTATTCAACCGCCTGCACCCCAGCCCAGAAACCCTCCTGCTCATCCTCTCCCTAGTCATCGGGGGAGTTACGGGCGCAGGCGTCGTCACCTTTCACTACCTGATCCACTTCATCCACAGCCTGATGCTGGAAGACTTCATGGGCGCGATCGCCTCGAAAGGCTCTTGGACACTAGCCTGCATTCCCACCCTCGGCGGAGTCATCATCGGGCTGATGCGCTGGCGGTTTCGGGATTTTGGCCCGAATATGTCCTCATTAATTGCAGCCACCCGCGGCCTGCAAGAACTCTCCCCCCTCAAACCCATCACCAAAATGGTGGCCGCCTCAGTATCCCTTGGCACCGGCGCATCCCTCGGCCCAGAAGCCCCCAGTGTCGAAATCGGTGCGAACTTCGGAATGCTGTTAGCTCAAGTCTTGCAGCTTTCCCCAGAACGGCAGCGCTTGCTCCTCGGCGCCGGAGCAGCAGCAGGTTTATCTGCGGGATTTAACTCTCCCATCGCCGGAGTCTTTTTTGCCTTAGAAGTCGTGCTCGGCAGCACCTTCGCCACTTCGTCAGTCAGCGTTGTCTTGCTCTCCGCCGTAGTTTCGGCGCTGATCGCTCAAATTTGTTTGGGAGCTCAGCCGGCCTTTGCTTTGCCTGTCTACGATGTCCGCAGCCCCCTAGAACTGCCGCTGTACATGGGATTGGGACTTTTGGCGAGCTGTGTGTCCCTAGCTTATACAGAAGCAATTCAATTGACCGATCGCTGTTTTCAAGGAAAAATCCGAGGATTTGGTTGGCTCGGACGACTGCCCCGGCCGCTGCACCCGATCATCGGCGGGGCTTGCGTCGGCTTAGTCGCCCTGCAATTGCCACAAATTTTGGGCGTCGGCTACGAAACAGTCCAAGCTATGCTCCAAGATGTGAAATTTTCCTTGTCTTTGCTGCTGGTGCTGCTATTCGTCAAACTGGCGGTGACAGCAATCAGCCTCGGCAGCGGTTTAGTGGGCGGGATATTCGCTCCGGCGATGTTTTTGGGAGCTTCCTTGGGTTCGGCTTACGGCATCTTTTTGGAAATGATCCCGGCATTGAGCGATCGCGTCGCAGGCCCTCCCGCCTACGCAATGGTGGGCATGGCAGCCGTCCTTGCTGGCAGCGCCCGAGCACCGCTGACAGCCATCTTGTTGATGTTTGAATTAACCCGCGATTATCGGATAGTCTTGCCTTTGATGGCAGCAGTCGGATTGAGCGTTTGGTTGGTGGAGTGGGTAAACCGTCGATCGACAGCCCACAGCCTCAACCTTCAGCAAATGGGCGTAGACGTGGCTATCAATACACCGATCCAAGCCAGAGAACAGTTGCAGGATTGGGAAGACGCTCTGGGCGATCGCATCGTCACAGAACTGATTTCTTGCCAACTTCCCACCGACGGCGAACACAGTATCGAGGAGCCAGTGCTGGCTATGGCTCACGCACATTTACCAGAAGATGTCAAGCCTTTGCCTGAAACAAAATCAGCAATCTGACTGAGTTCGATTCTGGTTGCTTCCTCACCAAACTAATAGTCGAAAAGCACCCATCTGACAATCATGATATTTATCAACCCGAAAACCGATTACGCCTTCAAAAAAATCTTCGGTTCTTCAGAAAGCAAAGATATTCTAATTAGCTTTCTCAACGCCTTAATTTATGAAGGCAATTCCACCATCCAAGACTTAGAAATTATCAACCCAAATCTACCACCCAAACTTGAAGGCTTAAAAGATAGTTATCTGGATGTGAAAGCCAAACTTAGCGACGGCACTTTAGTAATTATTGAAATGCAAGTGCTCAACGTCCAGTCTTTTGGCAAGCGAGTTTTGTACAATGCAGCAAAGACTTATGCTTTTCAATTGGAAGCAGCACAAGGATATCGACTGTTGAAGCCAGTGATTGCTTTGACAATTACTGATTTTGAAATGTTTGCTAACAGCGAAGAATGGATTTCGAGATTTGTGTTTAAAGAAGTCAAGAAAAACTTTACTTATCCCGAAAACGATCTAGATTTAGTGTTTGTAGAGTTGCCAAAGTTTATCAAAGGACAGGAGCAACTGGAAACTTTAGCAGACAAATGGATTTATTTCATGAAAAATGCCAGAAGTCTGACATCAGTTCCCGAAACAATGGATAGCATACCGGAAATACATCAAGCTTTTGATATTGCGAATCAAGCCAAGTTAAGCCGGGAGGAAGTGGAAGATTTGGACAGAAGAGAACAGTTTATTTATGACCAACAGGGAGCGATTATTAAGGCTGTTCAGGAAGGCATAGAACAAGGGATAGAACAAGGGATAGAACAAGGGATAGAACAAGGCATAGAACGAGGCATAGAACAAGGAAAGCGAGAAGAGAAGTTGGCGATCGCCAGACAATTAATTTCACAGCTAGATAATGTCACGATCGGCCAAGTTACCGGGCTTAGCGTTGAGGAGGTCCAAAATTTGCGTGAAGCGAAGCTATCCCGAAGGGAATCGGGCGATTCATAGTTTAAAGGAATTGGGTAGAGGAAGTGGAGCTAGACTTAGTGATGAACGGTTTTTGATTATGGATTATAGAAAAAAACTATTGATCCTCGATCTTGATGAAACTTTAATTTATGCTACCGAAGCATCTCTCCCTCGGCAAGCTGACTTTTTAGTGGAGCCATATTACATTTACAAACGACCGTTTCTAGATGTCTTTTTGAAAAATTGCCTAGACTGGTTTGAGGTGGCAGTTTGGACATCTTCTACACCGTCTTATGCGATCGCAATTGTGTCAGCCATCTTTGAAGATCCCAAAACTTTATCGTTTGTGTGGGCAAGCGATCGTTGCACAGTTGCTTACGATCTTGAATGGTTTGAATATTACAATCGCACAAATCTAACAAAGGTCAAGCGCAAAGGGTATTGTCTAGAGTCAATCATTGCAGTGGATGATACGCCTCAAAAGTGGGAGCGCAGCTATGGCAATCTGGTGCGAGTAAACCCCTTTGAGGGGGAGGAGACGGATGATGAATTGAAGTATTTACTGCTTTACTTGGATAAACTCAGATATGAAGAAAATATCCGCAGTGTCGAGAAAAGGTTCTGGCGAAATCGGCTTACCAGATCAATCGGTGAGTCAGATATCTCAAACACGCAGTAAGTCGCATAAAAAATCGATGAAGCGGACGGCATGGGGAGCATCTCATATTTGTAAAAACACTTCTTCTGGCTTCTTCCTTCTTCCTCTTTCCTCGCAGTCTCGGGCCTCAAAACTCCAATTTCTAGCTTGCCTGCTTTCATTGAGATGCTCCCGACGGCATGAATATCTTGGTGCTGAGTTTGATGTTACTTGCCGTCGCCGATCGCCCACCCTCAACCCCTGGATATAGCAGACAGTGGCGCTACCCTCAACTCTGGGCTAAAATAATCAAAAACTATTCACAACAAGCCCAGAGGCGCTGAGGTGACTCTTAACGAGGGAACTGCACAAAACCAAAGTCAGAAAATGCCCGGAAAAGCCCCCTTGGGTTCTAGCTACTACGGCTTGTTAGGGCTGCATCCTTCAGCCTCAGCGATCGAAATTCGGCGATCGTACCGGGAACTGAGCAAACTCTACCATCCCGATACCACCGAGCTGCCGCCCTCCGTCGCCACCGCCAAATTTCAGCAGCTCAACAACGCCTACGCCACCCTCAGCAACCCAGAACGTCGCCTCGCCTACGACCTAAAGATAGGCTATTCTCGCCTGAATGTGATTGCGCCACCCCCAGGCTTCCATACTCCAGTTTCGGGATCTGGCAAAAAAACTTCCAACTCCGCTTACCTAGATCCCACGGATCGACCTCTTTCTCCCGGAGAAATGTTCGCCCTGTTGATCATGGGAGCTAGCTTAATCGGATGTTTGTTACTGGCGATCGCGATCGGCTTAATTCGCGGCAATTAAAGCCTCACATCCGAAATCCCAAATCCCAAATCCCAAATCCCAAATCCCAAGTCTAAAATCCCCAATCCGAAATCCCCAATCTAAAATCCAAAATCTAAAATCTAAAATCCCATGACTCTTCCTTCCGCTGACACTCCTTTGTACAACCATCCACTCCCGGAAATCGAGCAGTGGCTAAAAAGCCGCGGCTGCCAGCAAGATCGGCGAGAACTCCACTGCTGGCAGATCGAGCAACTTACATGGAAAGCAGAACTCTCCCTCGATATTGACCAACTCACCATCCGCTACATCGATGCTGGAGCCGACGGCCAAGACATTCAGCGAGCATTCAAATACTCGCTCTCACGTCAGGACATTGAAGCTGCCGTTTTCTCCGGCCCCTAATTTGATTTTAGATTGGCGATTTTAGATTTTAGATTGAGAAATACATTTCAGAATCTACCTAATTGGCAACTGAAAAATTAATCTAAAATCCAAAATCTAAAATCCAAAATCGTTAGACTTTGCCAAATCGGCGGTTACGTTGCTGATAAGTAGACAAAGCGCGGTGAAACTCCGATCGATCAAAATCCGGCCACAGCGTCTCAGTAATGTAAATTTCCGAATAAGCCATTTGCCATAGTAAAAAATTGCTCAACCGCATTTCCCCACTCGTCCGGATCAGCAAATCCGGGTCACAAACATCAGCAGTATACAAATAGCGTTTAAATAAAACCTCATCAATCTCCTCCGGCTGCAACTTGCCCTCTTTCACCTGAGTGGCGATCGCCCGACAAGCCTGTACAATCTCCTGGCGGCCGCCATAATTCGTCGCCACCCGAAACAAAATCCCCCGATTGTGCTGAGTTGCCGTCACAGAACGCTCAATTTCCGCCTGCAAAGACTTTGGCAAAGCCTGCAAATTCCCCATAAATTGAATTTGCACATCCTCGTCCACCATCTCCCGCAATTCTTGCCGCAGCTTCCCCTCAAACAAACTCATTAAAAAATCCACTTCTCCAGCGGGCCGCCCCCAATTCTCCGTCGAAAAAGCATAGGCCGTTAAAGCTGGAATCCCCCAATCTTTGCAGCAGCGCAGCAGTTCCTTCAGAGTGCTAGCTCCTCGGCGGTGTCCCGCAATCCGCGGCAACCCCTTATTCTTAGCCCAGCGCCCGTTCCCATCCATAATCACTGCGATGTGCTTAGGCAGTAGTTCTAGTTGTAGATCCGCAGGCAACTTTTCCAAGCAAATTCCTTGACTCATGGTTTCTCCCGATTACCCGACTAACGGCGCAGTATCCGTTTTAATAGCGTCACTCCCTTCAATCCTATCTGGCGTCCGAGATTGCCGATCGGAATTGGAGCCACAGCTCTTTCTCCCTCCGACGGAAACAGCTTTGCTTCCAGCAATTCCTTAAGTTTGCTGCTAGTCAAAGGTCGATTTAAAATTCCCATCTGCGCCAGAGAAATCGAACCAGTTTCCTCCGACACCACCACGCACACGCAAGCTTGCACCCGTTCCGTAATCCCCATCGCAGCCCGGTGGCGGGTTCCCAACTGCCGCGATGCAGTGCGATCGGACAAAGGCAAAATTACCCCCGCCGACACGATCCGCGAACCTCGAATCAAAACAGCTCCGTCATGCAGCAAAGTTTGCGGCTGAAAGATTGTCTGCAACAATTCTTTAGAAACTTCAGCATTTAGCTTGAGTCCCGGCACAGAAAAATCTCGATCGTCGATCGGAGAATCTGTTTCTATAATTAGTAAAGCGCCCGTGCGGTTTTGCGAAAGTTCTTTTACTGCGTCCACAATTTCATCTATTACGCTGTCGGGTTCGGGATTTGGTCGGCGATCGCGTCCAAACAATTGCCGAAATTCCCCCCGACCCAATTGTTCCAGAAATCGGCGAAACTCCGACTGCAATATTACCGCCATTGCCACAGCCGAACCAGTCACCAAGCTGTTGAGGGCAACGTGCAACAGCCTCAATCCAGCCCAGTTGCTCACCGCCGCCGCCAGCATCAAAATAATAAATCCCCGTACCATCCACAGCGTTCTGCGCTCGCCAACAATGACGAGCACCAAATACGCAAGGGCAAAAACCAGTCCAATATCGATCCCTTGAATCAATAAGGACTGAACCAGGGCCAAGTCAAAGCCAGATTGTTGATTGTTCATGGTTCATCGAACGCTACCGCCTGTGAACCGCGAACCGTGATGCACTCGAACCCGTGAACCATGAACAGTTGTTATAAGGAATATGCTGAAAATCCCCGTGTTTTTAGACAGGGGAGTGTCAATCCAATCGTGTGACTGAACAAGGCAAAAGTTAAAAGTGAAAAGGCAATCATCACTAAGTAAACATGGATTGTCTTTCTTTTAACTTTTAACTTTTAACTTCTAACTTCTAAGTTTTTACTTTTGAGCTCCGAGTCGTTCAGGAAGGCGGTCAAGCCTCAACAAATCCTGGTAAGTTTCCCGCTGTATAATCGTGTTAACTTCCCCGTTTCTCACTAAAACCGCTGCCGGTCGGGGCACTCGGTTGTAATTAGAAGACATACTGTAATTGTATGCCCCTGTCGCCGTAACCGCGAGGATATCTCCGGCTTGACACTCGGGCAATTTGGCATCTTTAATCAGAACATCGCCTGACTCGCAGTGTTTCCCAGCAATTGTCACTGTTTCCGTTAAGGGAGCAGACATTTTACCGGCTGCGAGGATTCGATACACTGATTGATAGGTAATAGGACGCGGATTGTCCGACATCCCTCCATCCACAGCTAAATAAGTCCGCATTCCCGGAATGACTTTTTGAGAGCCAACGGTATAAGCAGTGACGCAGGCTGTACCGACGAGCGATCGCCCCGGTTCGCAAAGCAATTTCGGTAATGGCAATTGCTGCCGCTCGCAAGCTGCTACCACTGCGGTGCAAATTGTACGAGCCCAATCGTCAATGCTAGGAGGATCGTCCGTCTCAGTATAGCGAATGCCCAACCCGCCGCCAATATTAATTTCTGTGGCAGGCAAATCATAACTTTGTGCTTTTGTCAAGGCCTGAATTATGACCTCGGCTAAGTCGTCGTGGGGTTGCAGTTCAAAAATCTGAGAGCCGATGTGAGCGTGCACTCCCACACAATATAAGGACGGCTGTTGGCTGATGAACTTAAATACTCGATCGAGCGAATTGGGATCGAAGCCAAATTTACTATCGATTTGACCGGTTTGAATATACTCGTGGGTGTGACACTCAATTCCAGGAGTAAACCGCACCATAATTCGTATCGGCCCACCGGTTTTGCTGCTGACACCCAATTTCCCCAACTCGGAGAGAGTCTCTAAATCCTGCCAATTATCGGCTACGGTAGTGCAGCCGCTTTCGACAGCTAGCTGGATTTCCTCGCGGGACTTGTTGTTACCGTGGAAATAGATTTTGTCAGGGCTAACGCCAGCTTGCAGTGCAGTATGGATTTCGCCGGCAGATACGACATCGATGCCTAAACCTTCCGAAGCTGCGATCGCACAAACTGCCAAACAACTCCAAGCTTTGGAAGCATAGAGCACTTGAGATTCGCCCGGATAGTACCGTTTAAAAGCATCTCGGTACTGGCTGCTGGTCGCCCGCAGCGTTTCTTCATCTAAGATGTACAGTGGCGAGCCAAATTGCTCCACCAAAGCTGTCACCTCGCAGCCTCCGATTTCCAGCCGATCGCGACTGTTAACACTGGCTGTCAGCGGTAAAAGTTCTTGATTGGGCGATGGATGGAGCCCCGCTACGCTACGACTTTTCGGGGCTACTTGAGACTCAGACAGGTACTGAAGTCCAGATTCCACCCTGAGAGATTGAGTTGATACCATCGGCGCAATAACTATCTTTACTGTCTTCCCCAGTGTACAATTGACAGCAAGCAATTGGGTCAAAAGCGCCCAGATTGATGCTTTTGAGTAATTCTAAGATCTAAAATCTCGAATCCCCTGTGCGTTTTCTAGAAATCAAACATCTTGCCGCAGAAGACCTGCCTAGTGCCGTAGAACTCGATCGACTTTGTTTTGGGGGACTTTGGGCGATCGAAGGCTACAGGCGCGAGTTAGACAGTCCTAACAGCGATTTATTAGGTCTGTGGACGTGGGAAACTGAGGACTGTGAATCAGGTCAAAACCGGGCGGGCCCGCACCATCCACCGCCCCTACAGATTCCGCCAACTCTCATTGGTATCGGTTGTCTGTGGGCAATTTTAGAAGAAGCTCACATTATCATGCTGGCAATTCATCCTCAGTTTCAACGTCAGGGTTTGGGACAAGCTCTGCTTTGGGCTTTGCTAAAATCGGCTTGTGACAGACAATTAGAACGGGCAACTTTAGAAGTGCGGGACTCTAATTTGGCCGCAGTTTCCCTGTACAAAAAATTTGGTTTTAAAGAAGCAGGACGGCGCAAACGATATTACGAAGACACTGGAGAAGATGCTCTGGTGATGTGGCGCAGCGGCATTGAAAAACCCGAATTTCAGCGATATTTGACGGTTGAGAAAGTGCAGATGTGCGATCGGCTGCGGCGGAAAAACTGGCAGGGGGCGATCGATAGTTTTGAGTTTTGAGCAGCCTACTTTGGGCATTCCAGTTATGCTAAGAATTGAATTTACTGACACTGAAATCAAACATCAGCCTGCCCGGCCATACTTACCGCTTTGCTTCGCGCTTCGATAATTTGACCGATCTCACGCCCCAAGCTTGGTTGACGTTCAATCATCGTATTTACAGCATCAGAATAGACGACAAGAACTTGCAAATCGTCAACGGCGGCGATTGATACCGGACTCGGTTCCCCACTAAACAGCGCCATCTCGCCAAAAAACTCACCACTCAAGATAGTCATTACCTCCAACTCCATACCCAACTTGTTTGTGACTGTGACCTTAGCCTGACCCGCAATGATAATGTACAAAGCATTACCAGGATCGCCCTGCCGAATGACTTTCTCACCCGCACCAAACTTCTGCAAAATAGTTCCCTTAGTTAAGTCATCCAAATTTTTCGCCTCTCTAGCTAAAGGCATAAATCCGGGAATTGAGTGCAGGCTTTGGGCTAACTTACTTGAAGCGCTATCTGCCTTTGCTGCTGGTTCCACAAGAGACGAGTATCGATAGCGATATAGCGTCAGGTTGTTTCGCTGCGCTGCGTACCAAACTCGCGTCATAAATCGATCGAGTATCTGCTCCACATCCTCAAAGTTTTCTATAAAAAACTCCACCTCATAGATAATTGCAGTCTCATCATAGGATGTAGTTTTGATCTCAGGTTCGGGTTCGGCTAATATTCCCTGTGTAGCCAAAGCTGTACTTGTTAATACCTGCTTCACGAGGTTAGGGGGGGTATCGTAGGAAAACCCAATATTGAGGCGTTGATTATAAATGCGTTCTGGTTGGCTGTAATTACGGATTATTTCTTTGCCAATGAACTGATGAGGAACAATAATCACTTGGCGTTCGAGAGTTAGCAGGCGAACAGAGCGCCAATTGATATCAATTACCTGACCTTCGATATCTCCAATGCGTAACCAATCACCCACACTAAAGGGGCGTTCCAGAAGCAGCGCAATCCCAGACATGACGCTACCCAATGTGTCCTGAAGCGCCAAACCGATCACGATCGAGCTAACGCCCAATCCCGTAGCAAGACCAGCCAAATCAGCACCCCACACCGCCGCCAGCACGATCGCGCTTCCTACAAGCACCAAAAACAACTTAGAAAGATCGATCAGCAGTTTGGGCATCCGTGCCCGCCATGTATTTCCCTCAGCTTCCTCAAACAAAATCACATTAAGCAGCGAGAGAGAGGCGTAGATAACAGATATCCAGAACAGCGTTGCAACCAGCTTGGGAAAATTATCGTTAACGTCAAGCTTCAGGACATTCCTGATTAAAAGCATCAGCATTAAGACGGGCAGGACGAGGTTTTTTACAACCACCAGGGTAGCCGCCAGCGGTTTACCGCGCCGTTGTAGATGATAAATAACCTCTCCTAGTAAAACGACCAGGAGTGGGAACCCTAATCCGACAATTAACGCCCAGGTCTGCCAGTCGTTTGAAAAGCTTAAATTACTCATAGACTTCTGCCTCTGGAACACTTACGCTCAGCTTAGAACTTTTGATTTGCCAAGCCACTAGCTTTTCTTTGCCAGGTTCTTGAATTTCACCAACCATCTCAAAATCGTAGAGATCGTGCAGGCGATCGCAGATGTCTTGAGACAAAAAGATTGCGCCAGGGGGACAAGCCGACTTCAACCTATTAGCAATATTGACAGTATCGCCCCAAACATCGTAGAGCAATTTATTTTTGCCAATAACGCCTGCAACCACATCTCCTGAATTGATGCCGATCCGCAGGTCTAGATGCAAGCCTTTTTCATAATTAAATCGACGGACAAACACCAGCATTTCCAAAGCAAAATCTACCGTGCGTTTATCATGATCCAGACGCGGCACATTAAGCCCGCATACAGCCATATAACCGTCACCAATGGTCTTAATCTTCTCCAAACCGTATTTTTCTGTCATTTCATCGAAGGCTGTTACCAGTTCATTAAGCAGGCTAACAACCTCTTGAGGGGACATTGATTTCGTGAGCTTAGTGAATTGATCGAGGTCGGAAAACAAGACCGAGACATTAGAAATCTGATCGGCAATTTCTCGATCGCCCTGTTTGAGGCGTTTGGCAATTGCGGGACTGAATATACTTAAGACTAATGCTTCATTTTCGCGATTTTCCCGATCGATTAGTTGAGTTTCGGCACGAAGGCTACCTATGGTTTGGTTAAATGACTTAGCTAAATCTCCAAATTCATCTTGCGAACCAGATGTGACTGCGGCATCAAAATCCCCAGCCCCCACCTTGCGGGCGCTAGCGATTAACATCTTGATGGGTTTGACAAAGATTGCGGTCAGCCACATGGCAACAAGCGTGATTAGCGCGATGATTAAAGTAGCCCCAATCACAACTTTTTGTTCAAACGAGTGAATTGAGGCATAGGCTTCAGAAACATCCATCTCCGCCAATATCACCCACTTTAAGCCATCAATATCTAGTGGAGCATAAGAACTCAAAACTGGAATATTACGATAATCGTCGATCGCCTGCGTGCCCTGTTTCCCAAACAACGCTTCCTTGACTCCTGTTGTTTTCACTTCCTGTAGGAGGATTGTAGTATTGAACTCTTTGATTTTCTTGATGGTCTTTTCATCAGTACCGATCGAGGCTAGAATTTTTGCATGACCTTCGGGGTCTTCAATCTGGAAACGAGACGCAGAGCGCATTAGATAATCCGACCCCACCAGATAAGTTTCTCCTGAATCGCCCAGACCACTTTGTTTCCAATTTTTGTTGCCCGTCATCACATTGTTAATTTTGTCAACGGGAAGCTGGAATGCCAAAATACCAAGGAATTCCGAGCCGTTAAAGATTGGGGCAGCGATAAAAGCCGCAGGCGCACTGTAGGAAGGGCTGTAGGGCTTAAAATCTACTATTTTCACATACCCAGTTCCCTTAGCCTGTCGTGTGGCTTTTACTGCGGAAGCTAGGTTACTCTCGTTGTAGGGGCCGTTGGTGAAGTTTGTGGTAAAATCGGTTTCTTTAAAAACCGTGTAGACAACAGTTCCTTCGCGATCGATCAAAAACATATCGTAGTAACCATATTTTTCAACTATATTGCGAAAAATTGGGTGGTAGCGGGCGTGAGCGCGGCTGTAAGCGCTGTCGTCGCCAGGATTGTCAAGGAGAAGTTTCTTACCAACGGGGTTGGGGTTAGCAGCGATGTAGTGGTATTGTAGGTAACGGGCAGCGGCTGTTTTTGGCGTGTAGGATGCCAGAACAGGCGAACCCTGGTTAGTTCGCGCCAGTTTGGTTAAAAATTGTGTTCGGTAGTAGGTATCAATTTTTGCGTCAAAATCCGCTGGTATTGTTGATTTTTCTAGTTCGCCGTAAGCCGTCTTAAATTCCTGTATGGCGCCGACTACTGTCAGGTCTTCGCTGAGGGTTTGGCTATGGTTGTTAATGCTTTCAAAATAATCTTGGATTTGATAAGTTTTGGCAGCCCGAAGGCTAGTTAATTGGTTGAAGACTTTTTGCGTCAAAATAGATCTACCAGCGCTAGAGCAGATCAAGGTGCTGGCGAGCATAGCGCAAAGGCTGACTACCAGCAACATGACTATGAGTTTTGTTTTTATACTTAACTGATTGAGTAATTGCATAGGAATTTTTCCTGATATTCTTTGCTTTATTTTTATGATTATACATCTTCATAAATTCAACTCTTATTACTAAAATTTATCTGAATGACATTTGAGGCGGGAATTACAAGCGATAAACTCTTCTATTCAGAAACTTTTTCCGCAGTCAATCGATTTTAGATTTTAGATTTTAGATTTTAGAGGCGACCCCACGGATAAATGCGGAGGATTTTAGATTTGAGATTTTGGATTGATTCCACGGATAAATCCGGGGGCTTGTACCATCAAGAAATTCTTGGTCATCCATAGTATAAAGGATATTAAAATCGATGCTATAACAGTGTTGCAGCCCCCAGATTCGGTAAAAAACCCGGTTTGTTTGTCGGAGTGCGTCCAGGACTATAAATCTGTAAATTGCTCCTCTATGGAGCTAGGATATGACAGAATTTTTTGTAAATTCTGTCATATCCAAGTTCAACTCCTGGCCACCACTTATGCTCCAACTGGGGATGCAATAGCAGAGACGACGTTCAAGTTGGCAACCAACCCATAGGTTGATACATACTCTTCTAATTCTGCTAAATCAACACTGCCATTGCCATCGCTGTCAAGAATGTTGAAAAGATAATCAGTGACGTAGCTTCTGACTTCTTCAGAGCTACGTTCGCCTGTTGTCATATCTTCGATTAGCCCTAACAACTCCATAATCTCAGTTCGATCGAGCGACTTACTTCCATCCGTATCCAATTGCAGGAACAGCTTTTTGATATCTTCTGTTGCTACTCTCGAAGAACGCAGTGTTTCTCTCAGTATGTCATTGCCAAATGAATTCATGAACAATATCTGTTCGATGAGTGGGATGCAGAAAAAGCCCAGGGATGCCCAAAAAACTGCATACTTCACATCCGAAGTAGTTGCACTAACTCCGATGAAAAGAGCCGCCCAAAGGAAAAAGTTTGGATTCACCAGCAGGATATAAGCATCCCTCGCTTCTGCCTTGCTTAGCTTGCCCTTTGTCACTACTGAGGTTAACGTAGCTGCTACGCGCATCGAGACAAAGACCAAAGTTGCAATTGCCAGTTGTTGCAGACAAGCTAGCGATCGCGCTGTATCCGTTGAGGAAAATATATCGCTGAGGAATGTTGCAGGAGTAAACTGAAACCCGGTTGCTAAAGCCATGAATGCAACAGCCAGCACGCCGATAAATTTCCAGTTTTTACTGTGGTGGTTTGATTCAACAGGAGATTTGTCGCGCCAAAATTGGGCGATCGCTCCCGGTATTGCCAGACCTAGAATTAGAATGATGCCGAAAAAGATCAGGCTATCAACGTTAATGGGTAAATTGGCAACCTTCAATGTAGCCAGAAGCGCCAGTGGAGCAACGATTGATAGCGTTCTTGACAAGACAGCCGACGGATAAAGATTACCGCCCCAAAGCACGGATAAAACAGGGGAAGTAAGGGCTGGCGGAACCATCCAAAACAGCACCCACAAAACTTTGTACAAATCCGCTTCGCTCTGATACAAAAATCCCGAAAATATTAAGGAAAGCCCAACAACCCATCTCACTGCCATCCACAAATAAACTACATACTTCACAGTAGAAGTTACTTTGCGTTTACTGGCGGCAAAGTCAATGTCTAGGTAGGTATAAAATGTTGAAGCGGCAAGACACGCAACAATTATCGATCGAAATAGCGCTGACGGAATCCCTGCTTCTGAGGTGCTGATTGCCCTTACTAAGCTTCCCAGCAAGAACGTGGCGGCATAGAGCAAAATCGCCCACATAATTGAAAGATCGTTGATCTCTTTCCGTAGGGCCGCCGTACCGCCGGATTCCTTGTCGCGAAACTTGACGAGATCCACACCGCTGAGAGCTTTACCGTTGGGGAGTTTCAGGTGTTTATAATCTGTCGGTGGCAGACCGCTTAAATAAAGTGCTAGAGGCTCCAATACATATTGGTGGCACACTACTAGAACAGTTTCTCCCCGTTCCAAGTGCGGTACAACTTTGTCTTCGTAGAAACGGGCAGCGCGAGAATAAACTTGTGAAATCTTTTCGCCCGCCGGAGGTGCTTCGTTGTGTGAATGCAGCATTTCCTCGAACCCTTCGTAGCCCAGGGCTAGACGCAGCAGATTTAGGTTGCGGCCTGCAAAAATGCCAAAGGATTTTTCGCTAATTCGATGGTCGATTTCAACGGGGGTATCGGACGACTTTAGTGCCTGACTTTCAGCAAGGGCGATTTCACAGGTTTGCCGTGCGCGTCTCATGTGGGAGACATACAGCACTTCCGGCTATTATGAAGCACAGTTTTACTCGTATCCCTTTCCTGTCCTAACTTTCGATACTGTCTGCGTACCTCATAGCAGCCGGAAGTGCTGTATACTGC
>Ga0163146_10000654_pt1 | contig 49388 bp, 28 predicted proteins | sample OliLakLV19MP7G1_FD_148648 | JGI IMG/M metagenome (GOLD analysis project Ga0163146, IMG submission 148648) | Freshwater microbial mat bacterial communities from Lake Vanda, McMurdo Dry Valleys, Antarctica - Oligotrophic Lake LV.19.MP7.G1 | ecosystem: Environmental > Aquatic > Freshwater > Lake >... | reverse complement strand
CGGCGCGGGTCAGCGGCTCCCTCACGGCGGCATCCGGCGCCGCTGCCGCCGCGTCCGCGTCTGGCTTGACGTCTGGCCTGTCGTCTGGCCTGTCGTCTGGCCTGTCGTCTGGCCTGTCGTCTGGCCTGTCGTCTGGGGGCGGAGTCGCGTCGTGGGTTCGCTCATCGCGTCGTTCGAGCGAGCTGCGCAGGGCCTCTTCGGCGCGGTTGTCGCCGAGCAGGCCGCGAAGGTCGTAGACATCGGTCTGCCGCAATCGGGCCGCGCCCTCGACGGTGGTGATCACGACGTGGCCACCGCCGACATCGAAGACCGGTGTCTCGTACTCGGGCGCAATGGCCAGCATGATCGCCGCGAGAACATCGCGAACCGAGCCATCGGGGACACGAAGCGTCACCTTGGTGTTCGGCTTGATCTGAAGACTCGCAAGCGCCTCCCACTCGATGCGCACCGGCGTGGTCATGCGGGCCTGAAGGTCCTCAAGCACGGCCCCGAGTTCGTCGTCCCGGGCGACCAGTCCGAGCGTCTGCTCGGCGAGCCCGTCGAGAATCGCGAGGCTTTGATCGAGATCGCTCTCGGCAGGGGCGGCTCCGCTCGGCCCACAGATCGGCCCATACATCGGAAGAGACATCGGCAGCAAGATCAGCAGGGAGGTCAGCATGTGCAGGTGAATGTGCTGGTGCCGAGGGGCCCAGACGGGATAGCGGCCGACGTCGCGTCGGTTGCACTCCGAGGGAGGCGACGCTCAGGCCCGGAGGGTCTGGCGAAGGGCGAGAACATCGAGCGGCGAGGGGGCGTCGATCGAGCCGTCCGCCGCTCCGCCATCGTTGAGGTGCTGGAGGATCCAGCCGATCTGCCCGCTGCGGTAGAGCTCGGTGAACTTCTCGACCGCCTGCGGCCAGTACCAAAGGCCCGACTTCGCGTTGAGTTCCACGAGTGCCCGTTCGGCCGCGGCGGGTCCGACATCGCGCCGGTAGGGTCGTGTCGAGGTCATGGCATCGAACGTGTCGATCACCGCGAAGAAGCGGGCGGCCATCGGGATGTCCTCGCCGGAGAGGTTGTCGGGATAGCCGGAGCCGTCGATTCGCTCGTGGTGCGAGCGCACGAGATGCAGTGCGATCTCGTCATCGATGCCCAACTCGATCAGCTTGGCGTGGCCCAGAATCGTGTGAGCCCGCATGACTGCGAACTCCTCGTCGGTGAGCGGTCCGGGCTTGCGCAGGATGGACTCGGGGATGTCGATCTTCCCGATGTCGTGCAGAAGTGCGGCCTGCATGAGCCGCTGCACGGTCGGCTGGTCGAGTTCGTTGGCTTCGGCGAGCGCCTGGGTGTACAGGGCAACGCGGGCGGTGTGCGACGCGGTCGACTCGTCCTTTCGATCGACTGCGCTGATGACGGGGGTCAGAACCGACCAGTTGAGATCCACAGGCGGAGGATAGATCGGCTGAAGGCCCGACGACGGTCCGTCGACGCGCCGCCGCCCGTTGGCGACCGGGGCTGCGACGACGGCGGGCGCTCAGCGTCCGCCGTAGAGGACCGCATGGATCGGGGCAAGCACGTTGGGGATCACGCGGCTGTCGGCGAGTCGCTCGGCGTGCGCCGCGAGGGTTGCGAAGACCGCAGCGCTCTCTTCCAGAGTGCGCAGTCCGCCGACCCGTCGCAGCGTCAGATAGACGCTGATTGGGTCCTGCAGCGACTCCAGTCCATGCAGCTCGTCGGGCTTGGGGCGAGTCTTCACCTCGACGAAGGCCTGAAGCGTCCCTTCTCCGGAGGGCGGGGCATCGAGGGTGATGCCGAGGAAGGGCTGGGCTTCGAGGATCGATTCGCCCGGGCCCTCGAGAAGCCCGGCGAGCGGCGAGTCGGCGAAGAGGGCATCGAAGACCACCTGGTCACGGTTCCGCTCGGCCTCGAGATCGAAGCCGAAGACGAGATCGAGGTGGTCGATGTCGAGCGGGCTGATCGAGAGGAAGTACGGCGCCGTCTCCAGCAGCAGCCGATGCAGTCGATACGCCTGCTCGAAGGAGTCGGGATTCACCCAGCCGCTGCGCACGCTGGTCTGCCGAAGCGAGGCCCATGAATACGCGCGGTTGGCGTCGGCGCTCTCGAGGGCGAGCTCGCCCTCGTAGCGGCGGAAGCGATCCATGTGCGGAAACTCCCGCCGCAGCCGGTCGAACATGTGCAGGACGGTCTCGCGACCCGTCGGAAGATCGAGCTTGAGCGCGATCTTCTGATTGATGTAGAAGTCGGTGCAGAGGGAGGCGTATGGGGACATGACGATCGAGGCGACAAGGCCTCAGCTCCCGCTGCGAAGACTGATCGGACGCAGGTAGGTCGCGCTCCGCCAGATCCACTCCAGCGGGCCGATTGCGAAGAACCGGAACCAGATGTTGGCGAAGAGAAGGATTGCGGTGTAGATGGCGATCACGATGCCGATCAGTTCGAGGCGGTCGAAGCGTCCGAACTGGGCGAAGCCCCACCAGTACATGATTGCGGTCGCCAGCACGCTCTCGGCGAGATAGCCGGTGAGCCCCATGCGACCCGGCTTCGAGATCACGCGGAAGGCCGCGGCGCTGGGGCGGGCGTGGACGAGAAGACAGATGATCCCGATGTACCCCATGGTCAGCATCGCCGCCCCCAGCGCGTAGGGGCCACCCATCAAGGCCGAGCCCGGGGTCATCTGGAAGTTCTCGGCCGACATGATCCATCCGTGGGCCACCTGGAGTGCAAACCCCGGGATCGCCAGAAGCGCACAGCCCCGATGCCAGCGGACCTTGTCGGCGGCGAAGAAGTCGGCCTTCATCAGGCCGGCGCCGAACAGAAAGAGCCCGGCGACGTACCAGCTCCACGAGAACACGCTACTCAGCAACCCGAAGACGAAGAGGATCGAGCGGAAGGTGAAGGCATCGCGGAACGGCCCGTCTCGGAACGCGGCGGTCTCCGCGGCCATCCAGCGCTCATCGAAGGGGTTGAACTTGCTGGCCATCATCGCGCCGAATCCGCGGAGGTCATCCTGCTCCGCGGGCTCTGCGTCCCCGTCTTCTTCCACGTCTGCGTCGGCCCCTTGGGCAGCGTCAACCGGCGGTTGCCCAGCGTTCTCCGCCTCGGCCATCGCGTTGCGGGTTGCATCGACCACCAGCTCGGCCGAACCGAAGGCCGGCTCGGCGCCGTCATCGTCCGCCGCTGAGTCCGTCGTTGAGTCCGCCGTTGAGTCCGCCGATGAGTCCGCAGATTCCGCAGCAGTGGCATCGACTGCGCTCTCCGCCTGCGGTGGAATCATGACTGCCTGAAGCAGCCCGAAACCGGTCATCAGGACCGCCGAGAAGATCAGCACTCCAAGCCCCACGCGGATCAGGGCCTTCGCCGACATCCCGCCGAGGAGGAGCAGCGAGAACCCCAGCATCGAATACATGAGGAGGATGTCGCCGTACCAGATGAGGAGCGCGTGAATCAGCCCGAAGACCATCAGGACCAGCAGTCGCCTCACGAAGACCGCGTTGTGCGATCGACCATCGCGCTCGGCCCTCATTCGCTGGAGCATGAAGCCCGCGCCGAAGAGGATCGAATACATCGAGATGAACTTGAACTGGAAGAAGAGTTCGATGATCCACCAGCCGATGAGGTCGTTGCGGCTGGCATCGGCGAGCGTCGGGCCGCCGAATCCCTCCATCATGGGCATTGCAAAGAGCGGGATGTTGACCATGAAGATGCCGAAGAGCGCCACCCCGCGCATGACATCGAGCACCATCAGGCGGTTGGAGGCACGGGTCGGCTCGGAGAGCGAGCGGATCTCCGAAGGCGCCGCCTCGGACGTACGCGGCGGCGGCTCGGCGCAGTTCGGTTCGATTGGCGGTTCGATTGGCGTTGTCATGCATACCCCCCATTGGACGGGACGAGTGTCGAATCAGGACCGGGACCGGGACCGGGACCGGGACCGGGATTGGAACGTCATTCGGAGTGACCGCGTTCCGCTTGCATCGTGAGCGGCAGTTCAGGTTCCAATCGACGCCTCCCGCGGCGACGATCGGATCCGACCGTAGGTCATGACGCGCCACAGCCATTCCAGTGGTCCCATGCTGAAGCGGTCGAACCAGAAGTGAGCGCCCACGGTCAGCGCCAGCCAGATCACAAGGGCCAGCCCGACGAGTTGAAGACGGCTCACCTCGCCGAGCCAGGCCAGTCCCCACGAGTACATGAGAAACGCACCGACTGCGTTCTCGGCGATGTAGCCGGTCAGACCCATCCTGCCGATGCGGCCGACGGCTCGACACGGCGTGGCGAGTTGGGAAACGCGACGCGACGCCTCCTGAATGCGGCAGAGAGCGCCGACGATGCCCAGCATCATGAGGACGGCGCCGATTGAGTGGATCGGACCCATCCATGCGAACCAGTCGACCAGCGCCCCCGACTCGGCGGTGATCGACGCCGCGTAGGTCGACTCGAGGATCAGCCCGGGGATCACGAGCCACGCGGCGCGGCGCAGCCACACGCGCTCGGGAGGGGTCTCGCGCGGGGGAACGGCGGGCCCCGTGGTGGACCCGAGCACCCCGAACTTCTGGAGCGCCGCACCCAGACAGAAGAGCGCCAGGATGTGCCAGTTCCACTTGTCGAAGTTCGCCCCGTTGCCATCGACCAACGAGGCGAAACGAAGCCCGCACGCCTCGATGAATGGTCCGTCGCGGAGCACTCGGAACTCGTACGCCTCCCATGCCGGGTCCCAGGTTTCGATGCCGAGTTCGAAGAGGATCACCCACGGGTGGATGAAGGGTGCTCGATCCGCGGTCGCCTCGGCGATGCGGAGTTCGCTCGAGCACTCGAACCACGGATCGAAGTCGAGAGCGGGCGGTGCGTCGGCCGTGTCGTTGGCGCCCGGATACTCGGGCGCAACCTCGGCAGAAGCCGTCGCATCCGCGTACTCGAAGCCCCAGTCGCTGGGCTGCGGAAGCGCGTTCCACAGTGAAAGCCCCAGCGACGCCACGAAGAGGACGGTCGCGAGCACCGCGAGCGTCATCGCCCGACAACGAACGATCAGAAGAAACGGAAGCCCGAGGATTGCGTAGGTGACGAGGATGTCACCCGACCAGATGAGGATTCCATGGGCAAGGCCGAAGAGAAGGAGCCCTGCCATGCGTCGGATGCCAAGGAGTGCGCCGCGGCTGGGCCCCGTCGTCTGAATGGAGGTCGTGCGAGCGGCGGTCGCGCGAGTCATGAAGTGCGCGAGTCCGACACCGAACAGAAGCGAGTAGAGCGACACGAACTTGAACTGGAACCCGATCTGCATCACCCACCACGCGGTCCGCTCGATGCCGTCGTCGGGCGGGATGAACGCCCCGGACGAGGAAAGGGCGATCATCGGGAGGTTGACCATGAAGATGCCGAAGAGGGCCACGCCCCGCAGCAGATCGAGAAGCGGGTCGCGCTCGCCCGAGGCGGTCGGCGCGACCGCGGAGTGCGATGACGTCGTGATCGGAAGTTGAATCGGGCCTCCGCGGGGAGAGGGCGGTTCCGAGTCAGCGTGCGGTCTGCTGGCTCGCGGGTCGGGTCGGGAGCGAACGGATCCAGTCGACGAGCGAACTCGTCTCTTCAAGCGATGTCACCGCAAGATCGGCGCCCTCGTCACGAAGGCGGTCGACGCTGAACGAACCGGTCGCCACGCCGATCACCCTGCAGCCGTTGTGGTGGGCGCAATCGACGTCGTGCGGCGTGTCGCCGATCACCAGCACCCGGTCTGCGGCGATGTCGCGCCCGAGCAGCTCCCGGTGCCTGCGCATGGCCACCGGTGGAAGGTGCCGGCGCGAGGGACCGTCGATGCCCCAGGCGGCGACCAGGAATCGATCGGGATCGATGCCCGCGGCGCTGATCTTCAGGCGACCGGTCTCGGGGTAGTTGCCGGTGAGGAGTCCGATTGTGATCTCCTCGAATTTGGTGAGGGCATCGAGCAGCGGCACCACACCCGGCAGGGCTCGTGCGGTCGCCTCGCGGGTCAGCCGATCGGCGAGTGCCCGCCCGTAACGAGTTCGAAAGCGGGTGTGATTGTCATCGCTGGGTTCGACGCCATTGGCCGCGCAGAGATCGCGCCAGATCAGCGAATCGAGGCGACCCGCCACGTCGATTCCCTCGAAACTGAAGTGATCTCCGAAGAGCTCGCGACCGGCCTCGAGCATCGACGTGACACCCGCTCGTTCGGTGTGGAGCATCGTGCCGTCGATATCGAAAAGGATCAGCATCTGGGGAGAATCAGCCTGTGGGTGGGTGCGGAGTTGGAGGAGTCGGTGCGACTGGACTGCCGCAGCCGACGGCGCTTCAGGCGACGGCGGCGCAGACCTTCCGGGCGGCGTCGGTCAGATCGGTCGCGGTCTGCATCGAGCGGATCTCTCCGCTGGCTTCGGTGAGGATCTTCCGCGCCTCGTTCACGTTGGTTCCCTCGAGTCGAACCACGAGAGGCACCGAGAACCCCACGCTCTTGGCCGCGGCGACGATCGATCGGGCGATCGTGTCGCACTGCATGATGCCGCCGAAGATGTTGACCAGCACGCCCTCGACCCGCTTGTCCGAGAGGATGATCCGGAACGCCTCGGTCACGGCTTCTTCGGTGGCGCCACCGCCGACATCGAGGAAGTTCGCGGGTTCGCCGCCGTGAAGCTTGATGATGTCCATCGTCGACATCGCCAGTCCGGCGCCGTTGACCAGGCAGCCGATGTTTCCGTCGAGTGCCACGTAGCTGAGTCCGAACTTGTTGGCCTGGAGCTCGGCGGCGTTCTCCTCGCTCGGATCGAACATTCCGGCGATCTGCTTCTGCCGGAACATGGCGTTGTCGTCGAAGGAGAATTTGGCGTCGATGGCGATGACCTGACCGTCGGGCAGTTCCGCCGTCGCCGGAGTCACCACCAGCGGATTGATCTCGGCGAGACTCGCGTCGGTCTCCTTGAAGACCTTGGCAAGCTTCATCATCACCTCGACCGCCTGATTGACCTGTCGACCCTTGAAGCCGAGGGCGAACGCCAGCTTCCGGGCCTGATACGGCTGGAGGCCCAGGAGCGGATGGATTCGCTCCTTGAGAATCGCCGACGGATCGCGTGCGGCCACGGCTTCGATCTCGACGCCACCTTCCGCCGAGGCGATCATCGTCGCGGTGCGAGCGGCGCGGTCGAGGGTGATGGCGAGGTAGTACTCCTTGGCGATGTCGACGCCGGCGGCCACCAGAAGACGCTTGACGTCGAGTCCCTCGGGCGGCGTCTGCGGCGAGACCATGCGATGGCTCAGCATGTACTTCGCGGCTTCACGAGCCTCGGCGGTGTTGTTCACGACCTTGACGAACCCGGCCTTGCCGCGACCGCCGGCGTGCACCTGGGCCTTGACCACGACGATCTTCGCGCCCTCGTCGAAGAGCCGCTTCGCCTCCGACGCGGCGTCGTCCACCGACTGCACCATCGCCCCGGCGGGAACGGGCATGCCCGCATCGGCGAGGAGCTGTCGACCCTGATATTCGTGAATGCGCATGGGGGCAGAGGGTAGCGGAGGAGGGGCCAGGGAGCAGGGAGCAGGGAGCCGCAGTGGGTTGCACGATTCATGCTCGTGCAGACAGCAGCGCCCTGCGGCACTCGCGGCGAATCGCACCCTTGGACCGCCGAGCACCAGCTCGGCCGAACAGCCACGCGTATCCGAAGCTCTCGCGCCACGCCCGCACCGGATGCGACGGCGACACCCGAGGCCACACTTCATCGGCGCAGCCGACGAACCTCGTCGGCGACCCCGACCTGCCGCCTCAGCCGGCGCTCTTCGCCGCCGCGGCCTTCGACGCAGCCTTGATTTCCGCCTTGGTCTCGGGCTTGGCGTCGGCCTTCGGCTCCGAGGCGGAGTCGGCCTTGACCTTGGGCTCGGGAGTCGCGGCAGCCTTGGCTGCCGCTTCCTTGCGCTTGATGGCTTCGATCTTGGTGCGGTCCGGGCCGATGATCATGGTCATGCGGCGACCGTTCATCCGCGGAGGAAGTTCGACCTTGCCGACTTCGCTGAGCCGCTCGATGACGTCTTCCATGCGATCGTCGCCGCGGCTGCGATGGGCGATCTCGCGGCCTCGGAAGTTCTGGACGATCTGCACCTTGTGCCCTTCGAGCAGGAAGCGTCGAGCCTGGTCGAGCCGGATGCCGACGTCGTGCGGATCGATCTTCATCGATCGGCCGAGACGGACCTCCTTGAGCTCCGAGACCTTGGTCTTCGACTTGCTGACCTTCTCCTGCTTCGACTTCTCGTACTTGAACTTCCCGTAGTCCATGATGCGGACCACCGGAGGTCGGACGTCGGCCGAGATTTCGACGATGTCGAGACCGAGATCCTGAGCCCGGCGGCGGGCTTCATCAAGCTCGACCACTCCGACCATTTCGCCGTTCTCGTCGATCAGACGGATGGGCGTGATGCGGATGCGGTCGTTGACTCGAGGTCCCTGCGGGCCCGAGTCGCGATACGGACGTCTGATCTGAGAGATGGCTGATTTCCTTTTTCCAGTGGCGCCGGCATTGAGTGTCTGATCCGAACCGTCGCGCCGGAATGCGAAGGCTCGGTCGAAGCGTGTGGGTTCAGGCGGAGCCGCACCCGTGGGTGGAGATCACGCCTGCCTGCGTGACGAAGGCCAGAGCGTACGGGACCGGACCAAGGGTCCCGGCGCTGTTCCCAAAAAGCCGGGTTCGAACGCGCGGATGGCCACCGCCGCCATCGCCGCCACCGCCGCCACCGCCGAGAACGCAACAGCCGAGTGGGATCGCCGCGGAGCCGAGGGGCATCCGGGTCTGACTGGTCGCTCTCAGGTGAGACGGGCTGCGGGGCAGCTCGCCAGTCCGGTCAATGGACATGGCGGGCCGGCGAAGTGGACGAACAGAGGTGGCAGCGCATCGTCTGAAGGAAGTCGTCTGAAGGAAGTCGGGTGAAGGAAGTCGGGTGAAGGAAGTCGGGTGAAGGAAGTCGGGTGAAGGAAGTCGGGTGAAGGAAGTCGGGTGAAGGAAGTCGGGTGAAGGAAGTCGGGTGAAGGAAGTCGGGTGAAAGAAGGCAGGGCGCCGCCTGCGGTTTCGGTTCGTCGAATACCGCAGGAAACGACGGGCTGAATGTATCGACCACAGTGGAACCGGGCAAGCGGAAAGTGCCCGCGGCCGCTGGGCCGCAGCGCTGGGAATCAAGGCTGTCAGCGAAGATCGAAATCGACGTGCGTGCCGCCCTCGAGTTCATCGGGGCCGGGCACTTCGACGATGATTCGATCCGCCGGGACACCCTGCTCCGCCACCATGATCCCCGCGATGATGTCGGCGCGACGTCGGGCCAGGGCTTCCAGCATCGGCTCGGGCACGTCGATGGTCTCGAGAACGGCGATCTCCATCTGTTCGAAGGTCGGGCCCGGGGCCGCCGGGGCACCAGGCGATGGGGGCGGCAGCGTCGGCGCCACTCGCTGGGCGTAGGTGGTGATCACGAGCTGCCGATAGACATCGGGGGGGACTTCGCTCATCTGCGGGAAGGAGCTGCGCAGTTGCTTCAGCATCTCCTCGCGGAGCAGACCGGGGCGAAGGGCGGCGACGTCGCCGTCGTAGTGATAGTGCCCGCGGATCACGAGCGAGACGTTGGGGCGCTCCTTGAGGCCCGTGGCCAGAATGTCGACCTTGCTGAGCACCTCGACCGGAATCCGGTCGCTTCCCGCGGGGTAGGCGATGAACGACAGGTCGAGTTCCGTGCCTTGGGCGAAGGCCGACGCAATCAACTGGAACGGCGCCGTCACGATCTTGCCGAGGAGACCCAGCAGAGCCCTCCAGATCAGTCCGCCGAAACTGAACTCGGGATCGTCGAGCCGACCCTTGATTGGGACATCGCCGCGGATCTGATCGTTCGGATCGCGAAGCAGCGAGAGGCCCAGCTCGAGCGGGATCGAGGGGGCGTCGGGGCTCGCCACCTTGGCGCCGAGCTTCAACCGGTCGAAGAGGAAGTCCAGATCGCCAGTCACGTTTCCGTCCGACACGACCAGCGGCAATGTGGTGGTGAGTCGACCGTCGGCGATCTCGTAGCCCGCGTATCGCCCGGAGACTCCGCTGTATGCCGGCAGAGGCACGCCCTGCAGGGTGATCAGGACATCGGCGACAGGGCTCTCGCGGAAGCCGTCGAAGGTGCCGCGGAAGTCGAACTGCCCGGAGTTCTGGAGCCGTGCCGAGGCCGTGACCTCTCCCACGGTCGCGCCGTCGTTGGCAATCGTGGTCGCGCTCACGGTGATGGCGTCGGCGGCAATCGTCGAAGGAGCCGCCCCGCTGCGGTCGATGACCTCAACGCGACCTTCGACCACGCGCAGCTTGTCGAGTCGAAACTGGAACGGGATGAGTCCGATGAGATTCCGCTGATCACCGGCGGCGCGCGGCGCCGCGGAATCGGAGGACTCCCGCTCGCTGTCCGATCCCCCGACCATGCTGACTTCGCCGACGAGGGCGGGGCGGGTGAAGCTGGCCTCGCGGATGGCAATCGAAAGCGGCGAGTGCACGAAGTCGACGCCCTGAGCGCGAAAGGCGCCGATGGTCGCCTTGAGCAGTCCATCGTCGGTGACGCCGAGTGAACCATCCTCGATTCCGAAGTCGCCGGTCACGTTGGTCTGCGCCGGGCCGCCGTCAGGCGCGGTCGAAGTCAGCGTGCCGTCGAACTGAAGGGCCGCGAGCGTGCCGTCATGGGTCGTGCCCGCGTGGTCGACGCTCGCGGTGAGGGCGCTGCCGCGGAACGAACCGGACCACTCGAGATCCGAACCGGACCGGGCCCGCAGCGTTCCGCCTCCATTCAGAGTGAGAGCCCCGGCAGTGCCCTCGACACCCACGCCGGCCATCCCGAACGTGGCGTTGGAGAGATCGAGCGGGCCCGACCAGGCGAACTCGGCGCCGCCTGGCGAGAGGTCCGCGCTGAGTTCGACCGTGGTGATCAGGAGTTCGGTGCGCAGATCAAGCGCGCCATCCGCAATGTCGGCGGCACTCACCGTCGCCTGTTCGGCCTTGGCTTCTCCAGTCCAGGAGAGACGCCGCGCCCCTTCGGGGCTTTCTTCCCCGGCCAGTCGTCCGTCGAAACCCAACCTGGCGAGGGCCGCCTTGGCGCCGCCGCCGAGCTGGTCGGCACTCGCGCTGACGCCGTCGAGCGACAGCACCCCCTCCCAGGCCAGCGATCCCGCCGCGGACTCGGCGATGGCAGCGATGCCGCGAAGCTCGACTGCGGCGGCGGATCCCGCCACCGGCCCATTCAAATCGGCTGCGGTGAAGCTCACTCCCTTGACGCCCGCCTCGCCATCGAAACGGACGGCAGCGCGTCCGTCGAGCGAGCGGGCCGAGGTCGTTCCGGTGACGGTCATGCTCTCGGCGGCGGCGTCCATCGCGTCGGCGTCGGCTCCCGCGCTGGCCTTGGCCGCTCCCACGGCCGTCACACCGCTCCACGCACCGCTCCAGGCGCCAGCGGCATCGACGGCGCCATCGAGCCGACCGTCGAGCTTCACCGAACCGAGCTGGCCTGAGGCAGGCAGCGGTGCGGTCTGGACCGCGGCGGTGATCTCGGCTCCGTCGAGCACGCCCTCGAAGGCCAGTTTCGACACTCCCTCGACATGCGATGCCTTCACCGTGCCGCGGAGCGTCGACGAAGCGGTCGAGGCCTGAACCGGCACGCTCTCGTCGCGCACCGCGCCGGAGAGCCTTTCGAGCGTGAAGTCGCCCGTCCATTCGGCCGTGATCGACCCGTCGGCCTTCACCGTCGAATCAAATCGTCCCTGCAACTCCATCGCCCCGGCGCTGCCATCGATTGGGGAGATTCCGCCGAGCGCCAGGGTGCCGGCCGCGAGGGTCATCGTGCCATCCCAGTTCGAGACGATTCCGCCGTCGGCGGCGAACCCCACGTTCGCCGTCCCGTCGAGTCCGTACGCGTCGAAGGCGCTGCTGATCGAGGTCTCGCCGACGACCAGTTGCTCGGCCTTCGCTCCGTCCACGGCGATCTTCCCGCTCCAGCGGAGCTGCAGGGCGTCGCCGAGCATCCGTTCGGCGACGAGCTGACCGTCGAGGTCGACTCGTTCCACCACCGTCGTTCCGGCGCCGAGCGCCAGCGCTTCAAAGAGCGCTCCCTGTCCGACGAGCTCCCGCAGCACCACCTGCCCATCCCACTCGAAGCGCTGTCCGGTGGTGTTGTCGAGGGCCACCGTGGCTTCGCCGCGCAGCTCGACAGAGGGGGTCCTCAGGAGATCGCTCGTCGCTCCGCCCTGCGGCGTCTGCTGCAGGACGGCGTCCTCCAGCCGCATCAGCCCGGACCAGCGCAGGGTTCCGCTGTTGGGATCGGGAGTGCGGGCGGAGACTCGGGCCTCGACGAAGAAGCGCGCGGACTGAAGGGTCGGCGATTGCAGCGGAGGCGACAGAATCAACGCGAGATAGGGGCTCGTCGGTTCCAGTTCGAGCCCCTCGATGCGCACGTCGCTCTCGAAGATCCGGTCGCGGACGCCGAGCGATCCACCGAGAGTGACGCGCCCGTTGGTACCGATCAGCAGCCCGCTGGTGAAGGGGATGACGAAGCCCTCGCTGCTGCGAATGGGCCCGGCGACGATCGAGGCCTCCCGAATCGGAAGCTCGACCGCGGCGCCGGGGACGCGGTCGACGACGTCGACCGACTGATTCTCGATGCGCACTTCCTCGAGCGTGAGGTCCCAGGGACCGACGATGTCCTGGATGAGATAGGAGATTGCGGTGAGCAGTTGACGGACCGGATATGGAATCGTCCGCGGATCCACTCGCTCTTCCGGCACGGTCGACTCCGCGGGGGCACCCGCGACCTCCGCGGCCTCGCGGGTGGCGGCTTCGATTGCCGCCGCTTCCTCGGAGGTCAGCGATCCCTCGGGCATGATCAGCATGGCCGCGAGATTGAGCTGACCTTCGGCGTCTCGATCGACCTTCAACGTGCCGTCCCGAGCGCTGATGCGGGCGATGGAGGCCACCCGATCCTGGGCGTTCACCGCCACCGATTCGATGGTCAGCGTGGGCAGCGTCATCAGCGAGGCGTCGTTGCGCTCGACTGCGACGTTGACGAGGTCGACGCGACTGAGGTTCACGCTCGCCCGTCGCGGTTCGGCGAGCGGGGCGAAGTCGTAGTCGATCGACGCCGAAAGCCGGCCGTCGACCACCCGCGCGTCGCTGTAGCGCAGGAGGTAGGGCATGAATTGCGACATCACCAGATCGGTGGCCTCGATTTCGCCCCTGGACATGAACGGATCGGTGTTGAACACGCCCGACCAGATGAGCCTTGCGCCGGTGTCGGTGGTGGCGACCAGTCGATGGTGATTGTCGACGGTGGGGGCGGTGTCGAGATTCTGGAGCGAGAAGGTGAGGCCACCGACGGCCATCGCAAATGGTTCGGGGAGGGTGAAGTCGTCGAGACGGACGGTGCCTTCCTCGACCGTGAGCTGATCGATCACCACGTGCGGCACCGCACCGAGAGGCTCCGACTCCTTCGGATCCGAATTGGGGCGCATCAGGCCGGCAAGGTTGAAGGTGCCGTCCGCGGCGATCTCGCCGAAGACAGAGGGACCCCGCAGGTCCAGATGGGCGAAGTGCCAGCCGGCCTTGAAGAGCGATCGCCAGAACTCGAAGTTGGTTTCAACGCTCTCCAAAGCGATGGTCCGTCGACCGCTCTGGTCCGCCACCAGCAGGTCCTCGAGCCGGAAGCGGAAGGTGTAGGGGTTGCTCTCGACTCGACCCACCGCAATCGTCCCGACGATCGAGCGCTCGACGAGCGGGCGCACGATGTGCTTGACGACCAGCGGAACGCCGAAGAAGCCGAAGAGGGTGTAGAGCAGCACCGCGCTTGGGATGCCGATCATCGTCCGCCGCATCCACGTGCCGCGAGCTCGCCACCAGCGCCCGAATGCCGAGCCCTCGGTCGATTTGCGTGGGGCCGGTTGGGTCGGTTCAGGCGGCGCCGGTTCGGTCGATTGAGAAGTCTCGGTCATCGGAGGAAGGAGGAGGAGGCGGACGGCCGGCGGGGACGGGCTCGCCATTGTCGCCGCGCCGTCGCCTCGCGGCCACTCGAATGGTCAAACGGATCAGACGAGGCGTCGCCCGGCGTCGCGGTCGGATTGCGCCTCCCGCCCGCTCGCCCCCCCGTTCGACCGCCCGTTCGACCGCCCGTTCGACCAGAAGACATGCAGATGTTCGGGCGGAAGGCGGAGGGCGATCGCGAGGCCGGGGCGGAGGTCCAGTGCCGCGGGCGCCCGAACTCTGAGGCATTCGCCGCAGCCTTCGCGCACGTCACGAGTCAGGCTTGGGACATCAACCCAGACGTCCAGCGAACTGCCGAGAAACACCGCCGCACGGACGGTGCCGCGAACCACGTTCGCGACTTCGGTGACCTGGGGGGGCGGCACCACTGCGATGTGCTCGGGACGGATGCCAACCAGCACGGGTCCGCAGCGGCGCTCGCGCACTGACACGCCCATTCGAAGGAGGGCAGGCTTGCCGGTGGCGACGCCCGCGGCGTCGAGAGTCGAGTCGGCTCGTCCGAGGAAGAGCTCTCCGTCGTCGAGTGTGCCGGCGAGGAAATTCATCGGCGGCGATCCGACGAACTCGGCCACGAAACGAGTGGCCGGGCGCAGGTAGAGTTCGCGCGGCGTGCCCGACTGCTCGATCCGCCCGCCGCGCATGACGGCGATGCGATCGGCCATGGCCAACGCCTCCTCCTGGTCGTGCGTGACGTGGATGGTCGTCGTCGCTGTCCCGGCGGCGCCGAGCGATTCGTGAAGGACCCGCAACCTCGTTCGAAGCGCCGCGCGCAGCGGGGGATCGAGGCTTGCGAAGGGTTCGTCGAGCAGAAGGAGCGGCGGAGACCCGACGATGGCCCGCCCCAGCGCGGCCCGCTGCCGCTCGCCACCGGAGAGCTGATCCGCTCGGCGCTCGAGCAGCGCTTCGAGTTCAAGAAGCTCCGCCGTCCGCAGAAGGGCCCTGGTCGCAGCGGCCCCGCGCACGCCGCGAGTTCGCAGCGGAAAGGCGAGGTTCTCGCCGACGGTCATGTGGGGATAGAGCGCCGAACTCTGGAAGACCATCCCCACTCCGCGGTCTCCCGGCGAAAGCGCCCGCGCCGAGCGACCGCCGAGGCGGATCTCGCCCGAGTCGGGCTGCTCGAGCCCCGCGATGAGTCGCAGGGTGGTCGTCTTTCCACAGCCCGAGGGGCCCAGCAGGACGAAGAACTCGCCGGGATCGACCGCGCAGCGGAGCATGTCGAGGACGCGACGCCCACCGAAGGACTTGGTCAGATCGATGAGTTCGACCGCGGTCACGCCGGAGACGGTGCGCGAGGCGACCCGCGGAGTCAATGGGCGACTCCGCCTTCGCCGCGGCAGAGGGCGCGACCGGGCGCCCTGTGCTACAACCCGCCTGCTTCCACGCCTTCCTGGATTCACCTGACATGGCCCGACGCACGCGATCGACCTTCCGCACTGCACGAACCAGCGATCGACACGAGCTCTACGAGCTGTCGGTGCAGTCGCCCGAGGCCGAGATCGACTTCATCGATCGCGTCTGCCGCAAGCTGAATGGTCGAGTCGCGACTCTGCTCCGCGAGGACTTCTGCGGCACTTTCGCGACGAGCTGCGAGTGGGTGAAGCGTCGGCGCACCAACCACGCCATCGGCGTCGATCTCGATCACAAGGTTCTCGAGTGGGGCCTCCGCCGCTCGGCCACGCGCCTGAGCGACGCCCAGCGAGAGCGGGTCGAACTGGTCCGCGACGATGTGACCACGGTCAAGACCGAGCTGGTCGATGTGCTGGTCGCCTTCAACTTCAGCTACTCGGTCTTCAAGACCCGGGAGGCCCTCCTTGGCTACTTCAAGCATGTCTTCCGCGGCGTGAAGCCCGGCGGAGTCTTTCTGCTCGATGCCTACGGAGGCAGCGACAGCTTCAAGGAGCTCGAGGAGGAACGGCCGCTGGACGGATTCGTCTACGTGTGGGATCAGCACAAGTACAACCCGATCACCGGCGAGGTCCTCAATCACATCCACTTCCGTTTCCCAGACGGCAGCGAGATGAAGCGGGCCTTCACCTACGACTGGCGACTGTGGACGCTTCCCGAACTCCGCGAACTGCTCACCGAGGCAGGCTTCGGCGACGTCACCGTCTACTGGGAAGGCACCGATTGCGCCGGCGGCGGCGACGGAAACTTCCGCCCGTCCCTGCGCGGCGAAGCATGCGAGGGGTGGATTGCGTACCTGTCGGGAAGCAAGACAAGGACGAAGCGGTGAAGGGAGAAGGGATCAGGAATGAGGAATGAGGATCCGCTCAACGGATGACGTGTCCATTGCCTGCCGGCGCCATGCATGCGCGGCGAGGCGTGGGCAGGCAAGCTCCGCGTCATCCGTCTGCCGGATCCTCATTCCTCATTCCTCATTCCCCATTTCTGATCCCTTCCGCGAGCGAAGCGAGCGGCTGCTCTCTGCCCCTTCCTCCTAGCCTCCGCCCGTGTCCGCGCTTCTGCCGACTTCTGCGCATCAGCCGACCGCCGAGTTCCTCGCCCGGGAGCTCGTCGAGGTCGAGCGCATCTTCGAGGCTCAACTGGCCAGCGATCTGCCGGCGGTGAATGCTCTCTGTCGCCACGTCGAGCGGTACCGCGGCAAGATGCTGCGGCCGACGCTCGTGCTCCTCACCGGACTCGCCGTACGCGCCCGGCAGCAGTTCGAGCCGCCCGTCCTCGGTCGCGAACATCGCGTCGTCGCCGCGGTCGTCGAGATGATCCACATGGCCACGCTGGTGCACGACGACGTCCTCGACGAGGCCGATGTCAGGCGCCAGGGAGCGACGGTCAACCGGCTCCGTGGGAACGAGATGGCGGTCATGCTCGGCGACTATCTGATCTCGAACTCCTTCCATCTCTGTTCGACGCTCGGCGATCCCGCAATCAACCTGCGCCTCGGCCAGACCACCAACACCCTCTGCGAGGGCGAGCTGATCCAGCTTCATCATCGAGAGAACGCCAGCCTCGATGAGGAGACCTACTTCGAGATCGTCCGCCGCAAGACCGCGGTGCTGGTCGGGGCCTGCTGTCGGCTTGGCGCGACTCTCTCGGGCGGCTCGCCGACGGTGATTGCGGCGCTCGACGCCTTCGGCACGGCGCTCGGGATCGCCTTTCAGATCCAGGACGACCTGCTCGATCTCGCCGGTCGTGCCGACATCGTCGGCAAGAGCCTGGGGCGCGATCTCGAGAAGGGCAAGGTGACGTTGCCGATCATCATCCATCTGGCCACCGCCGACCTGCCGGCGCGACGCGACGCCCTCGCCGCCATCGAGCGCCGCGACGCGCCCCGCCTGCTTGCCCAGATGCGAGGGAGCGGATCGATCGACGCTGCCCACCAGCGTGCCCGCGCGCTCGTCGTCGACGCCAAACGGGAACTCCAGGGTCTCGTCCCCTCACCCGCCCGCGACCTTCTGGAAGCGATGGCGGAAGCGGTGGTGGAGAGGGAGAGGTGAGGGTCGGGGGGGTCGGCTCCGCCGACCGGGTCGTCGGCTTCGCCGACTCCTGAGGTGTGCCGCGTGCGCGGCACCTGTTTGTCGCTCGGCACGATCGACGCGGCGCGGGCTGGGCCCGCTGGGTCGATCGAGTCGAGCGGATGAATAGAGGGGGGGCACGTGAAGTGTTCGAGGCCACGGACCTGAATGCCACGGTTGGCTTGCCAACCGTGCTTTTGCTCACCCGCGTGACCTTGCGACCTCGGTGCGCGGGCCTCTGGCCCGCCTCTGTCCGACACGACTGCGAAAGCGGTCGATCCAACGCGTGACTCGCGGCCCGCGCGTTCCGCAGCAGCTCCGCGCACGCACTCAATCGTGCGCACCCGCGTACGCCGCACTCCCCATCGCGCTGGTTACGATGAGGCCGGCCTAACCACAAATCCTTTCAGAAGTTAGAGCAATCTTGCTTGACATTGGGGGAGGGGGGGCGAGGGATATTCTTCGTCGTCGTGATGTTCTTGGGACAACGCTCGGCTGGTCTTGGCTCCGAGGAGTCGACGGCCGAGCCGGCGGACACAGGGGGTTCACATGCGAAGTGACTCACGAGTCGGTGGCGTCCGAAAGCTCTCGCCGCGAGCCGTCTGCCTGGCGTCGACGGCGTGTGCGTCCATCGGGGTTGTCGTCGGGGTCGGGGTTTCTGGCTCGGCACAGGCCGGTGGTCCGCCACCCTGCGGATACGAGGTCGAGTACTACGTCGCGCCGGAGTGCGGGATTTTTGAGACACTCTCCTATGGGCTTGGCGTGAATGAAGCCGGCGCCGTCGTGGGGTATATCGATGGCTGCCCCGATTCGAACCAGTTCAAGGCGTTTGTGTGGTGGCCGGATGGCACGGTGGAAGTGATCAGCCTGCCATGGTCCTGGGCTGAGCGAGCGGTCGACATCAACAACTTCAATGAAGTCGCGCTTGGGGTGAATCTCGCGATGCCAGGGCTTGCCAACGTCCCTGCCCTCTGGGCGAACGGCGAAGTGGTCCAGATCTTCGAGATTCCCGAATGGGCCAACAACGCTTTTGTGGCAGGCATCAACGACTCCGGCGTGATCGTTGGCGAGTACGGCGACACGGTGCTTGGTCCACACCCACTCGCAGCGACATGGAGCGTCCAGGAGGGTCTGGTGGACCTGAGTGAGCCGTTTCCAGTTGAGAGACAGCGGCCCGTTGGAATCAACAATGACGGGATTATCGCCGGATTCTGGTTCGGCGATACGGTGCCGCCCCCGGGTGAAGACCTGCGGCGTGCGTTTTCCTTGGCGGATGGCAAGGTTACGAATCTGGGGATCGTCCCAGGATCCGTGAACAGCAATGCAAGGGGTCTGAGCGATGCGGGGCATGTCATCGGCGAGGGCTTCGCCGGACCGCTTCCCTTCGACAAACCGAGAACGGGCTTCGTCTGGCAGGACGGAAAGTTCACACTCCTCCCGCCACTGCCGCTTGATGGGCACGATCAGGCACAGCCTCGGTCGATCAACAGTTCCGGCTTGATCGTCGGACGATCCATTGCCAGCGGTGGCGGAGCGCCGAACCGACCTGCTCTCTGGTTCGACGGCGAGCGAGTGGACCTCAATTCAGTGGTCGCAAATCTTGGCGCGGGTGAGAATGTGCACAACCCCGTCGCGATCTCGGAGAGCGGGATCATCACCGGAACGGGCACACATCAGTCAAGCGCCCGCGCGTTTCGACTGAGGCCTCGTCCAACGCTCACTGCAGACTTTGACAACGACTGCGAGGTCTCGAGCAGCGATCTCGGGATTCTGTTGCGGGCATGGGGCCCAGTAGTTCCGCGCCTCGTCGGCAATGCAGCCGACATCAACCAGGACGGCATGGTGGATGGCGCCGATCTCGGCGTTCTTCTCAGCGAGTGGACGGGGTAGTTGGAGGAGTCGAGGGGGTTCAGCGTTCCGGCGGTCATCTATGTGGGTGGCCGCGTCGTGGGGAGTCAACTGTTCGAGGAGCAGCAGCTAGCAGCCTGTGGCGAAAGTCATTCGGGCTGCGGGTGAGCAGGAGGGCGAATCTCTGCGTCGCCGCAACTCGCCTGTATCACTGCGGATACTGCTTCGTTGCGGCTCCTTGATCTTCGCCCTCCTGCTCACCCTCGCCGTCGAAGCACTTTCGCCACAGGCTGCTAGGTCATGGGCACGAAGTCAGGGGTACTCCGTAGTTGTCATCTTGTGGGTCGCGATCGGATGGCTCGTCCCGGCCACCTCGGCCCTCGCACAAGTCCCGATCCACGTTGATGCGAGTGCCACCGGAATGAACGATGGTTCCTCGTGGGGCGACGCATACATCACGCTTGAGCTGGCTATCGCCGATGCGGTAGTTTCTGGCGAACCGATCTGGATCCGTGGCGGCACCTACCGCCCGACCACGCCATCGGGCAGAGGGGCCACCTTCGAACTGACCGCCGATGTTCGTCTCTACGGCGGCTTCGACGGCACCGAGCAGTTCACCAGTGAACGCGACATTGCGTCGAATCCGACCATCCTCTCCGGCGACCTCGCTTGGAATGACACGGGCGCGTTCGGAAACCGTGGAGACAACAGCTATCACGTCGTGACGATTGGCGAAGTCGAGAGTCGCGTTGTGCTCAACGGTCTCACCATCCGCGGCGGCAACGCCGATGGCACGGCTGATCTGGATGAGATCGGCGGCGGCGTGCTGATTCTGGACTCGACGGGCACCAGCGAGATCCGGGTGCAAATCGAGGAGCAGTCGAGGCTGGAGGACAATTCTGCGGATGCCGCCGGAGGAGCGATCGCCGGTGAGTACGCCGGTGCGGAGTTTCGAGACTCGGTCGTCGCGGACAATCGATGCCGGGGCGAGTCAGGCACGATCATCGAAGGAGGTGGCGGCGCGAACCTCGCGTACCTGCGGGCGACCCAGTCGCGCTTCCTCCGGAACGAGTGCGTGGGATGCAGCGGGGGAGGCGTCGCGTTGGATCTCGGGTTGGCCGTGGATCCGAGCTCACTCGTGAGTGTGGAGTTCATCGAGAACATCGCAGGCGACACGGGTGGCGGGATCTACCACGTCGTTGAGTTGGAGCTGACGAATTGCCTCCTCGCCCGAAACGAGGCTCACGCCGATGCCGGAGCGGCCTCGGGTCGCGGGGGAGGGCTGTTCGGCAAGACGCTGGCGACGATCACCAATTGCACCGTCGCCGAGAATCTCGCCTTCAACGACGAACTGGACCTGAATTCATTCCAAGTTGGCATCGGTGGCGGCACCGATGGTGCCTTCGAGGGCGCGCAGTTCATCCGCAACAGCGTGTACTGGGGGAATCGCGTGGATACCGGCAGTGGTCTTCACGACGGTCACGCAGCGCAGGTCACCGTCCACCCAGGCGGCACCGTGGCCTTGAGCCCTCTGGCGTACAGCACCGTCGAGAATTACATCGGGTGCACCGGGTTTGGATGCCCTTTCCCGCTTCCCGACTACGCCAACATCGGCGACGACCTCGTCCTTCACGATCCGCTCTTCGCCGATTCGACGATCGACAACTACCGCCATCGAAGAATCGCCCAGACCGACTCGGCCGATGACGGGAGCATCCCCGAGGATGTGAACGACCTCGACGGCGATGCGGACCTCACCGAGGATCTGCCTTTCGATCTTCCGCGGTCCGCGCGTCTCAAGGGAGGCGCCGTGGACATGGGCGCGTACGAGTGGTGCGTGGGCGACCTGGATGGCGACGGGATCATCGACGGAGCCGATCTCGGCATCCTGCTGACGGGGTGGGGCGAGTGCGACCCGGAGGTGCCGTGTCTGGGCGACCTTGACGGCGATGGCATGGTCGACGGAAGCGACATCGGGACGCAGCTTGCGAACTGGGACTGCGGAGATGAATCGGAGTCGCGGATGAGCGGACCGGGCTCGGGGTCGATCGAGTCGCTGCTCGCCGACCTGATGAGCGAGCAGGCGTTCGAGGAGTTCGCCGAGCTCATCGAGTGGATCGAATCACTCGACGAGAGCGAGATGTGGGAGGCGCTGGCGCCGCTCCTCTGAGGCGTCCTGTTCAGGTGAAGAGTCGGAGCGTGTCGGTCTTCGGTGCCGCTTCGATGCGGCGCGGACGGGATCGAAGCGGCACCCGTTCACGCAGCAAGTCGGCGGAACTCGTGCGTCCTCCGAGCACCAGCTCGGACAAGTGTTCGAACGCGTGACTCGCGGCCCGCGCGTGGCACAGCGACTGCGCTCACGCACTCAATCGTGCAACCCGCTGCTGATCCCTGCTCCCTCCGGCTCGCTCTGCGAGCCGGGAGCCACGCGCCACCCAATTCCGAAGTCGCCACGTGCGCACCCGCGCACGCGGTACTCCTCATGAGTCGGCGCCAGCCGACCCCTACCTCTTCCGCCGCTCCCCCGCCCAGCGATTGCGGGGGTCATCAGGGGCGTCGGTGGCGGCGCCGGTGCGGGCGCGAAGGGCCTTGTTGGCGGCAACCAGCGGGGAGAGCACCGAGTCGTTCAGGAGCGAGGGGTGTCCCTGCCACCTGACGATGTTGTCCGAACTGATGATGGCGATGTGGGGGATGTCGCGAACGCCGAAGCCGTTCTTCATTCGTCCGCGCGGGTCGACGCCGATTGAGTAGCGGAAGTCTGCGGGCTTCATGCGGCGCCGATAAAGACCTTCTTCGACGGCCGACTTCGAAGACTCGTCGGTCAGGGCGATCACGCAGATGTCCTGGCTGTGGCGGGTGGACAGATCGTTCATGTGCGGCACGGCCGCCATGCACGGGCCGCACCAGGTCGCGAAGAAGTCGACGACCAGCAGTCGCCCGCGGGGTTCGTCGGAATTGGTGACCCAGGTGTCGACTGAGAGTGATGGCGCCGCCTGACCGCGAAGATCGTTGGCGCTGCCGACAGGCTGGGTGTGCTTCGGGAACTCGACGACCGAACCTCCCGCAGGGGCGGCGACTTCGGTCGAACGGGTTCTGGGCTCCGCGGCCGGATCGGCGGTCTCGTTGACCAGCGCCGCGAGGGCCTTCTCGAGACCGTTCTGGTTGAGCCCCGCGTACCGCACCGTGCCGTTGCGATCGACGAGGATGTTGACCGGGCGCTTGAAGACCCCGAGCGCGTCGCAGAAGGCGCCGCTGGGATCGATGGCCACCGAAGTCTCGGGCGGCTTCTGGCGGAAGAGCGCTTCGGCCCGATCGGCGCCTTCCGGCGTGTGCAGGGCAATCGCCACCACGTCTTCGGGCTTGAAGTCCTTGATCTGATCGGCGAGCTTCGCAATGGCGCCGCGCCCGGAGCCCCGCGAGTTCCACGACTGAAGCAGGACCACCTTGCCGCGCAGGCTCTTCCAGTCCGGCTTCTCGGCCCCGTTCCACTTGAGATCTTCCGAAAACTGCGGTGGGGCGTAGCCGATCAGGAAGTCGACCGCGGCGCGGTCCTCCTTCGAGAGTCGATCAAGCCATGTCGCATCGACTTCCACGGCCAAAGCGACGGGTCCCGCGCCTGCAATGGAAATCGGCGTGAACCCCAGAGCGAGAGTCGAGGAGGCGAGCAGAACCGAGGCGATCAGGACCCGTGGTCCGAAGGCTGGAAGCATGAGCGAGTTCTCCTGAGCGAGGGTCGGAGGCGACACGCCCTGCTCGATTGCACGAGGAAGACGGTAGCGAGAGGCGCCGTGCCGAAGCAAGCAAAGAGTCCGTGGCGCTACCCTCGACGCTTGCGCCGCTCCGGGCCGCGCCTTCTCGAAGGGACGACGAAGGTCCGCTTTCGGCTTCCGCCTCCGCCCCCGCCATGAACGTCGACGACGTCGAATCCCCTGCAGCAGACGAGCACCGTCCACCCCCCGGCGCGTCGGCGCCGGCGCTCTCCCGAGCGGCGCTCGCAGAGGTCTGGCGGATTGCCTGGCCGACCGTGCTGACGATGACCAGTTACACGGTCATGCAGTTCTTCGACAAGCTCATGGTCGCCCAGGTCGGGCCCACCGAAGTCGCGGCCCAGGGCAACGGAGGAATCTGGGCCTTCAGCGCAATTGCCTTTGCCCTCGGCGTGCTGACCGTGATCAACACCTTTGTGGCCCAGAACCTCGGGGCCGGAAAGCCGGAGCGCGGGGTGACCTATGCCTGGGCTGGCCTCTGGCTGAGCGTGGCAATCTGGGTCGGGCTTCTGATCCCCTGGGCGCTCTTCCTGCCGGTTCTCTTCCGACTCATGGGGCACGACGCCCGTCTGCTCGAACTCGAGACCGACTACGCCCAGATCGCGACGATCGGGGCGCTGGTGCTTCTCGCGAACAAGACCTTGAGCCATTACTTCTTCGGCATGCACCGTCCGAAGGTGATCGCCGTTGCCGCAATCGCCGGCAACCTGGTCAACGTCGTCGGGAACTACGCCCTGATCTACGGCGAAGCCGGACTGCCAAGCCTCGGTCTTCCCGGCGTGCCCGGCGCTCCCGCTCTGGGAGTGCTCGGCGCTGCCGTCGCCACCGTGATTGGAACGCTGGTCGAACTCGTGATTCCACTGGCGATCTTCCTGGGGCGCGATCTCAACGCCCGCTACGGCACACGGGCCGCGTGGAGGCCCGACTTCCAGGCGATGCGCGACATTCTCCGCCTCGGCTGGCCCGCGTCGATCCAGTGGGGCAACGAACTCGTCTGCTGGTCGATCTTCATGGCGGTCCTCGTCGGACGATTCGGCGAGGATCACATGACCGCCGGCTGGGCGGCGCTTTCGTTCATGCACCTGAGCTTCATGCCCGCGGTTGGATTCTCGGTTGCGGTGAGTTCGCTGGTGGGCCGCTACATCGGCGCCGGATTGCCCGATGTGGCCGTGGCTCGGGCGCGACTCGGCGTCGCGGTCTCGATGGTCTACATGACCTCGTGCGCCGCCCTCTTCGTCATCTTCCGCACCGAACTGATCGGGAGCTTCGTCGGTGGTCCGCTGGTCACTCCGGAGCAGTCGGCCCGGATCATCGCAATCGGCGCCCAGCTCATGATCGTGGCCGCGATCTTCCAGACGGCCGATGCGCTCGGCGTGGTCTACACCGGGGCGCTGCGCGGCGCCGGCGACACCGTCTGGCCCGGCGTGGTCACGGTGGTGCTGAGCTGGACCTTCATCGTCGGGCTTGGCGCCGCCCTGATCTGGCTCGCGCCGGGGCTCGAGAGTCTCGGACCGTGGATCGGTTCGGCGGTCTACATCATCCTCTATGGAGTGATCATGACCCTGCGCTTCGAAGGCGGCCATTGGCGGCGGATCCAGCTCGTCGACCGGTCCGATTCCGGGCGGGCGATGACGGTGCCGATGACCATGGGGCCGCCCTCGTCGATTGCCGCCGAGTCGCCCGAGGATCTCGCCGCCGACATCGCGGCCGAGTCGCTCGAGCGGGCCGAGCGGCACAAGTAGGGGGAGTCGGGACCCGGGGCGGCGCCACCCCTCGGCCATCCCTCGGCGGCCCCTCGGAAGCCTCAGGTGGTGACGGTCGGAACTGCTCCCTACACTGGCGACCCCGCATTGGTGGTTTGCCCCCCGGTCGCGTTCGACCGGTTTCAGCGCATCGGCCCACCCTCGCCCGAGCCTTCCCCTCCTTCTCCCTCATGACCACGACCGAAACACTCGATCTGCGCACTGCCGAGCAGCACTTCAAGAACGGCCTCGCCGCTGAACAGGCTGGCGACAAGACCAAGGCCATCTCGGAGTTCCGCCGCGCGGCGCTCTCGGGTCACCCGGAGCATCTCTTCCGACTGGGATACGTTCTCGACCTGGTCGGCGAGGAGGACGAGGCCATCGAGTGTCTCGAGCAGGCGGTCGATCGCTCGCCGGCGCACATCAACGCCCTGATGAACCTGGCCATCCTTTATGAGGATCGCGGCGACATCAATCGCGCCGAGAAGTGCTTGCGTCAGGTGCTCGACACCGATCCCAACCACCCCCGCGCCCGCATGTACATGAAGGATGTCCGAGCCTCGCGGAACATGTACTACGACGAGGAGTTCGCCCGGGACATCGCCAAGCGCAGCCAGTTGCTCGACACGCCGGTCACCGACTTCGAGCTCTCCGTCCGGGCCCGCAACTGCCTGAAGCGGGTCGGCGTGCGCACGCTCGGCGACCTGGTCAAGATCACCGAAGCCGAGCTCCTCAGCTACAAGAACTTCGGCGAAACCAGCCTCAACGAGATCAAGGCGATGTTGGCGATCAAGGACCTGCGCCTCGGTCAGACCATCGAGGGCGGCATGGGCAAGCCCAGCAACGCCCCCAAGCTCGATCACGTCAAGGGCAAGGTTTCCGATGCCGTGCTCAACAAGCCGGTCTCGGTGCTCGAGCTCTCCGTGCGTCCCCGCAAGGCAGTCCAGCTTCTTGGCATCCAGTCGCTGGGCGAACTGGCCTCGCGCACCGAGGCCGAGCTCATGGGAGTCAAGAACTTCGGCTCGAACAGCCTCGACGAGATCAAGGCCAAGCTCGGCGAGTTCGGGTTGGCGCTTCGCACGGTGGAGTAGTTTGAGCGCTCCGTAGCGGCCTCCGGCCGCACACTCGCTTTCGCGGGAACGGCGCTGGCGGAGTTCTCCGTAGCGGTCTGCGGCCGCACACTCGCTTTTGCGGGAACGGCGCTGGCGGAGCGCTCCGTAGCGGCCTCCGGCCACACACTCGCTTTCGCGGGAACGGCGCTGGCGGAGCGCTCCGTAGCGGCCTCCGGCCGCACACTCGCTTTTGCGGGAACGGGGCTGGCGGAGTTCTTCGTAGCGGCCTCCGGCCGCACACTCGCTTTCGCGGGAACGGGGCTGGCGGAGTTCTCCGTAGCGGTCTCCCGCCGCACACTCGCTTTTGCGGGAACGGGGCTGGCGGAGTTCTCCGTAGCGGTCTGCGGCCGCACACTCGCTTTTGCGGGAACGGGGCTGGCGGAGTTCTCCGTAGCGGCCTCCGGCCGCACACTCGCTTTCGCGGGAACGGGGCGGCGATTGATCGCTCAAAATGCGATCGCCGCGGGGCGGGTCGGCCGATACCGTGACGGGGGCATTGCGCCCCCGAAACGGCCTGCCTCGCCATGACCCACGACCACGACGCCAACCTGTTGCCGACGCCCGGCTCTGCCGACGAGTCGATTGCCTCGCGGCGTCGGTTCCTCCAGTTCGGTGTCATCGCCGGCTCGACGCTTCTCCTCGCCGGATGCGAGTCGTTCCGAGAGGGCGCCCCATCCGGTCCCGCGCTTGATCCGCGTGCCCGAAGCCGGGCGCTGCCCCGTCCTGATGATCCCGCGAGCCCGATCGGCTCGACCGCATCGGTGCCGACCGAGCCGGTCGAACCGCCGCTCGATCTGACCCCGCCCTCGACCGAGCCGCGGGTCCGCGTGCGCCTCGCTCGTCGCACGCTGAGTGATCCACCGGTCGAGATCGCCGCCGAAGGCTCGGGCAAGCAGTGGATCCGCGTGGCTCGCCCCGACACTCCGGCTTCCGCTGCTCAGGCTGGATTGGTTGCGCCGGGCGACGCCGGGGCGGTCCTTCTCGTTCTGCTCTCCCCCGTGCGCGCCACCTTCGACGGCGCCTCGTGGTCACTTCTCGACGGTGCCGGACAGCGCAGCAGGATCGAAGGACGCGGGGCCATCGAGTTGGGCGCCGTCAAGGGACAGACGCCGCGCATCCGCCTCGACGGTGACACCTATCCCGGCTCGATCCGGCTCGTGCTCCGCGGCGCCGAGGCCGGTGATCCCGCCAGCGCGGTGGCCGGCATCGATCTGGTCAATGTGGTCGCGATGGAGCAGTACCTGCCGGGAGTCCTGGTGCGAGAGCTCTACGCGACATGGCGTCCGAGCACCTTCACCGCCCAGGCCGTTGCAGCCCGGAGCTTCGCCTGCGTCGAGTCGGCCTACTGGCGCACTCGGCGTCATTTCGACGTCGTCGCCGGGCAGGCTTCGCAGGCCTATGTGGGAACGACCGATCACGCCGCCTCGCAGCGGGCCGTGAAGGAGACGCGCGGAGCACTCCTTGCGCACAGCGGGCGGATGGTGCCGGGGTACTACTCGAGCTGCTGCGGTGGAGTCTCCGCCGACGCCCGCGATGCGATTTCCGATTCGCCCATCAACGATGTCGCCCCGCTCCGCGCCCGTCCGCCGCGCGACTGCTGCGACTGGGCCCCGCAGTTCCGCTGGTCGAGCGCCCAGACCGGCACTGAAGCGGCGCAGCGGGTGATGGCCTGGGGACGCGAGCGACCGAATTGGGGTGTGCCCACACTGGGCCCGCTGACGACCATCGAAGCGGTGCAGATGAACGCCTACGGACGCCCGGTGCGCTTCCGACTCGCCGACGCCCGCGGAGCTTCCGTCGAGCTTCCCGCCGAGCACATCCGCGCCGCCCTCAACACCGCAACCGCAACGCTCCCGGCGCTGCGAAATCCGCTGCGTTCCGGCCACTTCAGTTCACCGCTGCGCTCGGGCTCGTTCCAGTTCGCCGGTCGCGGCTACGGCCACGGCGCCGGGCTCTGCCAGTACGGCGCCGAAGGCATGGCCCGCAAGGGCGCCGCCTGGGGGGCGATTGTGGCGGAGTACTACCCCGGTGCGGGGTTTGCCCGTTACGTGTGAGTGGGTCGTCGGCTTCGCCGACTCGATGGGTCGGCTTTGCCGACCATGCCCCCCGTCGGCGTCAGCCGACGATTTCCCGCCTCCGCCGCCCGCCGATGATTCCCGCCAGCCCCATCAGGGCGAATGCGCCGGGGGCGGGCACCACTGCGAAGGTCGAGACGCCGTCGACGTCGAAGCCGTCGAGGGAGGCGGTCGAGCTGAGCGAGAGTGTGGTGTCCTTGATCTTCAGGAAGTCGTAGGCGTCGGTGCCGGAGATGCCGTTGACGGCAGCCAGCGACATCGGTGAACCATCGGCCGTGTTCAGGACACTTCCGACGAGATACCACGTGGCGGTGTTCCAGAAGGCGCCGACGCCCACGTAGATCTGCGCCGACTCCGGGTGACCGGCGGCGTTGCCGTAGGTCGTCTCGGTGACGCTCACGCTGGTTGCGAACTTGCTTCCGAAGCTCAGGATCAGCGAGCCGTTCATGCCCAGCGACACGAAGTTCATGGTGTCGTTGCCCTGCGGCGAGAAGAGCGCCTTCGACGGATCGCTCCGCGAGGGATCCACCGATGAACCATTGCGCTTGAGGCCCTGCGAGAACTGCTCGACGTGCGAGGCATACACGAGGCCGGCCTGCGCGGTCGAGGCGAGAACGGTGGCAAGAGCGGCAGTGGCAATGGCGAGGGTGTGCATGGTGGGGCGTTGCTTTCGTGCGGTGGTGCAGGAACTGCGGACGAGACGATCCATCTCCTTCGTCATTCCCATCGCCATTGCCAGCAAGAGTCACCGATTCGTCAGGCGTGGCATCGCAGGAGCGAGCGTGCGGTGTACGGCCACCGCCACGAGCCGCTTCGGAATGCCCCGACAGGTCGAACCAGGTTTCAGGATGGGTGATTCGGCGCGTCGCGTCAGGTGGTCGAGCGGGTGAATCCCGTGTCGATCAGTGAGCGACGCCAGTGGATACGCCGCGACGACCGGGGCTGTTGCGTCACGCGATCGACGATCCGTCGGAAGTCAACCGGAGGCCGACGACAGGCCGTCCCCGCGTCGTTCGAAAGCTGGTGTTGGGTCGACCAAACCCAATCTCGGACGCGAACGAAGGACGCACGGATGTGGGCGGAGGGAGTTACCGGCGGCGGGCGCTTCGGCTGCGCCTCCGCTTGAGGAGGCGCAGCCGACGACACGTCATCGCCGCCGCCGTCCGGAGCCCGTGAGTGCACGGAGCATCAGGAGCAGCGCCGCCCCCGGCGCCGGGATCGGTGCCTGACTGAAATAGATGTTGTCGATGGCGACGCTGTTGATGCCGAGTCGCAGTCGCTTGGGGATGCGCCGATTGGGTTCGAGACGTCGTGTGCGAAGCTGGCCGCGCCATTCTCCGACCCGAAGGTGGCCACGTGCATGTCCGTGAGGACCGGGGCGCTGGTCGAGGACGAGGCGTCCCACAGAAACGCGTGCGGCTTCCCGTTGGTGGCCAGGAACCCGCCGACCACCATGCCCTCGTCGTTGATCCCGAGGGTGTTGAAGGCAAGACGAGGAGGCGTCGACGTGGGTGGTGGTCCGATTCCGAGTTCATCGAGATCGGTGAAGAGTCCCATCGGCGTGATCTCGATGATGCGGTATCGGCGGCTGGTGGCGTGGGCCAGGTCAGCGAGCATGATGGTCGAGCCGAAACATGCGAACGCCGTCAGCCGTGCGACGTGCGTCAAAACCAATCGTGCCGGTCGCGCGGTTCATGGGAGGCTCCGGAAGGAGGATCATGCGCGGCACCTTACTACAGGCCGGAAGCGCCGCCGTGAGCACTCGTGAACTTCTCGCGCCCGCAGCGCCGCCGAGCCCGGTACCGCCGAGCCCGGTACCGCCGAGCCCGGTACCGCCGCACCTGGGACCGCCGAGCCCCAGGCTCGGCGTACGGCGGCGCGAGTCGCCGTGAAGAACGGCGATTCGCTCACTCGAGCGAAGACCGAAGTGACACGGATCTCCATGACCTCCATGACCTCCATGATCTCCATGTCCTCCGTGTTCCATACCTCCTGCACGCGAGGTGACGAAAGTCTGGCGAGCATGGTCGACGTGCACGGATGTTGCGAGCACCAGCATCTCGTCGAGCCCCAGCTCGGCGAGTTCCAGGCTCGGCGGCGCTGGGGCCGTGATTCGTTCACGGCGTTGGGTGACACCCAACGATCCCGTGTCATCCATCATCCTCTCCCTCCTTCCGCTCGACTCGATCGGCGGCGCAGGCGAAGCCGGAGCCGCTGAGCGTGCCGAGCGATAGAAGGTGCCGCGCCCGCGGCACTCCTCAGGAGTCGGCGCAGCCGACGACCCGTCGGCGCCAGCCGACCCACCTGCCGGCGCAGCCGGCGCTCTTCTCCCCACCTACTCCTCCTGCCTCCGTCGCGCCCGGCGCTTCGCTTCAAAGAGACTCGCGGTGGCGCTGCTTCGGGCGTCGTCGCTTGATGGCTCGGCAGGTGCAGTCGGTGGCGCATCGTTGCGGCTCGTGTTGGCGGCTGCCGCGGCTCCGTTCTCGTCGCTCGCCGGAGGGGTGATGTCAATTGCTGCGGCACCGGCACCTGCCCCCGAGTCTGCATCGCGTTCGCTCGTCGAGCCGCGTCCTTCCAAGGCATCGAGGGCGGCGCCGACCGTGCGTCGAATCGGGCGGGTCGCCCGCGAGGGCATCAACGGGGCTTCGCTGCGACCGTCGCCGGCGCTTGCCGAGCGCGCGGCCGGGGCGACACCGCGCAGTCGAGAGAGCGTCGAGCCGGCGCCTCCGCTGTGGCGCGATCGCGCCAGACCGAGTCGCATTGATGCACCCGCTTCGCGCGGCGACCACGCCAACCGACGGGCGGCGACATCGAGGACGAGAATCACCAGAGCCAGGAGCGCAAACCAGGTCCAGATGGGCTGGGCCGCGACGACCGGGGCCATTCCGCGCCGATCCCAGAGCACCTCCGCGAGATCGGTGCCCGGCGCGAGCAACGATCCACCGGAGATCGAGCTGATCGATTGCAGCAACGCCATGTCCGGCTCGCGACGGCGGTACTCCTCGCCTGCGGGAAGGGCGATGCCGGTGACCAGCGGAACGAGGGGGCGATCGCCTTGCCGCGGGGTGACGGCGACGACGTACGAGCCGGGTGTGTCGGCGCGGGCCTCGGCCTCGAAGGAACGGGCCGAGACGCGTCGAAGCCGAATCGTCTCGTCGGTTCCTTCGGGGCCGTAGACGACGCCCGCGAGTGTCAGTTGGGCAGGATCGACGGCAACCGAATCGTCGCGGCCATCACCTGATTCACGTGCGCTGTCCCCGCCTGCGCTTGGCTCGGGCTCTTCGACCGTCACCCGCACCCGCAGTCGTCCATCGACCAGAAGCGTCTCGATCAGCAGTTGACCGCTGAGCCCGGGTCGTGCGGCGCGGCGCACGAGATCACTCCAGAAGCGCGACCATCCCGGCCACGCCAGCCACTCGCCGGCCCAGTCGCCTTCGAGCGACGAGGTGAACGCCACCGCGCTGCCCAAGCCCGCCGCCCAGTGGGCCAGCACCGGTTCACCGGCGGCGGTGACCAGCTCGAGGATCGCCGTCGGATCCTCGCGCGGAGTGCTCAGCACCAGGCCGCCCAGATTGGGCGAATCGACGGCGGCGGCGGCGAGGCGACTTCCGGTTGGCAGCACCGTCGCCTGAAACGGCTCCTCGCGTATCAGCGGTTGATTGACGACCTGAACCGAGTCCACCAGCACCTTGGGCAGCACATTCGGATTGCGCACGGCGTGGAACTGCCCGCCCGCATCGGCGGCGATGCGCCGCAGCAACTCTTCATCCGCCTGATCGCCGACAGCGATGGTGGTGATGCTGACGTTCTCGGCCACCAGCTCGGCGCTGATGGTCTCGATCTGACTCGAAGGACTTCGCCCGTCGGTCAGCAGCACGATCCGCTTGTGCTCGACCGGGGGGGCGGCCCGCAGCATTTCCTGGGCCCGTCGCAATCCAGCGGCGATGTTGGTGCCGCCCTGCGGCGAGATGCCTCGGGTGGCGTCGGCGATTGCCTTGGGATTCTCGTTCACCGTGAGCGGCACCACGGTCCAGGCCATCTGGTCGAAGGCCACGACGCCGATGTAGCTCCGCGCCGCCAGCGATTCGATGGCCAGCGCCGCAGCCTCGTTGGCCACCTGCTGCTGCGATGCCCGAGCGCCACCGACGAGTTCGCCCATCGAGCCGCTCTTGTCCAGCACCAGGATCAGCGCCGCCTTCGGCGCTCGAAGCTGCTTCGGCAGATCGAGCTCGATGGGCAGGACCCGCTCGACCGGTGTGCCGCGCCATCCACCGGCGCCGAAGCTGCGGCGACCACCGGTCACCAGCAGTCCGCCGCCCAGCCGGTCCACGTAGTCGGCCAGGAGATTCTGTCGTGCCGCATCGACCTGGGTGGCCGAGACGTCGTCGAGCACCACGAGGTCGAACGCCTGCAGCGAGAGCAGTTCGGCGGGAATGCTCTCGGGCGCAGTGACGGTGACCGGTCGACCGAGCTCGCGAAGAAGTCGCTCGAAGGGGCTCGACTCCGACTGACCGCTGCCGCGCACCAGAAGCACCGCGCCGCTTCCGGGATTGGTGACGATCGCCTCGCCCCGGTTGTTCTCGCTCAACGTGTCGGCGATGGGATCGACCGGCTCGAGCACCGCGACGAAGCGATTGACCGGACGGTCGTCGACGACCGCCTCGAGCACGTGGACGGAACTGCCGGCGGGAAGATCGACGATGCGTCCGGTGCCCGGACCCCGTGGATCGAGATCGACGATCTGATCCTCGCGGAAGAGCGAAAGCTGGGCCTGCATCGGCTCGCTCGAGTCGAGCACCAGTCGCAACGAGACCGTCTGCCCGGGACGCGCACTCGCCGGCGCTTCGAGCCGGACCACCTGGGCATCCGGGGCGTGACGATGGGCAATCGAGGCCACGCTGATTGGGACTGCCCCCTGGGCCGACGTCGCCGCTTCACGAGCTGCGGCGAGGGCGTCGCCGGCGGTCTCGAGCCCGTCGCTCACCAACAGCAGTCGTCGATTGGTCTCGGCGGGAAACATCGCCAGACCCAGTCGGATCGCCGCGGCGATGTCGGTTCCTTCGCTCATGGTGACATCGACGTCATCGATGGAGTCGCCGCGCCGCGGCGCCGCGACCACCGCGCTGCGACCGTCGAAGACGATCAGTCCGAAGCGGTCGTCCGGACGACGAGCGGCCGCGGCGTGACGCAACTGGTCGCGAAGGCGGGCAATCGCCGAGGCGGACTGCTCGCCGGAGGAGGCAGGAGCGACGGGATCTCCGAAGCGCCGGATCGAGCCGCTGACGTCAAGGAGGACCATCACCGTGAGGTCGTCGTGCTCGCGAACCAGTCGCGGCCGGGCCAGCGCGGCGACGATGGCGACAATCAGAAGGACGCGAACGGACAGAATGACCGCGACCCTCAGCCGCTCGTCACCGCGCAGGCGCACCAGACCAAGGGCGACGATTGGAATCGCCAGAAGCGCAAGCCAGAGCCATTCCGGCTGGTCGAAGCGAAGCGTCACGGGGCGCGTCCGGCGGCAGGCGCGGGTTTCTGGCCAGCGCCCTGGGCGGTCTCGGGGAGTCGTCCGAAGTAGCGCCGCATGAGCGAGTGATAGCGGGAGGGGAGAGCCGACCGCTCGATTGCCCGCTCGGCCGCACGACCTGCCTGAGTTGCGCGTTCGGCGACGGTGGACGACGCTCCGCCCTCTGCCGCGGCCTCATCGGAGAACCACTGGGCAATGGTCTCGCCTCGCCCGCCCGCGCCGGTGAGATCGATCTCTTCGGTCGTGGTCCCCGAAGCGGGCGTGCGCGGGGGCGATGCAGCGCGGGTGCCGTCGGCGTTGGGCGCCTCAGGCGGCCCAGGCGCCGCCGGATCGCGCGACTCCAAGTCGGGGTCGGGGTCGGAGTCGGGGTCGGAGTCGGAGTCGGGAGCAGAGGCGGGAGCGTCGGGTGACGCGTTCGCGCGCTGCTCGGCGCTGCGTGAACTGGCTGCATCGGTCGGCGGCGGGGCGGCGTCCGCAGCGCGGAAGCGATCGTGCTTCATCTGTTCATCGCGCGAGCGTCCGCCGGCAATCCGCTCGGCCTGCTCGCGAAGCTGCTCGCTGGCGGCGGAGCGCTCTCCGGCAGTGCGCCGGGCTTCGGCGATCTCACGGAGCTGCCGCTCGAGTGCGCGAGCGCCATCCTCGCGCCCGGCGCCATCGGCGGGTGCATCACTCTGCCCGGGTGCCGAGCCGCTCGGTCGATCGGCGGGCGAACGAGTCGCGCCGCTCTCCGCGGGATCGCGCGGGCTGGCCGGATCACCAGGGCGCGGGGGTTGATCCGCACCCGAGGGCTGCGCGGGAGGGGCAGCGCCTGGTGCATCGGGAGGGGGCTGGGCACCGGCGGGCCGCCCGTCGCTGCGGCGAGTCTGATCCTGCGCGGCGGTGTCGTCCGGACCGCGCTCGATGCGCTCGGCCGCGTCTCGAAGCGACTCGCTCACCCGCTCGCCGGATTGCGGCTCTCCGGATTGCGGCGCCGATTGGTTGGGAGTCGGTTGCGATGCCGGACGGGCGCCGTCCGCGCCTGCCTCGCGACGCTCTGCGTCGCCAGCGGCGGTCGTCCGCGCGGACTGGTCCTGAGTCGGGGCTGCCTGCGGAGTCTGCCCGGACTTGTCTCGTTGCGACGGGTCGGGTTCGGGGCCGGCTTGATCGGTCCCGCGGCTCTCGCTGGGACGCTCCTGATTGGGCTGCGACTGGTTCGGGGTTTGGGATTGGGATTGGGTTTGGGATTGGGATTGCGGCGCGTTCGGGTTCGTCGCGTTCGGATTCGGGGGCGATGACGCAGGAGGAGTTGGCGGAGTGGTTGACGGCGTTGACGGAGGCGTCGCCGGCGGAGATGCGGCTGGAGATGCGACTGGAGTTGCGGGCGGCGTCGCTGTCGGGCTTGTCGGCGGTGTGGGTGAGGAGGGCGATGTCACAGGAGTCGCCGGAGTCGCGGCAGTCGCCGGAGTCGCTGCGGGGCGCTCCGCCGATCCCGGCTGCCCGGTCGGAGGCGAGGTCGCCGCCGGGGTCTCCGGTGTCGTCCCTTCGGGGGTGGCCTCGACGCCATCGTCATTCGCGGCAGGATTCAACTCTTCGGCCGGACTTTGCGACTGGGCATCGTTCGTCGCAGTCTCCGCCGCCTCCGAAGCGGCAGCTTTCTCCTCCGCCTCGAGTGCTTCGGCTCGCGCGGCCATGTCGCGGAAGTGCCGCGCCAGGGCGGCGCGTTCCGATTCAGAGAGACCACCCGCGGCATTGCCGCGGGCGCTGCGGGCGGAGAGCTCTTCGAGAGCATCGGCAGCGTCGGCGAAGCGTCCTTCGCGCAAGGCTCGATCGAAGGCACCGGCCAGCGGGGGAGCAGCGCCCTCGGGCTGGGCCAGGGCCGCGAACTGCTCTGCGGCAGCATCGGCGCGTTCGGTCGCTGCGGCCGCCTGCTGTTCGAACTCGTCGGCGATGGCATCGATTTCGGCCGCGGCGCGATCGCGGGCCTCCGCGAACTCCGCAGGATCGAGCGGTGTGCGCAGTTGCTCGCCGAGGCGCTCGAGTTCCTCGAGTCGCTTGGCGATCACCGGATCGGTGGTGCGCTTCCGCGACTCCGACTCATCACTGCCCTCGCCTGCGGCCGAGTCGTCGGAGGGGGAACTCGATTCATCCTCCCCGCTCAGGACATCCCCGCTCAGAACGTTTTGGATTGCCTGCTCGGCGTTCGTCGCCAGCGCTCGATACTCCTCGGCGACAGCAAGGTCGGCGCTGGTCGCGGGATCAAGGGGTCGCTCGCGCTCGGGAGTGAACCAGGCGACCGCGGTGAAGAGAAGCGACGCGACTGCACCGACCACCAGGATCGGCACGGCTCGAATCGGAAATGCGGCCCCGACCTGCACGCCGCGAAGGCGGTTCGCCGCCTCGGCTTCGATCAGGGCGGCGAAGTCGCGGTCGGCGCGACGCCCAGAATCGCCGTGTGCGCCAAGCGACTCGAGCGTGCCGAGGCGATCGTCGAGGCCCAGCGCCCGGTCGACGGCAATTGCCGCCTCCAACCGAGTCGGGCGCCGCCGCAGCGCCGAGGCGAGTGCAAGACCGATGGCCGCGAGGACGGGAAGGGCGATCCATGTGAGGCGTCCGCCGGGGAGCGCCTCCCAGAGCGGCGCGAGCGCCGGAAGAAGGCGCTGGGCGAGGACCACGGCAATTGCCAGACCCGCACCGATTGACACGCCGCGCCCGAGGCCGCCGAGCACGAGGTCGAGCGTGGCCCGGCGGCGTCCGGCGCGAACGATCCGGTCGACGAGAGGGGAGGTGCCGCGGTGGTCGGTCATCGCGGACATGGTACGAGTGCCAGTCGAACGACCTGTGCTGCGGCGGTGGAATGACCGAGCGATTCGGGCCCGGTGTGATCCAAGCCCCGTTCCCATCAAACCCCATCCGATCCCTCGCTCTCGACCCGTCTCTACCCTTCGCCCATGACCTTCGAGTCGAGCTCGTCAATGTCCGGTCGCAGCCGCCGACCTTCGTCGTGGAGGGCGTGGTGGGCAGTCGCCGCAATCGCGTCGGTGGCGATAGGCGCGACGGTCGGCGCTGCCACGACTGCGGCACTCGCCCAATCGCAGGGATCATCTCGCGGACAGGGAGGCGGAGGTCAGGCCGCGCCGCCGACCCTCACCGCCTCGTGGTGGGATCGCACGGCGCCGGGCACTCGCGGACTCCCGACGAGTCGCTTCTACAGCCTCCGCAGCGATCTGCCCGATGAGCTGACCCGCGAACTCGCCGACCATCTCGACACCATGTACGTGGAGTACGCGCGGCGCCTCGCCTCGCTGGGACAGCGGGCGCCGGCGCCGCTCAACGTCTTCATGTTCGCCACCCAGCGCGACTATCTCGACACCATGCGCACGCAGTTCGGGGTCACTGCCCTCGGCAGCGCGGGCATCTTCTTCGTCACCCCGCGCGGCGCCGGGCTGGCCTTCTTCGTCGAGCGCACGCCGCGTCGGCGGCTCCTCCACGTGATTCAGCACGAGGGCTTCCACCAGTTCGCATTCAGCCGCTTCGGCACCGATCTTCCACCGTGGGTGAACGAGGGGCTGGCCGAGTTCTTCGGCGAAGCGGCGGTGGTGGGCCGCGACGTGGTGATTGGGCAGGGCACCGCCGCGACCATCGACGCGGTGAAGAGCGCCGTCGAGTCGAACGCCTCGATTCCCTTCCTCGAGATGCTGACGATGACTCCCCAATCCTGGAACGGACGGGTGCAGGGAGGAAACGCGGCGCTTCAGTACCAGCAGGCGTGGTCGATGGTGCACTTCCTGGTCTTCGGCGGCGGTGCCCGCTATCAGAAGCCCTTCGAGACCTATCTGCGGCTGATCAACGAGGGCGTCCTCTCCGAGCCGGCGTTCGTGCGAGCCTTCGGGCCCGACATCGACGCGTTCGAACGGGCGTGGAAGGAGTATGCGAAGTCCGCTCGGCCGGGTGCGTTCGTGACCGCCATGGAGCGGGCCACGTTCCTCGCCGAGGGCATGCTCGAACTCAAGCGACGAGGGCAGATGCCGACGTCGTTCGAGGAGCTGAAGCGGATGCTGGTCGAGATCGACTTCACCTGGGAGATCACCGGCCACGGGCACTCGACGGAGCTCAAGGCGAGCGACCCGCGACTTTTCGAAATCCCCCCCGACGACCTGTGCCGCGAGACGCCGGTCTTCGCCCTCGAGCCGTCCCGTCCCAAGCGCCAGTCGCTTCGCGAGCGCAAGGCCGAAGAGCGCAGCGCCACACCGATGCGGATCGTCACCAAGGGCGTCCGCCCGAAGGAGCTTGCCGTGGTCTGGATGCGCCTCGACGAAGGCGACGAGTTCGCGTGGGAGTTTGATGCGAAGTGAGGGGGGAAGGCGGAAGGAGGCAGGGAGCAGGGGGCAGGGAGCCGCAGTGGGTTGCACGGCTGGACCCGCGCGCGGAGTTGCTTCGCTCCCCCTTGGGACCGCCCCCTTGGCACCGCCGAACCCCAGCTCGGCCTCGATCGAGCTGAATCGCTTCTGGCGGCGTCGCCTGCGGCTCGACGTGTCTTGCAGGCACGCCGGCGCCCTGTCTCCTTGCCAGAACCGACCTCGGCTCGACCTCAGTCCATCGAGTGTCGACCCGGAGGGCCGAACAGCGCGCAAAACGAACGAAGGGTCGCCTTGAGCGACCCTTCGTTCAAACCCATCGCGATGCTGGTGAACTGGCCGCTTACTTGCGCCGCTCGATCACGATCGGCTCGCAGGGCATGGACATGGCCACGCTCTTGGAACCGGTTCGGATGGGAGCGGGGGGACCGGTGTTCTCGATCGGGTCGAGCTCGTCGAAGAGATCTCGCCCGCTCGTGGTGTCGTCGTGAAGCTGCTGGGCCGCTTCACGCTCGTAGTTGCGATCGACGCCGGCCTTGGAGAGGGCTTCGAGCTGGGCTTCCTGCACCGCCTGAAGCTCGGCGAGCTTGGCCTCGAGCTGATCGAGGTTGCCGACCCGACCGAACTTCTCGTACTCGGCAAGGATGGCCTTCTGCTCGCGGGTCATCTCGATCAGACGATCGTTGCGCTCGATGGCGTCGATCTGACGATCGATCTGGGCGAGCTTGCTCTCGTAGGCCCCGAACTCGCTGGAGAGCTTGCCGGAGATCTCGTCGAGCCGGGACTTCTGCTCGCTGAGGAAGCGGATCTGGTGCTCGTTGCTGGCGATCCGGTCCTGATAGGTGAGGCGGATGTCGGCGACACGACGGGCCTCGACGCGAGCCTCGCCGATGTCCAGGCGCACGCCGCGGGTGCGGATCGAGACCGGGACTGCCTTGGCCTGCGAGGTCGCTTCGGCTTCGGCGATCAGTTCCTTCAGCTCCGAGAGGTCATCGGTGGTGTTGGCGACGACCCGACGGGCGATCTCGGTGTCGCGCTCGAGCTGCTGGATCTGCCGGCTCACCGACGCCAGTTCCCCGCGGACCTGGGCGATCCGCTCGGGGTACTGCTCGCCGAGCGAGGCCAGTTGCCGTCGCAGCGCCACGGGGTCGTCGACGAACTCGTCCATGATGGACGTGGCGCGGGAGCGCACCTGATCCAGGCCGGCCGCCACGAGGTTCGGTCCGACCAGAAGGGTCGCACCGCCGAGGGCCAAGGCGCCGAAGAGGCCCCAACGCAGAAGTGATCGAGTCATGCTGAACATGGGCTTTCCTTTCAATTGATGGGCCGTGGGAACTGCCTCCTTGGTTGGGAGGAGTTCCGGCCGGTTTCATGCCTCGGAGCGCTTCTCCTCAGAAAGTCGTGGTCGAATCGGCCCGAAACCTCTGCAGTCCTCGGTCGAGCGGGCCGGAAACGCCCCCGGCGGAAAGCTGCGGCGGAACCACTACGATCGCCTCGTGCGGCCCTCGGGGCGGATCCAGTCGCGGGTCACCGCGGACGCCGTGGGCGGCACGAAGTCGCGTTTCCTCCCTGCTTCCGCCCGTTTCCCGATGGGGTGCGAAAGTTCGTGAGGCCAACGCCGAACAAGCGGGCGTGTTGCTGATGACCCCACTCACAACCTCCTTCATCAAGCGACTCCGCGACCAGGATCAGGCTGCCTGGTACGAGCTTTGGGAGACCTTCGGTCCGGTCATCCGCGCCCAACTGGCGAGGTGGGGGCGCGGGCAGGTCGGGGCCGAGACGATTCGCGATCTGACCCAGGAGACGCTCGCGGCCCTCTCCGGCGCAATCGATCGCTACGACCCCTCCCGCGGGGCCCGCTTCAGCACCTGGCTTCTCTCGATTGCCAAGCACACCCTCGGCGACGAGATGGATCGGCGCATGGCTCAGAAGCGCGGTTCGGGTCGGCGACCGGCGGCGCTCGATGAACAGTTCATGGGGCGCTCGAATGCGATCCAGGCCGACGAGGCATATCACCAGAGCGTCTTCCGCGCCAAGGTCTACGCGGCGATCCGACGTGCCGAGTCGGAATCGGACTTCATGGGCTTCTCGGTCTACCGCATGAGGGTCTTCGACGGCCTTCAGGGCAAGCAGGTCGCCGAGCAGCTCGGCATCAGCGAACCAACCGTCACGCGACATCTTCAGCGGCTCCGCGAGCTGCTGCGAGCTCGCGTGCGCGACAGCATTGCAACCTACAGCTTCACTGCCGAGGAACTCTCCGAGGCCGAGAAGGCCGGTCTGGTCGGCGACGACCAGATGTTCGATGAGGCGATCGCCGAGATCTACTTCATCCAGTCCCGGCTCCGCAGCGCCGACGAGTCGGCGGGCGAGGACTACTAGAGGGGACGACCATGGAAATTCTGGGAATCATGCTCCTGAGCGTCTGCGGGCTGGTCTTCGCGATCATGCTCCTGGTCTACGTGGGAGTCCCCGTGCTCCGCGCCGTCGGCGACGCCATCGCCTGGACCATCCGCGGCATCGGGGCGGTGATCATTCACATCGCCAGCTTCATCTTCGGCACGATCCGCGATCTCGCCCGACTGGTCGGGGCGATACTCGCAACCGTCGTCTTTTTCCCGCTGATGCTGGGAAGCGTGCTGATCGGCCGCTGGTCGGCGGCGAGCCACTACTCCTCGTCCATCGTCCGCGAGGGACGGGTGCTGCTCGGCTGCGCCTACCGCGTGCTCCTCAAGCGCCCGCTTCGACTGGTCCTCCTCGACGGCGTCCTCGAGGGTATCGAGCAGCGCGTTCCCGATGCCATCGAAGGTGCGCCGGGTGGCGACTCGCCCAGCAGGAAGACCGGGCTCTTCGACGGCTACCGCATCGTCGGATCGCTGCGACCGGGCGGCTCCGGCGCCAAGCTCTACGTGGCCGAGCCCGAGGCGGCCAAGCGGCAGCGCCACGCCGGAATGCCGGAGATGGTCGTGATCAAGAGCTTCGCCATCACCGACGGCTCGACGCTTCCGCAGATCATCCGCGAGTCGCGGGCCCTCGAGTCGGCTCGACAGATGGGCCTGATCTTCGATCACGGGCTCGACGAGCACCGCTTCTTCTACGTCATGCCCTACCACGCCGGCGAGAACCTCGGCGTGGTCACGCGACAGCTTCACGCGGAGTCGGCCGGCGACGGCCTCGCACTGCGGGAACTGCGACGCGGCCTGAAGCTGATCGGCGATCTCGTCGCCACCCTCGCCGAGTATCACCGCGGCGGGCTCTGGCACAAGGACGTGAAGCCGGAGAACGTGATCGTGCACGACGGTCGCGCCAGCCTGGTCGATCTCGGCCTGGTGTCGTCGCTGCGCTCGGCGATGACTCTCACCACCCACGGCACCGAGTACTTCCGCGACCCCGAGATGGTCCGTCTCGCCCTGCGCGGCGTGAAGGTGCATCAGGTCGACGGCGCCAAGTTCGACATCTTCGGCGCCGGCGCGGTCCTCTACTTCCTGCTCGAGAACACCTTCCCGGCCCACGGGGCGCTGAGCTCGTTCTCGAAGCGCAGCCCGGAAGCGCTGCGCTGGATCGTGCGTCGAGCGATGGCCGATTACAACAAGCGCTACGAGACCGCGGAGGCGATGCTCCAGGACATCCGATTTGCGCTCGAGGCCCCCGACACCTTCGCGGTGCGCCCCGCCGAACTGCCCTCGATGCGCGGTGGCGCGGCCGAGGCTCTGGTGTTCTCTCCGCCGGCGGCCATCGCGGCCGCCTCGTTTGCGGCGATGCCCTTCGCTCCCGCGGGCGCTGCTGCCGCCGCTCTGGCGATGCCCGCAGCCGGCGTGCATCAGGCCTTCGGGCGACCGATCCTCAACGTGAAGCGCTGGTGGACCGGTCAGTATGAACTCGGAGGGTTCCACCCTGCGCCGAGCGCAGTTCCAATGGGAGCCGTGCAGATCCCGGCGATGGCTGGCGTGCATACGCCGCTCCCGCCGAGCCCCGCGGCCGTCGCCGCCGCGGCGCGTCCCGCCGGCCACGCGCCCTTTCTCGCTCCGGCTGCTCCGTTCGAGCGTCCCTCCGCCGCAGTCCAGCTCGCCTCCGCTCGTCACCGCGCCGCACAGCGCCGCGAACGGGCTCGGGCCCACGTCGCCCACCGCGCCGCCCGCCATCCGGCGCGCCCGGCGGTGGCGCTGGTGCTGTTCACGCTGCTTGGGATTGGCACGATTCTTGGTCTGACATTGCTCAAGTCGACGGTGCAGAGCGTCTCGCAGTCGAGTGTGGGCAATGCGGCGACCCGCGTGCCTTCACCGAGCGATCCACGACTCGCCCTCCCGATCCCGTCCGCCGTGGTCCCCTCGGCCGAGCTGCCGCGTCTGCGACTGGCCCTGGTCAACATCCATCCCGATCCGATCAATCCGAACGTGCTCGAGGAAGTCTCCGCGGCCAGCGACCGCTACAGCACCGAGGGGTACCTGATCTGCGAGGCCGACATCGCCACCACGGCGGAACTCGTGCGACTCCTTCCGAAGTGGCGCAGCGACTTCAACCGCTACGACGAACCTCTGGAGGATCTCTTCGAATCGACTGGCTACTACGGCGTGCTGTGGATTGACGCGAGAGAGGGCGGCGGGCCGGCGTCGGAGCGCACTCGGGTGACCATGCTGCGTTCGACGCGCGAGGGCGCGACCGGACGGAAGGGGTTCTGCGTGTCGGCGAGCGATGCAGAACCCGGCGAGCCCGCCGAACCCGCCGCACCCGCCGAACTTGAAGTGCCCGTCGCTCCTGTTCCACCCCTCGCACCTGCGGCGACCGAAGGCGAGTGATTCGATCCGGGATACGCTCGGAGGCGCGCCGTGCGCTCCGAAGGTTCCCCGCCGAATCGAGTTCGCCCGAGTCTCCGCATGTCCACCAGTCGACCCTCCGGTAGTCATGGCTCCAGCAGCACCCCCGAGTCAGGCCGTGCCGCCCATTCGGGGCACGCCGCAGTGCATCCGGGACGCCGCCTTCGCGAGCTCATGACGAGAGGCACGGTGATCGCCCCCGGGGCCTTCAACGCGCTCGTGGCCCGCTCCTGTGCTCGGCATGGCTTCGACGCCTGCTACATCTCGGGCGGCGCAACCGCCAACGTCGCGGGGTACCCCGACATCGGTCTCATCACGCTGACGGAGATGTGTCGGACGATTCGCGAGATCGTTGATGCCTCGAAGCTCCCGGTGATCGCTGACGCCGACACCGGATACGGCGAGGTCGAGTGCGTGGTGCGGACGGTGATCGAGTACGAGCGGGCCGGGGCTGCGGCGATGCACATCGAGGACCAGGTCTTCCCCAAGCGATGCGGACATCTCGACGGCAAGGATCTCATTGCCGCCTCGGCGATGGCCGAGAAGGTCGCGGCCGCGGCGACGCGGCGGCTCAGCCCGGAGTTCGTGATCATCGCCCGCACCGATGCCCGCAGCGTGACCGGCATGGATGACGCGATCGAGCGGGCCAACCTCTACCGCCGCGCCGGTGCCGAGGTGATCTTTCCAGAGGGCCTTCAGAGCGAAGGGGAGTTCGCCGCCTTCGCCAAGGGCTCGCCCGGACCGCTCCTGGCCAACATGACCGAGTTCGGGAAGACCCCGGACATCCCCGCGTGGCGCTTCGCCGAACTGGGCTATTCGATTGTGATCTACCCGCTCAGCGTGATGCGGATTGCGATGCAGGCAGTCGACCGCGGCCTCGCCCAGCTCAAGCAGAACGGGACGCTGAAGGATGCGCTCCCGCAGATGCAGACGCGGAAGGAGTTGTACGAGTTGCTTGAGTACACCCCCGGTGTTGAATGGGATTTTGCGTCGAGTGGGTCGTCGGCCGGCGCCGACAGGTGAGTCGGCTGCGCCGACCCATGAGGTGTGCCGCGCACGCGGCACCCGTGTGGCCCTCGGCACGATCGACTCGGCGCGGGCTGCGCCCGTTTGGTCGATCGAGTCGAGCGGATAAGGCAGGGGGGCCAGCGGTTCACCGGCGCAGTCCGCGCAACCCCAACTGAATCGCCGGAAATACCGCTGTCGGGGAGCGCAGGACGTCCGTGCGTCCCCTGTTGCGGCGGCATGTCCGGCCTGGAGAAGGTGCCGCGCACGCGGCACGCCTCAGAAGCGACGGCGCAGCCGGAGCGCCACCGTCGGCGGAGCCGACACCACGGCGGCCGCTTCACGGCCGCTCCTACCTCTCCCGCACAAACTCGTACGCGCCGCTCTTCGCGCCCCAGACTTGCGTGCCGCTGGCGTCGAAGCCGCGATCCCAGCTCAGGAGCAGGTCCTCGACGACGCGCACCTCCGAGGTTGCGTACTTCGCCCCACGGAGGGAACTCGGGCAACTGGTGCCGTCGGTGCTTCCCTGCCAATCCCCGTCGGGCTGTCGGACCAAAGTGATCGAACAGCCGTCGCGCAGCACAAGGTCGTCAGGACTGAAACCGTTGATCTTCGACGGATCGCGCCACGCCCCGGCAAAGGCCAGGGGATCACCAGGGAGCTCGTACACGTCGCTGCGGACCGTGCGTGCGTCGAGCCCGACCACGTGATAGACGCGCTGGCGATACGGCTTGTCGAGCGACGTGGCCATCGCCTGCTCGACGTAGAGCCACGGCCCGTCGTCGCGCAATGGCCAGATCGGGGCCATGTGCAGGTGGACCGCGAAGAACGCCGGGTCGCGCTCCGACTGGGCCTTGGAACTGAACGACCCGCTCATCAACCCCGCAGCCTCGCCGGCGCTCTTCGCGGCAGCACCGGCACATCCGCCAAGCGACAGGACACATAGCGAGCAGGCAAGCGCGGAGACGGTGAACGAGGAACGTCGGATGTGAATCATGAACTGATCGTACAGGTCGTCGGCTGCGCCGACTCATGAGGAGGGCGGCTTCGCCGCCGGGGTCGTCGGCTGCGCCGACTCATGAGGTGTGCCGCGTGCGCGGCATCTGTTTGGCGCTCGGCACGATCGACTCGGCGCGGGCTGCGCCCGTTTGGTCGATCGAGTCGAGCGGATAAGGCAGGGGGGCCAGCGGTTCACCGGCGCAATCCGCGCAATCCCAACTGAATCGCCGGAAATGCCGCCGTCGGGGAGCGCAGGAAGTCCGTGCGTCCCCTGTTGCGGCGGCATTTCCGGCCTGGAGAAGGTGCCGCCCACGCGGCACGCCTCAGAAGCGACGGCGCAGCCGGAGCGCCACCGTCGGCGGAGCCGACACCACGGCGGCCGCTTCACGGCCGCCGTGCTACTCTTTTCCCTTCCATGACAGCCCCGACCACGACCGCAAGCGGCAAGGCCCCGGACACCCGCGGACTCGCCGGACAGACCGTCGGCGACACCGCCATCTGTGCCGTCACCCAGACTCAGTTGATCTACCGCGGCTACGAGATCGCCGATCTCGCGGAGCACGCGACGTTCGACGAGGTGGCGTTCCTGCTCCTCGAGGGTCACAAGCCCTCGGTCGAGGAACTCGCCCGGTTCAAGCGCGCAATCGTCGCCGAGCGTGCGATTCCCGATGGGCTCAAGAAGCTCCTCCGCGAACTCGCGACCCAGGCGCCGAAGACCCATCCGATGAGCGTGCTCCGCACCGGCTTGAGCTACCTCTCCCATTTCGATCCCGAGTGCGAGGACAACTCGCCCGCCGCGGAGCTTCGCAAGAGCAAGCGGCTGCTTGCCAGGATTCCGACGATCATCGGATACGGCCAGATGTCCCTCGAAGGGAAGACACCTGTCGACCCCGATCCCTCGCTCGATCATGCCGCCAACCTCATCTGGTGCATGACCGGCCGCAAGCCCGGCGCACTCGAAGCGCGGATCATGGATGTCTCGCTGATCCTGTACGCCGAGCACGACTTCAACGCCAGCACCTTCGCGGGCCGGGTCATCGCCTCGACCGAGGCCGACATGCACTCGGCAGTCTGCGGCGCAATCGGGGCGCTCAAGGGCCCGCTTCACGGCGGCGCCAACGAGATGGCGATGGAGATGCTGAAGGACATCGACCGCGATCTTGCCGAGAGCGGCAACACCATGACCGTCGAGCAGTGGATGCAGCGGGCCTTCGCCGAGAAGCGCAAGCTGATGGGCTTCGGTCACCGCGTCTACAAGAACGGCGACCACCGCGCCGGCATCCTGCGTCGCTGGGGACTCAAGCTGGCCGAGCAGCAGGGGCCCAAGGCCCTCACGTGGTTCACCCTCGGCGACTCCGTGCAGGCGATCATGCTCAAGGAGAAGAACATCCACCCCAACGTGGATTTCCCCTGCGGCATGACCTATTTCGTGATGGGAATTCCCGTCCCCCAGTACACCCCGATCTTCGTCGCCAGCCGCATCACCGGCTGGTGCGCCCACGTGATGGAGCAGCACGCCAACAACCGGATCATTCGGCCGCTGTCGGAGTACGTGGGACCTGAACTTCACAGTTGGTGAGGGGGGACGGCGGTGCGTGCCACCCAGGAAGAGGGATGCCACGGCTGGCTCTGTGCCAGCCGTGTGCGCGGAAGACGTTCAGAGGTGCACTCGGCGACATTTCCGGCCTGAAGTAAGGTGCCGCGCACGCGGCATTCCTCAGGAGTCGGCGCAGTCGACGACCCGTCGGCGTCAGCCGACCACACAAACAACACCGCGGCTGGGGGGGACCCAGCCGCGGTGTCTTCGTTTCAAGCAATCAGGAATCGAGCACGAGGCCTGGGGCCGCTCTGCTTTCGCGAGCGAAGCGAGCCCCTGCCTTGCTCGGCTCGAGTTCCGCGGAGGCGCAGCCGGAGCGGATCTCGTGCCGAGCGAAAGAAGGTGCCGCGCACGCGGCATACCTCATGAGTCGGCGCCAGCCGACCACTCACTCGATTTCTGCAAACGCGTTGATGTTCGTCGACGCGGCGAGTCCAGCGCCGGTGCCGTCGAAGAAGAAGGCAAAGGTGCCGCTGGTGACGGTTCCGAGGGCCGTCGGCGAGAAGTCGCAGAGGTCCTCGTCGGCGCCGCTGGCGCCGGTCACCGAGAAGTTGCCGAGGGTCGAGAAGCTCAGCAGTCCCGTGGCGAGGATGTTGACCGCGTCGATGTCCTCGCTGGAGTTCGTCGAGAGTCCGACATCGCTGCCGTCGAAGAAGTAGCCCCACGACCCGCTGGTCACCGAACCCAGCGAGGTCGAGGTGAAGACGATCAGATCCTCGTCCTGAAGGCTCGAAAGACCAGTCACGCCGGGCGCACCGGTGGTCGAGATCACCAGCTTGCCATCGGTGGAGATGGCGATTGCGTCGATGTTCTCGTTGCTGGTCGTCAGCCCCACGTCGCTGCCGTCGAAGTGGAAGGTCCACGTCCCTGCGGTCGTTGAACCGAGCGAGCTCGGCGTGAAGCGGACGATGTCGGAGTTGTCGACGCTGGTTCCACTCGGTCCCCCGACAAGCCCTGCGAGCGTGCTGTCGGTGGTGAAACTGATGAGCAGATCGCCGCCTGCGAGTCGAGCGAGTCCGTCGATGGCCAGCGCCGAAGCGCCCACGTCGGCGCCGTCGAAGTAGAGCGACCAGGTCGCGGCCACCGGGTCGTAGGCCACGATGTCATCGTCGTTGACCGTGCCGACTCCCGGCACCGAGGTTCCCTCGTTGAGGACGAACAGCAGCGTGCCGATCCCCCAGGTCGGCGGCGGCGGCGGCGGCGGGGGAGCGGCGCCGAGCGCGGCGTTGAGGTTCACGCGGCCGCTGCCCAGCAGCCCCACGTAGGAGGGGTTGAGGGAGTCGATGTTGTCGGCCGTGGTGCGGAGCTGATCCCAGACCTGAAGACGTGTCCACGTCGGGTTCTGCGACCAGACCGATGCCGCCACCGAGGCGACGATCGGCGTTGCCATCGAGGTGCCGTCGAGGGCCGCGATGTAATCGCTCGCGGGGGCGGCGTGATCGTGATAGCTGCTGTAGATGGCGACACCCGGCGCCGAGATGTCGACCCACGAACCGTAGCTCGAGAAGCTCGCCTTGGTGTCGGTCTGGCTGGTCGCCGCGACCGAATGGCAGTCGGTGCGGGAGTTCACGTACCCCGCGGTCTGGTTGTTGGAATTGCCAGCGGCGACGAAGACCAGGCCGCCGGCCCCGATGAAGTAATCGAGCGCCGCGGCGATGCCGCCGGAGTTGCTCGAACCCCATGAGCACGAGGCGATGCGGGAACCCCTGTTCGCCGCGTAGTAGAAGGCGCTGGCAGCGAAGTCCATGCGGACGTACCCGACTTCCTGTCCGAGGTACGACCCCGAGTAGCCCATGCGGAGCGACATCACCTTGACGCCGTTGGCAGTTGCCTGAAGCGTGCCATTGCCCCAGCCGCCGGCGGCGCTGGCGGTGGCGTAGCCGTTGTTGTTGATCGCTCCGACGTTGCCGGCGCAGTGCGTGCCGTGGCCGTTGAAGTCGCGCGGATCGTTGTCGGCGGTGAGGCAGTCCTCGCCGCTCCAGCAGCCGCTGGTGATGCCGGTCACGAAGTCCCAGCCCACCCAGTCGTCGACGTAGCCGTTGCCGTCGTCATCGATGCCGGCGACGCCGTTCTTCTCGGCCGTGTTGAGCCAGATGTTGCCGTCGGTTGCCGTTGGATTCGAGGAGCTGGCGCTGCCGCCGCCGAGATCCTTGTGGTAGTAGCGCACGCCGCTGTCGAGCACCGCGACGATCGTGTTGTTCGATCCGGTCCAGAGGTTCCACGCCTCCGGCGCGTCGATGTCCTTGTCGTTGGCCTGATTCAGATGCCACTGGCTGGTGTAGTTGCCGTCGTTGGGAACAGCGGTGATCAGGTGCATGCCGATCAGTTCGGCGCTGCGCACCAGCGGGTGAGCGGTATACGCCGCGAGGGCCTGCTCGGGCGAGGCGACCGAGGGATCGAAGGTGACCGTGTACCAACCCGAGAGATCGGGCAGATCGAGATCGGCGAGCTCTCGCGCCGGCGAGCCGACGAAGAGGCGGCGCAGCTCGACGACGCCGAGTTGGCGACCGACCTCATCAAGGGAACCGACGCCGGTGATCCTCATGCCAGGCGAGTCAGGCGAGTTGATCGCGGCCATGGTGCGGGCCGCGTCGCGCTGGAACTCGACCACGATGGCATCGGGAACGACCAGCATGCCTGGATCGATCGCGGCCATGGCGTTCGGGTCGTGCCGCAGCGCCGCGGGAGCGACGATCGCGGAGTCGACCCCGGCGGGAGGAGTCGAGGGACCCGCAGCGGACTCTCCGCTGTCGGCCGCGAGCAGAACCGTTGCGGTGGCAAGAAGTGACAGCATCCAGATGGACCGTGGGGTCCTCGAGAAGAAACGCGTCGTCACGGACAACCTGCCTTTCGTTGGGCGTCAAGCCTGACGGGGACTGGCATTCACGCCGCGCGGCAGGCGCAGCGACAATTCCTCAGGAGCCCGATGGCCCCTGGCGATGTGAGTGCCAGATTGGAAGACAGTTCCACACGCTGCGCCACGCCATCGTCGATCTGCCCTCCCAGGCGAACGACGCACTGAAGCTATCGATGACGGAGGGGGGTGTCAACGGAAATGGGGGGGCAGGGAGCAGGGAGCA
>Ga0163146_10000644_pt1 | contig 49877 bp, 42 predicted proteins | sample OliLakLV19MP7G1_FD_148648 | JGI IMG/M metagenome (GOLD analysis project Ga0163146, IMG submission 148648) | Freshwater microbial mat bacterial communities from Lake Vanda, McMurdo Dry Valleys, Antarctica - Oligotrophic Lake LV.19.MP7.G1 | ecosystem: Environmental > Aquatic > Freshwater > Lake >... | reverse complement strand
TCGTATGAAAGGCTACAAAATGCCGCCCGATCGACGGCTGAAACCCAGTGATAGTTTGATATAAGGTTGTCTTATCAGCGCAAAGCCGGGAGAGCCAGAATACTTTGTAGTTCTTCAGAGTAACCCTCTATCTCGCAGACCTTATCATAAATTTCTTGAGTTGTACCAGAGCCTCCCAGTATCGTTAACGCTTTCCAAGTAGGCTCAAAAAATCATCGTATTTAGGTACGCTTACGGGTAAACTCATGAGTTCCAAAGTTGGGTTCAGTTGCCTATTCCTAAACTTTAACCCTTGATTCTACCCAATTAACCACCAATGCCTAAGCGGCCGGCAAGGCTGGGTGTTAACGGTAGTAGCGTCACAATCATAAGGAACAACGCCAGAAGTCCTAAAGCGGCTCTGGTATCATCAGGTTCGGTGAGTTCGTTTTGGCTGGGGCGTTCTAGCTCTCGTTGCAGGAAGAGCACAACGATCGCCCAGTAAAGCGCCAGCGGATTCACGATCGAGGCTAAACCGAGCACGATGATGGAGCCGATCGTGGTGCGTCCAGCAATTTTGCGTCCGTAAATTGCTTGCACAATGCGTCCGCCATCAAGTTGTCCTGCTGGTAACAGGTTAAGCGCTGTAATTACTAAGCCCAGCCAACCGAGAATAACGAGTGGATGTACATCGACGATCGTTTGCTGGAGCGATTCTTGCAGCACGACTCGTGTCAGCGTACCGACTAAAATGGAACCCTGGAAAAACTCGGTTGGCACCTGGAATAAGCTGCCCTTGTGCGATAGCAGCAGCCCCGTGATCAGCATCCCCAACGAGAGGATGCCACCACCAGCCGGACCGGCGATCGCAATATCAAAGAGCGCACTGCGATTAGGCAAGACCGATTCAAACCGGGTAATGGCACCAAAGGAGCCGATCTGCCAGGTGGGAATGAGAAACGGTAGGCTGAGACGAATTTGGTAGCGACGGGCTAGTAGCCAGTGCCCAAGTTCATGGGCGGCAAGTACGCTGAGCATGCCTGCTGCTAGAGGCAATGCCTCTGCGAATCGATTGGGAGTTGTGAAGAAGTCAAAGCCGAGCATCAGCCCACCGCTTTCCAGGCTGGCGGCGATCGTCGCCAGTAACAGCAACACAGCTACACCCTTCTGGAAGAGAGTGGATGGCTGCGGATCGCGGCTACTAGGCAGGACGATGACCACGGGCTTACCGTCTTGCCCCTCGACTAGGAACAAACGATAACGAGGCTGTTGCGGATCGGTTTCGCTGACACCGACTTTCTCTAGCAGGCGCTCTGAGAGGCGCGCGATCGTGTCTTCTGCATCTCCGCGTAAATTGCCTCGCAGAATCACACCCTCCTGATAAGGGATCGTTTCGGTGGCGAAAAAAGTATCAATGCCAAAAATGCTCTGAATTGCCTTCAGGTCTTCGGCTGGAATGGGAATGATATCGGGTTCTAGCACGGCTTCAGAGGCTTTAGTCGCTGACGCTGGTATGCCTGAAATCAAGCCATCTGAATTGCCGTTAGTCGCCTCTGATTGGTTAGTTTCTTGAGCCTCTGCGATCGCTGTTGCGCGCTGGGATGACGCTTCGGTTTGAGCGAGCGATCGTAGCCGATTGCCCAGGTAGATGTAGAGTCCTGTTGACAGCAAGAATAGAAACAACACGCTGACAATGTTGAGGTCAATACCAACAAGAGACAGACCAAAAAACAGCAGCCAGGGAGCAATCAACACGACTGATTGCCACCAGGCAACCAACCCTAGTGTGCCGAACGGTCTGGCGCGATAAAGCCCCCAGCCCAAAAAACCTAGCGCTGCCAGTAATGTAATTGCAGTCATCATTCCCAACCCTTTTCAGACAAATTTTGGCGCTCTAGATGAAACGTATAGCGATCGTCATAACGTTCAGGACATGGGGATCAAAGGGGGTGTGGGGGCGTTGCCCCCAGCCAGGGGTGGAACCCCTGCACCCCGTCCTAACCCATCTGTCTATTGCTACACAACAAAGCCAAGCTTGAAGTGCAGAAGCCGTAGATCGATCGGTTGCACTCTGAACGCAGCTTTCACCCAAACAGGGCTGTTGTTTCAACGAGACCCCACCTCATAATCTACCTAAATCAGGCATTGAAGCAACGTCACCCACGACAAAGGCAGCCTCATGGCTGCCTCCAAGCAATTGCTTCAGACAACAGGATGATCTGCTCCCACTGTCTAGCATCGTTCGTACTGACTTCAGCTTATTTATCTGTACCGATTTGAGCAGCGACTTCAGCAGCAAAGTCTGTTTCTTCTTTCTCAATGCCTTCACCCAACACAAAGCGGGCGAAGCGGCGCACCTGAATATTTTCGCCGAGCTGAGCAACATGCTGCTTCACTAGCTCATCCACTGTGATATTTTGGTCACGAATAAACGGCTGATCGAGCAGACAAAGTTCTTTGAGGCGCTTTTCGATGCGTCCCATCACAATTTTCTCTTTGATGTTATCGGGTTTGCCGCCGAGGTCGTCGCGCCCCATTTCGATCGCCTTTTCGCGATCAACGATCTCAGCCGGAATATCCGCAATTCTCACATACTCAACTTGCTGAGAGGCAACAACTTGTTTTGCAATATCTTGCACTAGCTTTTTGAACGCGTCATTCCGCGCCACAAAGTCTGTCTGACAGTTGACTTCAACCAGCACACCCACACGGCTACCCGTGTGAATGTAGCTATCGACGATCCCCTCAGCCGCTGTTTTACCCGCCTTTTTTTCAGCCGAGGAAATTCCCTTTTTGCGGAGCCAATCTGCTGCTTGCTCTAGATCGCCACCCGTTTCTGTGAGCGCTTTTTTGCAATCCATCATGCCTGCGCCCGTTTTCTGGCGCAGTTCACCGACTAATTTTGCTGTGATGTCCGCCATTGCCTTTTCCACTCTGAATAGTTGTTGGTTGCTAATTGTTGATTGCTAGTTGTCAGAAGATCTAAAAACTAGCAACCAACAACTAACAACTCTCTACGCTTCGGTCGCTTCGCCTTCTTCAGGAATGAACGAGGTGTCATTATCTTCGTAATCGAAGTCTTCCTCGCCACCTTCGTAGTCTTCGTACTCGTCTTCCGATTCAAGCTGACCATGACGACCTTCGTAGATCGCATCTGCCAGTCTGCCTACTAGGAGTTTAATCGAACGAATGGCATCATCATTCGCAGGAATGGGCACATCGACCAGATCGGGATCGCAGTTGGTGTCCAGCAGCGCCACGATCGGCAGTCCGAGCTTTTGGCACTCCTGGACAGCATTGTACTCGCGCTTCTGATCCACCATGATGATGATATCGGGCACTTTCCGCATGGCTTTGATGCCACCCAGATATTTCTGGAGCTTCTCCAATTCACGTCGCAGCACGGACGCTTCTTTTTTGGGGAGCAGATCAAGTCCACCCGTTTCTTCGCGACGCTCTAGCTCTTTGAGGCGATCGACGCGTGTTTTGATCGTCACCCAGTTGGTGAGCATACCGCCCAGCCACCGCTGGTTGACGTAATAGCCGCCACATCGAGCCGCTTCCTGGGCAATGATCCCAGCCGCTTGACGCTTCGTGCCGATGAAGAGGAACTTCTTGCCCTGCTCAGAGGCAGTGCGAACGTAGTTATACGCTTCATCCATCAACCGGGCAGTCTGCACCAGGTCGATAATGTGCACCCCATTCCGAGAGGTGTAAATGTATGGATCCATTTTGGGATTCCAGCGACGGGTTTGGTGCCCGAAGTGAACTCCAGACTCTAGTAGTTGAGCCAACGAAACAACTGGCATTGATTTTGAACTCCTGATTCGGGTTAATCCTCCATCCAGGAGCACCTGTGAAAGTTTTTAGTTTTTAGTTTTTAGTTTTTAGACAGGAACTTCTTGCTAACAACTAACAACCAACCCCTAACAACTCTCTTGAGGCACCCGAAATCCTGGATGTGCGGTTTTAGACAACTTCTCTAGGATAGCATAACGAGGACACTAGCTTGGAAAGGCTTTGCTAGGCGATTGCTGCATTTCGGCATAGGCTTCGTAAACGCCCTGGACGTTATACCAGTTGAGGAAAATGCGCGCGACTTCAAGGGATAGTTGGGGTTTGCCCTGGTCGATGAGCCATTGCAGAAAGGGAGCCATCGTGCGTTCGTTAAGCCGTCCGCCGATCGACAGCAAGCCCCACAGCACGCGATGAATCCAAGTCATCTGGATCATCATCCGCACATTCCAGGTCGGGTGCTTTTGGTAAAACAATACGCCCATCTTGCCGCGCTGGATTTCTTTGTCGATGAGGTTCGGTAGCTGGCTGAGGGCGAAGGGTGGATGCCAGTGATAGCCGACCGCGTCGGGACATTTGATCAGCGTTAAGCCAAGTTGCTTGAGCCGTACGCCCAGTTCCAAATCTTCCCAGCCGTAGAGTTGAAAGCGAGTGTCAAAGAGTCCTGCTTTTTCGAGCCAAACGCGGGCGATCGCCACATTCCCGGTAGCAAAATACGCCGCCGAAAAATCGGTGATCTTGTAAGGCTCTGCGGTTGGATCGTCGAAGTTAGCCGTATTAATCACACGACCATACGTGAAAACGCGATCGGACGGTTGCCCCTGTTGTAATCCTTCTGCATGTGCTTGGAGAAAAACCTCAGTCACGACCAAATCACTGTCGATAAAGATGATGGTGTCGCCAGAGGCTTTTTCGACTCCCAGGTTACGGGCAGCGGCGGGACCTTGATGGTCTTGCTGGAAGAGGCGCACGTGGGGAAATTCGGTAGCGTTCGTTTGGAGCCAAGCGACAGTGCCATCAGTGGAACCATCATCCACGACAACAACCTCGTAGCCTGCGATCGCGCCCACATCAAACTGCTGACGTTCCAGCGCTTTCAAGCATTTCTCTAAAATTGGTTTGCGGTTGTAGGTCGGAATGACCACACTGAAAAACACGGCGACTCCTGGAAGTTGTTGGTTGTTAGTTGCGGTAGCAAGTTTTGAGTTTTGAGTTTTGAGTTTTGAATTAGAAGAGAGGTGAGAGGAGTAAGAGTTTTGCATTGTCTCCCTTCTGCCTTCTGCCTTCACCCTCGGTCTTCTGCCCTCACTTGTTAGTTCACCGATCGCACCGTGTACTCTAACAACTAACAACCAACAACTCTCCTGCTGTGAAACATATTCTGCTGTATGCGTCACCTGCGATCGGCGGTCTTTTGCCGTACAACCATGCGCTTTTGTGTGCCTTAGCTACTCTAGGCTACCAGATGACGTATGTGCAGGATATGCCTGACGCGTTAGTCACGCATTTTGGTTCCGCTGGCATGAAGCAAGTGCGGCAACGAGCAGATTGGTTTGTGGCACAGCAAAAGCAGGTGGGCATTCAGGAGCATGTTTGGCTGGAAGGCGCAAAGGCGGCAGAGGCGGAAAAAATCATTGCTGAAGCGCAACCGGATTTGCTAATTGTGAGTAATGGTGGTCCGGTTGCCAACTTTTTTCCTAAGCGATCGGCGATTAAGCACGGCATTCCCTTCGTCGTTGTAGAACATCTGGTGCATCCGATTAAGCCGAAGGAAGTGCCTGAAGCCTACGCAGAACTGGCACAGCAGTATTGCGATGCAAAGGCAGTGATTGCGGTTTCGCAGGATAATTTGCGCTTGCTGCGGAAACTGTTTGGGTTGGCGGAAGACAAAGGGCAGGTGATTTACTGTGGGCGACCAGCGACGTATTTTCAGCCGCCGGACTTAGAGGTGCGATCGCGCCTCCGTCAGCAGTGGCACATCCCTGCTGATGCCATTCTCTGCTTTACCGCTGCCCGGATGGATATCATCAAGGGCTATCAGTATCAAATCGGCGCGATCAAGCAACTCAAGCAAACGCCTGCCTGGGAGCATCTCTACTTCGCCTGGGCAGGCACGGGCACACTGGCAGACCCGTTTAAGCAAATGGTGCAGCAGGCAGGGGTGAGCGATCGCGTCAAGTTTCTGGGCGAACTGGATGACATCAACGCTTGGCTGGATGCCAGCGACATTTTTCTGCTGCCGTCTGAGTCGGAAGGGCTACCGTTGGCGATGATGGAAGCGATGGCAAAAGGGCTTCCTGTGGCAGCATCGGCGGTCAGTGGTGTGCCTGAAGGGTTAGGCGATACGGGACAACTGCTGACTTCACCGATGTTTGGCAATCCCCAAACTACGATTCAAGAGTTGGTCACGACGTTGAAGTTATGGGTAAGTGACGCAACACTGCGCCAGCAAGTTGGACAAGCCTGTAAACAACGAGCAGAAACCATGTTTCGAGAAGAGCGGATGATCGAGGAAACGGTAGCGATCGTGCAATCGATTCTGTGCTGTAAGGTAGCTGTATCACCTGGGCAGATGTGACCGAGGGCTTACGGCTGGTTGACTATGGATGGCGATGTGTATGCGACTACTGCAATTCAGCACCTCTCATTACTGCCGCAAGGCGCGACTCGCGCTGGGCTACAAGCAAATTCCCTATACGGTAGAGAACCTGACTCCTGGGGCGCATGTGCTGAAGCTCAAGCCGTTGACTGGCTTAAAAACGGTGCCTGTCTTGCTGCCAGGGCTTGAGGGTGAACCGATGGCGATCGCCGATTCGACAGCAATCCTGTGCTTTTTAGAACGCTACCAGCCAGACCCGCCGTTCTTTCTGCCCGATCCCCACCTTCAAACCGAAGCGCAACTGCTAGAAGATTGGCTGGATGAGAGCATTGGCACCGCCACTCGCTTTGTTTACTACGATTTTCGGCGGGGCGAGGGGAAGCAAATCGATCCATCGCTCTCTAGCCAACTGGTGATTCAGGTTGTACGCTGGCAGTACGCAATGAACCCCGCAGCCGTGGAGCTTGCACGTCAACGCTTGCTGCTTGCGTTAGACGTGTTGGGCGATCGTTGGAAAGCCAGCCCCTACTTAGTAGGAAAGCAATTAAGCGTGGCTGATCTTGCGGCGGCGGCTCTCCTTAGCCCCTTGGCGCTGATCCCGCAGTATCGACAGCATCAGGCATGGTTATTTGAACGCATCGGTGAGATTCATCAGCTTTGTAGAGAGACGCTGCCGCCGGGAATGAAGGAGAAAGGCTAGAGGATGAGAGATGGGGCAAGTCGCAGCATGAAGTTATCAGGCACTAATGCTCAGAGGTTGCGGATGCAGCGGTGTTGCGCGTTCTTGCTAAAGGGCGATCGCGCACTTAGGCGCACCCAGTTGAAAGCCCTTCTTCTGACAGGGTTGCTTTTGGTCGCCGTAGAACCTTCACTGGCGCTACCAAGTCCAGACGATAAGCCTGAAGAAGTGCTGCGAACAGAGATTATTACAGGAGCGCGATCGCCGATCGACGGCAAACCGCTTACCGCCAGCGAGTATGCCCAACTCCAGACGGAACTGCAAGAGCCTGGACCGTCTCGCCCGCAAGTAGGGCGATCGCTGGAAAAAAACCTCAATTTATTGCGTCTGCGTAAATTCATCAAAACCTTCTTTCCCTTCTTGCCAGTGCCTTAGAGCAGCAATCAAGCAATCAGCGTTTAGAGAAGAACTGATCGCTCATAGCTGGTAGCTTCTGATCAAAAGTCTGACGAAGGAGAGATGCATTTAGTGCGGGGTATCAACATAACCGTAGTAGAGGTATGTCGCGGCTTCTACAAAGGTTGCTCTACGTTCATCCTCTCATGGTCACACGCACTCTGGGCAGCAAAGGGGTTTATGTACGACGACCAAACATTTCAGCCGGGATTGAATCGACATGAGCAGGCTGCTTCTCCACTGTCATCAACGACGATGACTGAGCCGATGCTGCTTGCTGAAACCCCACAGCCCACCGTTAAGCTTGGCACCAGCACGCTGATTCTAGTGCCGTTCGGTCTGCTTGCGCTCTGGGCGATCGCGTTCGTCTCCTTTCAACGACACGCAAAACGGCACAACGAACTCAGCAAAGGGCATGGGCGTAAGCCACACAATTGGGTGCCCTGTCGTCACTGCGCGTTTTTCAAAAGCAACCCCTATCTAAAATGTGCCGTGAACCCAATCGATGCGCTGACGACGAATGCGATCGACTGCACTGACTACACACCGCACGCTCTTCGTCGGCTCAAAAAGTAGAGAGAGTCTGCCAGATAAAGCTGTAAGCCTTGCTGTTAAGGGCTTCGCTTTGCTCTGGGGCGTGGGCTTTGCCGCTCTAAATTGATTAAGTTTTGCAACCAAAAGCCTGAGCGATCGCTCAGCAAAAGCGCGTCAAATGTAACGAAAACCTAAAATGTTTTTATCAAATTGTGTCGGATAGCTCCCAGAACGCTTATGTGGTCTGGTTTTCTGGTACAAACATAAGTGTGCGACTAGCTTAACAATTCGCGCTCAACACCCAGGAAACAGTTTTGATCCTCACGTCACCTCCAAGGCTAAGAGGCAGGGTTGAGGCATCTAAACTGTCTGCTGTTGGTTGACCACATCTTTCGCGCATTACCAGATAAGGAGCTTAACTGCATGTTCACACACGTCAAGCCCACCATCAGACACGTCGCACCAGATGACCTACGGGGACGCGCTCTGCTACGAGTGGTCTATGTCGTGCTGGAGCCTCAGTATCAAAGTTCGCTTTCGGCAGCGGTTCGCGCCATCAACCAGAATCACCCCAATCTGGCTGTCGAAATTAGCGGCTATTTGATCGAGGAACTCCGCGATTCTGATAACTACGAAGACTTTAAGCGCGACGTGTCGCAGGCAAACATCTTTATTGCGTCGCTGATTTTTCTTGAGGACTTGGCGGATAAAGTCGTGGCGGCTGTCGAGCCACATCGCGATCACCTCGATGTAGCGGTTGTCTTCCCCTCTATGCCCCAAGTAATGCGCCTGAACAAGATGGGCAGCTTCTCGATGGCGCAGTTGGGGCAGTCCAAGAGCGCGATCGCCCAGTTCATGAAGAAGCGGAAAGAAAAATCCGGCGCTGGTTTCCAAGACGGGATGTTGAAGCTGCTGAACACGCTGCCCAAAGTGTTGAAGTACCTGCCGATGGACAAAGCCCAGGATGCTCGTAACTTCATGTTGAGCTTCCAATACTGGCTCGGTGGTTCGCAGGAGAATCTAGAAAATTTCTTGCTGATGCTTGCCGATCGCTACGTCTACAAAGACATGGATACGGACAGCGGCGCGTTGCAGTATCGCGATCCCGTGACCTATCCCGATCTGGGTATCTGGCATCCCCTCGCGCCCACCATGTTTGAGGATGTGAAGGAGTATCTCAACTGGTTTAACTCCCGCTCCGATATTGCTGACGATCTGAAAGATCCGCTGGCTCCCTGTGTGGGGCTGGTGCTGCAACGGACGCACTTAGTTACTGGCGACGATGCCCACTACGTTGCGATGGTGCAGGAACTCGAAAGCCTGGGCGCACGAGTGATTGCGGTGTTCGCAGGCGGACTGGACTTTTCCAAGCCCGTCGAGGCGTTCTTCTACGATCCCTTGTCCAAAGGTCAAACCGCGATCGTCGATGTGGTGATCTCTTTGACAGGCTTTGCTCTAGTCGGTGGACCCGCCAAGCAAGATCATCCCAAGGCGATCGAAGCCCTCAAGCGTCTCAACCGTCCCTACATGGTGGCGCTGCCGTTGGTGTTCCAAACCACAGAAGAATGGGAAGACAGCGATCTCGGTCTGCATCCCATTCAGGTGGCGCTGCAAATTGCGTTGCCCGAACTGGATGGCGCGATCGAACCCATCATTCTCTCTGGTCGGGATGGCATGACAGGCAAAGCGATCGCCCTACAAGACCGGGTGGAAGCGATCACCCAACGCGCCATGAAGTGGGCAAATCTTCGCCGCAAGCCCAAGCTCACGAAGAAAGTGGCGATCACCGTCTTCAGCTTCCCACCGGACAAAGGCAACGTCGGCACAGCAGCGTATCTGGATGTGTTCGGCTCCATTTACAAAGTGATGGAAGCCTTGCAGCACAATGGGTACGATGTGCAGAATGTACCCGAAACTGCTGAAGCACTGATGCTGGAAGTGCTGCACGATGCTCGCGCCCAGTACAACAGCCCCGAACTAAACATCGCCTATCGGATGTCGGTGCCCGAATATGAGGCGCTAACCCCGTACTCGGAGCGTCTCCACGAATCCTGGGGACCACCACCCGGAAACCTCAATACCGATGGGCAGAATCTCTTGATTTTTGGCAAGGAGTTCGGTAACGTCTTCATCGGCGTACAGCCCACCTTTGGCTACGAAGGCGACCCGATGCGGCTGCTGTTCTCCCGCTCTGCCAGCCCCCATCACGGGTTTGCTGCCTACTACACTTACCTGGAGCAAATCTGGAAAGCCGATGCAGTGCTGCACTTTGGCACCCACGGATCGCTCGAATTCATGCCCGGAAAGCAGATTGGGATGTCCGAAACCTGCTTCCCCGACAGTCTGATTGGCACCATTCCCAACCTCTACTACTACGCAGCGAATAATCCGTCAGAAGCGACGATCGCCAAACGCCGCTCCTACGCCGAAACCATCAGTTATCTCACGCCACCTGCTGAGAATGCTGGACTGTATAAAGGCTTGAAGGAATTGGGTGAACTCGTTGCATCCTACCAGACCTTGAAAGACACCGGACGCGGTGCCCAGATCGTCGATTCGATCATGGACAAAGCGCGGATCTGCAATCTGGATAAGGATATTGAGTTTCCTGAAAGCGCCAAAGAGCTAGAGCCAGAAGCCCGCGATACCGTTGTCGGCAAGGTTTACATCAAATTGATGGAAATCGAATCGCGCCTGCTGCCCTGTGGTCTCCACGTCATTGGTAAACCACCCACGGCAGAAGAAGCGATCGCCACCCTGGTCAACATCGCCAGCCTCGATCGCCCCGAAGACGAGATTCTTGGACTGCCTAGCATTATTGCCAACAGCCTCGGTCGCACGATGGAGGAGATTTACCAGGGGAGCGATCGGGGTGTGCTGGAAGACGTGCAGTTGCTGCAAGATATCACCGTGGCAACCCGTACCGCTGCCGCCGCTCTCGTCAAAGCGCAGGTCGATGCTGATGGGCGCGTGTCCAGAGTCTCCAGGCTCAACTTCTTCAACATGGGTAAGAAAGAACCCTGGGTGGAAGCCTTGCACACCGCAGGCTACACGAAAGTAAGCGTGGAGCAAATTAAGCCCCTGTTCGAGTATCTGGAATTCTGCCTCAAGCAGATTGTGGCGGATAACGAACTTGGTGCCCTGCTCACGGCATTGGAAGGCGAATACGTCATCCCTGGTCCTGGTGGCGACCCGATTCGCAATCCCGATGTACTGCCCACAGGCAAAAACATCCACGCCCTCGATCCACAGTCGATTCCCACCTCCGCAGCAATCAAATCTGCCAAAGTGGTCGTCGATCGCCTCATTGCCCGCCAGTGCGCTGACAACAATGGGCAACATCCAGAGACGATCGCCGCTGTTCTTTGGGGCACCGACAACATCAAGACCTACGGCGAATCGCTGGCGCAAATCTACTGGATGCTGGGTGTGGCTCCGTTGCCCGACTCGCTGGGACGGATGAACAAGCTGGAACTCATTCCCCTGGAGGAACTCGGTCGTCCTCGCATTGACGTGGTTGTGAACTGCTCCGGTGTATTCCGCGATCTGTTCATTAATCAGATGGCACTGCTCGATCGCGCCGTGAAAATGGCTGCCGAAGCCGACGAGCCACTGGAAATGAACTTTGTCCGCAAGCACGCCCTCAAGCAGTCCGAAGAAATGGGTATCAACCTGCGGCAGGCTGCGACTCGCGTCTTCTCCAACGCCTCCGGTTCCTACTCCTCCAACATCAACCTAGCGGTGGAAAATAGCACCTGGGAAACCGAAGCCGAACTTCAGGATATGTACCTGGCGCGGAAATCCTTCGCCTTCTCGTCCGACAACCCTGGCACGATGGCGCAAGACCGTCAGATCTTCGAGTCTGCTCTCAAGACGGCGGATGTCACCTTCCAAAACCTGGACTCGTCGGAAATCTCGCTGACGGATGTCTCTCACTACTACGACTCCGACCCCACCAAAGTCGTGTCTCGCCTGCGGAATGACGGCAAAGCGCCCACCTCCTTCATCGCCGACACCACCACTGCTAACGCTCAGGTTCGCACCCTCTCCGAAACCGTCCGTCTGGATGCCCGTACCAAATTGCTCAACCCCAAATGGTACGAAGGGATGCTGAGTCACGGTTACGAAGGCGTGCGGGAACTGTCGAAGCGGTTGGTCAACACGATGGGCTGGTCAGCTACGGCAGGCGCAGTGGATAACTGGGTCTACGAAGATGCCAACGAGACGTTTTTCAAAGATGAGGAAATGTCCAAGCGCTTGCTTGACCTCAACCCCAGCTCTTACCGCAAGATGGTGACGACGCTGCTCGAAGCCAACGGTCGCGGTTATTGGGAAACCACCGAGGAGAACCTCGATCGCCTCCGCGAACTCTATCAAGAAGTCGAAGACCGCATCGAAGGGATTGAGTAACGCTAAACGTAACAAACGTTTTGAGGGTGGGCAATGTCCACCCTTTTTTCATGCGGCTTCAAGTGATAACCGAAGCAAATGGCAGCCATCTACGTCGCAGTTCACAATCAAAGTGATGTCGCAATGTCCTCTATTAACGGGGAGCTTATCCTCGTCCTAATCGCTCGTGATGGACTGTTTGAGGCGCAACAGCCTGTTGATTTCCGGACGGCAACCGCAACATTTCAGGATGTGCCAGCCGGAAATTATACGATCGTTGCAAGGCATCCCGATTTAACGCCAACTGAGACACGTTACGATGTCGGTGTCGCTGAAAATGCCATTCTTGGTATTCGACATACTTACAATGAGACCCAGCGCCGCCTACTACTGATTGAAACTGAAATGAGGTTTCTGCCATGACTAGCCAGAACTCTGAAGATTACATTTTGCCGCCTGACTCCATTAAAGCGATTCGCTACGCCGTTTATTTTGAGAGTGAGTGGCTCTGGAAAGAAAAGCACCCAGTGCGTCGGGCAAATGCAACACGACGCTTGGCAGAACTGACGGCGAAACTGGCGGAACTGGAAGCAGAGGAAGCCCAAACGTTTTTGGAGGAGCAAACAGCATCCAGTGAGGTTGCTTGACCTGGATCTAGAGAAAGTTCTATGACAAAGCCCAACTTTACGGCTATGCCGATCGCCGATCTGAGAGCCTATGTTTTAAGCCACCGAACCGATGATGAAGCGTTTTATGCTTTAGCCGATCGCGTCCACACAGAAGGTATAGAACTCCAGTCTCTAGAGCATCAGGCAGAATAATTGGACGGCGCGATCGATCGTCTGACGCATCGTGATCCTGGAAGCTATGAGAAAATAGAAACGTCACACATTGCGCCTGCCCCTATGATTACAGCAGACCTGTTTCCAACGCTCAAAAATTTGCCACGCGCAGGTAAATTGCAAGTAATGCAGTTCCTCATTGCAGAGTTAGCGAAAGAAGAAGAGCCAAGCCTACAAGCTGGAGCAACCTATTCGCTTTGGTCGCCACTCAACTCACACGAGGCGGCTCACAAGCTCGGTCAACTTTTAGAAACGGATTCAACAGCGCCAAATGCGTAAGGCTCAGCGCTTTAACTTTATAGAGGGGTTTGATACCTTCGGTGTTCCCGATGCCCTACCTCAATTACCGTTGTCTCTCACCTATCGAGATTCATCGGTGCAGGTTTCGGCACTGCTGGATACTGGTGCAAGCGTCAACGTCTTACCGTACAGCGTTGGAGTACAGCTTGGCGCAACTTGGGAGGAGCAGACAACCTCTGTAATTTTGGCTGGCAACTTGGCTTCGGTCGAGGCACGGGGTTTACTGGTTTCGGCACAAATGAGCGATTTTGCCCCAGTGCGGTTAGTTTTTGCGTGGAGTTTGTCTGATGATGCGCCGCTGTTACTGGGTCGAATGAACTTTTTCTTAGAATTTGATGTCTGTTTCTACCGTTCCCAACTTGCGTTTGAAGTCCGTCCCAAAGCATAAAGCGCTCTATTGCATGTTCTAAGTTATCGGACGGATGATGAAGCGTTTTATGCCTTAGCCGATCGCGTCCACACAGAAGGCGTGGAACTCCAGTTTCTAGAGCATCTGACCAAGCTGATTGAGGCAAAGCAAAAAGTCCGTGAGAATCAGTCAGAGTAATTAGAAAGGTCAATCATGAAAGCAGAGTACGATTTTAGGCAAGGAAAGCGTGGCGCGATCGAACCGATCGTCGCTGGAAAGACTCGCATAACCATTCGGTTAGACGATGACGTCTTGGCATGGTTTCGAGAACAGGTTCATGCAGCAGGCGGCGGCAATTACCAAAGTTTGATCAATGAAGCCTTGCGCCAACATATTCAGCAAAAACGTGAGCCGTTAGAAGCAACATTGAGACGAGTTTTGCGCGAGGAACTTGAGCGGGTGGCTAAATAGAGCAAGCTATTTTACACTGTGCAAAAAAGGCGCGCTCGCACGTCTGATTCCTTGAAAAATGGATGAAAGTCATTCCTAAAGGTAGGTGTATTTAATCAAAGCGCTCTCATACTGGGTATGAGCATTGGTTTTAAACTGACTGAGACAACACAGTGATTTCAGTTAGAACCGCCGTTTGTTTTTAAACCAGCGTTACCGAAAAAATATGACTTTTCAGCGTGCTAGTGGTGTTTTGCTGCATCCAACCTCTCTACCAAGCCGTTTTGGTATTGGTGATTTAGGCAAAGCAGCCTACGAGTTTGTCGATTTTTTGGAGAACAGCGGTCAAACGTTGTGGCAGGTGTTGCCATTAGGACCGACAGGCTATGAGCATTCTCCTTACATCATGAATTTCAGCACGTTTGCTGGGAACCCACTACTAATTGACTTGGAACAGTTAGTCAGCGATCGCTTACTGGATGCCAATGAATTAACGCCACTAGCAGAGGGTGATCCTGAAAAAGTCAACTTTGAGCAAGTTATTTCGCATAAAATGCACTTTCTGAAGCTGGCGTGCGATCGCTTCCAGAAAGCTCGATCGCCCGAACAACACGTACAATTCGCACAATTTTGTCAGGAACAAGTGTCCTGGCTCGATGATTTCGTGCTGTTCATGGCGTTGCTGGAAGCAAACGGTGGTAAGAGTTGGCATCAATGGGAACCTACGATCGCACGACGCGAGCCTGATGCCATCAAAGCTCAAACAGACGCGTTACAGGACAGCATTCAGTTTCATCATTTTTTGCAGTTCACCTTCTTTGCTCAGTGGCAAAAATTGCGCCATTACGCGAATAGTAAAAACATCAAAATTATTGGCGATATTTCCATCTACGTTTGTCACAATAGTTCGGATGTATGGGCAGATCCAGATCTCTTCAAGCTCGATCCAACTACGTTTGAACCAGCGTTTATTGCGGGTGTGCCGCCCGATTATTTCAGCGCCACAGGGCAACTGTGGGGCAACCCTGTTTATAACTGGGAACAGGCACAGAAAACCAATTTTGCCTGGTGGATTAAGCGCTTTCAAGTCACATTACAGTACGTGGATATTGTGCGAGTTGATCATTTTCGCGGGTTCGAGGCGTATTGGCAAGTACCTGCTGGTGAGGAAACTGCCATTAACGGCGAATGGATTCAAGCGCCTGGTGAACAATTTTTTGAAGCGCTTGGTCAGGCACTCGGAACATTACCTATCCTGGCAGAAGATTTAGGCATTATTACACCTGAAGTAGAGGCGCTGCGCGATCGCTTTGACTTTCCAGGGATGCGTATTCTCATGTTTGCCTTTGGCGACGCTTCCAGTAACGCCTACTTGCCTCACAATTATGTGAGAAACACAGTGGTTTATCCGGGTACGCATGACAATGATACGGGGATTGGCTGGTGGCAAGCGGCAAGCGCAGCAGAGAAACAGTTTCTTGCAACGTATTTAGGCTACGCTTCACCGGATGCTATTGATTCAATCAACTGGCTGCTAATTCGTACCGCGTTAGCCTCTGTTGCCGACCTCGCTATCATTCCTTTGCAAGATCTGCTGGATTTGGACGGTCGATCGCGCATGAATGATCCCAGCCACAATGCAGGCAACTGGCGCTGGCGGTATCAAAGTTCAGATCTGCTCACATCAACATTGAGCGATCGTCTTCGCGCGCTTACGCAACTCTATAGCCGCTAAATCTAAGCGCTCAAACGGAGATCATTACTCTTGGTGCTACCAAAGGATATGCCCCGAAACGAACGATCGCACCTCACCGTTGGGCAGTTGTAACAGGAGATGACCGCGATCGCTGATTCCGGCTGCTTCTCCCGCCACCGTTTCATTGCCTGTCTCAACACAGATAGGCTGACCTAGCAGCGCATCACGACTGCGGAGAGCGGGTAAGAGTGCTTGCAGTCCGGGACTTACAAGTGGATCAGGTGACTTTGACTGAAGCAAGCCTGCCGTTTGGAGCAAATAATGACGCAAGCGTTCTAGCAGCAAAAGCGTGTCAGGTACGACTTGGGAAACCTGATGCAAACTAATTGCCTGCCCGATCGCGCTATCATCAAGCCCAGCTTGCTCAAAATCCACGCAGCAATTTAAACCAATCCCCACGACAACGCGCCCCACGCTGCTGTTTGCACTCGCTTCACACAGAATGCCTGCCAGCTTTCGCCCTTTTAGCAGCACATCATTCGCCCACTTTAAGCGCAACACGCCTTGCAATGGCAAGAGATCCTCAACTGCGTAAATCACTGCCAGACCTGCTCCCAAACTGACGATCGGCAATTGTGCGACCGGAATTTGCTCCAGTACAAAACTAGCCGTCAACACGCCTTCAGGTGAATGCCATCGCCCGCGCTGCCCACGTCCAGCCGTTTGCTGCGGTGTAAACACAACGTCACCATGCTGCAAACTGGCGAGATGCACGCTCGCCCAAGTATTTGTGCTGGAGCAAGTGTCTAGCCAATGCAGCCATGCGGGCAGTTGAAGCGGCGATCGTGCCATCAAAACACCTTATAACATCGTTTTTTTGCTTTGCTTGCTCAAACTGCGGTTTGTCTCATTTCACCAAAGCACTCATTCATTTTGGTGGTTTCCGCAAGTAAACAGACCATTGACTTTCTCATTTTGTCTGTTTGTTGATTCGTTTCAGTAGCTTGCAGAGGCGTTTTAGTGTTTTTCACAAGGAAAACGGCAACTTGCGTTCTCAAACTACGGTTTACTTTCTTGATCGTAAACTCAAGCGATTGCTAAGAGATTTACCGTTGGGCAGGGCAGGTTTTGCCAGGTCTTGCATCCCAACCGATTGAGCCTAAACGTGATGGTTAGATCTTGCCCGCATGAGCGATCGCGCCTAGACTGCTTGTGAGGTTAATTGTCCCTTTATCTGAGCGCACTGCATGTTTGTTCACATCATCGCTGACTACGGGACGGGCGATCCGGCGTTTGCCGAGGTCACACAGCGTCTTTTGATGGCTTTGCCTACTGCACAAATACAGACTCTATCAGTACCGCCCTTTAGTACGCTGGCAACCGGGTTTTGGCTTGCCCAACTCGGTCTCAATCCTGGTTCTGGCGATCGTCTCCTTTATCACAACTGTGCCCCTCGCCAAGATGATCCAGAAGCTCGGCAGGACAATGAAGGAGAAGGTTTGACGTATGCGCTGTTGCCAAACGGGGTCAAAGTGGTGGGTGTGAATGCAGGCTATACGCTTTCATTCATCAAAGATCATGCCAAGGTGTTGCAGATGGTCAACGTGTCTCGCGGTGGCTCACAGTTTCGCTCGCGGGATGTCTTTCCTCCGGCTGCTGCTGCCATTGCGAAAGCAGACTTCAGCTTGCTGGGAGATCCCTTGATGCCTGCTCAAATTCCCGATGTACCACTCGATCGCATTGCCTGGGTCGATGGCTATGGCAACATTAAGACGACCATTCCAGCGCACACGCTGCACTTAGAGCCTGAAGCCAAAATTGTGGTGCGCATTGGTGATGTGGTCAGTGATGCAGTCTACTCGGACGGCAGCTTCAAGGTCGCTGAAGGCACGTTAGCGTTTGCTCCTGGCAGTTCCGGCTGGGCATCGCCTGCGGGAGGAGAGCCTGTGCGCTGGATTGAGCTTTTTCTACGGGGCGGCAATGCCTGGGAGCGGTTTGGTAGACCACGTATCAATCAGTCTGTGACTCGCCTTGCTTGAGCGTGAGACATGGACATGTTCTCAAAGCATCTGTTCGTTCGCCAGGTTTTTACCTCATTTAAAGGCTTTTTGCATCATGGGCAGCGGCGAGGTTTTTAATAAGCCAGACTGCACAAATTTTGCAATGTGCTCGCCTCGATCGCCAGCAGTTCTTTTTGATGCTGCTGCACGCTAAACGCTTTTAATTGAGCATGCTGTTCTTGCCTTTCCTGAATCTCTAACTGTGGCTGTTGAAGCTGTTGCTGGACAAATTCCAGTTGCGATCGCTGCATTTTAGAACTGAGCGCCAGTTGAGTACTTGCTTGGTTCAGATGTATGGCGACGTGATTGAGTGCATCCCGACGAGCAATGAATGCCAAAGACTGTTCTTGCAATAATTGATCGTCAAGTAAATGGAGTTTTCCTAACAGGCACTTAACGGTCAAACCCTGAACTAGCAAGGTAAATCACACCACCCCAAACGAGTTCGCAATATTTTCTTCGCGCCCCATGACTACGATCGGCATACTGAGTGCTAGCGAAATTGATACAGAGCCACGCAGCCCCGACCACCATAAAACAGTTTGTTCACGCCAGGGAATAGCGCCGCCACTGTTAAAAACAACTCAAGTGGTAAGTAGTATTAGGGCTGCCTAAAGCACTCACAAAGTAAAAAGATAGCTTTGGGCAGTAAAAAGGCTACCCGATAACACTTGGTAAGGCTGAAATGGTAAGGCTAAAAACTCGCCGCTCAAAGATGGATGCTTGCAAAGAATTTTCTCGTTAAAAGATGTTCATGCCTGCATTAGCGCTTCAGCACATTACCGTAGATCTTCTTGCTTTTTTCACAAACCAACTAGCTGACTCACCATCCCTTTACTGACATACCGATGTCTGACGATTAGCATAGTGAGCGTAACTTTTGTTTGTTGCAGATTTTAAGAGGTGTTGCATGAAGGCAGTGATATTGGCTGGCGGACTGGGTACACGGTTGAGTGAAGAAACGGCAATTAAGCCAAAACCGATGGTTGAAGTTGGCGGTCAGCCGATTCTCTGGCACATTATGAAAACCTACTCAGCCCACGGAGTCAACGACTTCATCATCTGCTGCGGCTACAAAGGGTATGTCATCAAAGAGTTTTTTGCCAATTACTTTCTACGCATGTCAGATGTCACCTTTGATATGCGATTCAACCAGATGAACATTCACGCAGGGAAGGCTGAACCATGGCGCGTCACGCTGGTTGATACGGGTGAAAACACGATGACGGGTGGGCGGCTGAAGCGTGTGCGAGAGCATGTTGGGGATGAAACTTTTTGCTTTACCTACGGCGATGGTGTGAGCGATATTAACATCGCTAAGCTCATCGACTTTCACAAAGCTGAAGGCGGATCGGCTACTTTGACAGCAGTACAGCCTCCCGGACGCTTTGGTGCCATCTCCCTCACCAGAGAACAAACCAAAATCATGCAGTTCCACGAAAAGCCTGAAGGTGATGGAGCCTGGATTAACGGTGGCTACTTCGTTCTAGAGCCAGAAGTCATTGACTATATTGCTGATGACACCGTGATGTGGGAGCACGAACCCTTGAAAAAGCTGGCTCACGATGGCAAACTTTCCGCCTTCAAGCATGATGGCTTTTGGCAACCAATGGATACACTCAAGGACAAAAACTACCTGGAAGATCTGTGGCAAAAGGGAAAAGCACCCTGGAAGGTATGGTAAGTCCAACAAGGTTGACAGCAGACCGCTACATTTGATTGACAGTCTCATGAAGGGCAAACTCATTAGGGGCAAATATTTATGTACGATTTTGCGATCGTCGGTGGTGGCATCGTCGGTCTTTCCACGGGCGTTGCCCTGAGCCAGCGCTATCCCGACGCAAAGATCCTGGTGCTTGAAAAAGAGAGTCGCTGGGCGTTTCACCAAACTGGCAACAATAGCGGCGTGATCCACTCTGGGCTTTACTACAAACCTGGCAGCTTCAAAGCAACCTTTTGTCGCGCAGGTGCCCAATCAATGGTCGCCTTTTGTCAGGAACACAACATCCCTCACGAAGTTTGCGGTAAGGTCATTGTCGCCACTGAGCAAAAAGAGCTATTACTACTGGAAAACCTCTATCAGCGCGGCTTGCAGAACGATATTAAAGTCAAGCGACTCACCGCAGAAGCAGTCCGTGAAATTGAGCCGCACGTCAACTGCATTGCCGGAGTACAGGTCTTTTCCACAGGCATCGCTGACTATAAAAAAGTCTGTCAAAAATACGCTGAACTTGTTCAACTAGGTGGTGGCGCTTTGCGCCTCAACACCAAAGTCCTCAAGATTGTTGAAACAACGACAGGGCAGGTACTTGAAACCAATCAGGGCACCTTTGAAACGCGGTTTGTGATCAACTGTGCAGGCTTACACAGCGATCGCATCGCCAAACTCGGCAACGTTGACCCTGAAGCAAAGATTGTGCCGTTTCGTGGGGAATACTACGAGCTAACCCCCGAAAAACGCTACCTGGTCAAAGGGTTAATCTATCCCGTCCCCAACCCTGACTTCCCGTTCCTTGGCGTTCACTTTACCCGCATGATTGACGGCAGCGTCCATGCTGGTCCCAATGCAGTGCTCAGTCTCAAGCGTGAAGGCTATAAAAAGACCGACTTTGACCTGCGTGACTTCGCTGAGGTTATGACCTATCCCGCCTTTTGGAAATTAGCTGCCAAGCACGCTGATGAAGGGATCAAGGAGATTATTCGCTCCTTCAGCAAAGCTGCGTTTGTTCATAGCTTGCAACGTCTGATTCCAGAAGTGCAGGCTGCGGATGTAGTGCCCACTCATGCGGGTGTGCGGGCACAGGCGCTGATGAACGATGGCAAGTTGGTAGACGATTTTCTGATTATCAAAGGTCAGCATTCCGTTCACGTTTGTAATGCCCCCTCCCCTGCAGCGACCTCTTCCATTGAAATCGGCAAAGCCGTCGTGGCGCAAATCCCCGCGCAGCAACATTTACGCACAGCAGTCAACGTTTAGACCAATGATGAGGAAGACGCAATGAAAGTACTGGTGACTGGAACAGAAGGGTATCTTGGTTCCTTACTGGCTCCCCTCTTGATGGAGCGCGGGCATGAAATTACTGCGGTTGATACGGGCTACTACAAGGTTGGCTGGCTGTACAACGGCACAGACTTGACGGCTAAGACCCTCAACAAAGATATTCGCCATATTACGGTTGAAGATTTGGTCGGTATCGAGGCGATCGTCCATATGGCAGAATTGTCCAACGACCCCACTGGGCAACTGTCCCCAACAATTACGTATGACATCAACCACAAAGGTTCGGTACGGTTAGCTGAAATGGCAAAAGCGGCTGGTGTCCGCCGCTTTGTCTATATGTCTTCGTGCAGTGTCTATGGCGTTGCCAGCGGTGATGGGCTGACCACCGAGGAGACTCCCGTCAATCCCCAGACTGCGTATGCTGAGTGTAAAACGCTGGTAGAGCGGGATGTCAGACCCCTTGCGGATGACAATTTCTCGCCGACGTTCATGCGGAACGCCACGGCGTTTGGTGCGTCTCCTCGGATGCGCTTTGACATTGTGCTGAACAACCTGTCAGGTCTCGCCTGGACAACGAAAGAGATCAAGATGATTAGCGACGGTACGCCTTGGCGACCGCTGGTTCATGCACTAGACATTGCGAAGTCGATCGCCTGTGCCTTGGAAGCGCCCCGCGACATCGTGCACAATCAGGTGTTTAACGTGGGTGATACGGCAAATAACTACCGCGTGAAAGAGATTGCCGAAACCATTGCCAGCGTTTTTGAGGGTTGCCAACTTAGCTTTGGCGAAAGTGGTTCGGATAACCGCAGCTACCGCGTCTCTTTTGAGAAGATCAACACTCAACTGCCAGGCTTCAAATGTGACTGGAATGCACAACGCGGCGCACAGCAACTTTTCGACTTGTTCACCCGCATTGACATGACGCAAGAAGTGTTTGAGTCACGTGGCTTTACGCGTCTGAAGCAGCTTGAGTACCTGATTCGCACTCAGCAAATTGACAAAGATTTCTTTTGGAGCAAGTCATGAAGTTCACTGAAACCAAGTTAAAAGGCGCGTTTACCATTGATCTAGAGCTGCGTAACGACGATCGTGGTGGCTTTGCCCGGACGTTCTGTGCCAAGGAATTTGAGGATCACGGACTGAAGCCAACCGTCGCTCAATGCAATCTGTCGTTCAACTACAAGGCAGGGACGCTGAGAGGAATGCACTACCAGGTTGCACCCGCCTGTGAAACCAAGCTAGTGCGCTGCACAAAAGGTGCCATTTACGATGTCATTATTGATATGCGCCCTGAGTCTCCCACCTACAGACAACACATTGGTGTGGAATTGACGGCAGAAAATCGACGAGCGCTATACGTACCAGAGCTATTTGCCCACGGTTATCAAGCGCTGACGGATGAGGCAGAAGTCGTTTATCAAGTGGGTGAGTTCTACACGCCAGGCTACGAGCGTGGGTTGCGCTATGACGATCCAGCCTTTGCGATCGCCTGGCCAGTTTCGGTGACGGTCATTTCTGAAAAGGATGCTGCCTGGTCTCTTTTTGAGCCCGTTCCTGCGTAAGCACAGTTGCACTCGGGAAGCATGGCACAAGCGATCAAAGCTTCAGCTCGCGTCACGCTTGGCATGTTGATCAGAAACTATCCCAACCAAGCCCATTTGTCTTCAGGAGTTACCCATGTTTATTGTTGATACTGCCTTAAAAGCCCGTGCAGAAGCGGGAAAGCCCGTCAAAGTTGGCATGATTGGTGCTGGCTTTATGGGACGCGGCATTGCGAACCAAATTGCGAATTCGGTTCCAGGGATGGAGTTGGTGGCTATTTTCAACCGCAATTTAGACGGGGCAAAGCGTGCTTACACCGAAGCGGGCATCGAATCGTTTCAGGTGGTGAACACGGTTGCTGATTTAGAAGCCTCAGTCGCTGAGGGCAAGTATGCGGTGACTGATGATGCCATGCTGCTGTGTCGGGCAGAAGGCATTGACGCGCTCATTGAAGTGACAGGCACGATCGAATTTGGTGCCGAAGTGGTTCTGGACGCGATCGCGCACAAAAAGCATGTCATTTTGATGAATGCTGAACTGGATGGCACGATTGGACCGATTCTTAAGGTTTATGCCGATCGTGCTGGGGTGATTCTCTCTGCCTGCGATGGCGACCAACCGGGCGTGGAGGTGAACCTCTACCGCTTCGTTAAGAGCATTGGTCTAACCCCATTGCTGTGTGGCAATATCAAAGGCTTGCAAGACCCATATCGTAATCCCACGACTCAAGAAGGGTTCGCGAAGAAGTGGGGACAGCAGGCGCACATGGTCACGAGCTTTGCCGATGGTAGCAAAATCTCCTTTGAACAGGCGATCGTTGCCAATGCTACTGGCATGAAAGTCGCTAAACGCGGCATGTTGGGCTACGACTTCAAGGGTCATGTGGATGAAATGACTGGCATGTACGATGTGGATCAACTCAAAGAGTTGGGCGGCATTGTCGATTATGTGGTGGGCACAAAGCCCGGTCCTGGCGTGTTTGTCTTCGGCACGCACGATGATCTAAAGCAGCAGCATTACCTCAACCTCTACAAACTCGGTGAAGGTCCGCTCTATAGCTTCTATACGCCGTATCACCTGTGTCACTTTGAGGTGCCGCTGTCGGTAGCGCGTGTTGTACTGTTCCGCGATGCAGTGATGACTCCGATCGCGGGTCCTATTGTGGACGTGATTACCGTCGCCAAGATTGACTTAAAGGCTGGCGAAACGCTGGATGGCATCGGCTACTATATGACGTATGGTCAGTGCGAAAATTCTACGGTTGTGCAAGCAGAGAATCTCTTGCCAATGGGCTTAGCGGAGGGTTGCCGCTTGAAGCGCGACATCCCTAAAGACCAGGCACTTACGTATAACGATGTAGAATTGCCGCCTAACCGCCTTTCTGACAAGTTGCGTGCTGAGCAGAACGCTTATTTTGCGCCAGCTCCAGTGCTCGCTGCGGTGTAAGCACCAACGTTCAATTTGCCTTAAACAGCAAAAAATGTTCCTCTTGAAGAAATTTGAGAGGAACGCTTTTGCTGTTTAAGGTTTAGTGATAGCGACTTGAATTCATTTGACAGCACAGCGATCGCGGTGGAAATCAGTATTATGTAGCGAGGGATTGTGGGCTAAGCAAAGCGGAAACTCGATTAGCTGAGAGAGCACCTTTTCGATCAGTGGGTCAGCAATCTAGACCCACTGACAGCCCATTGGTGCAAGCCCCTTGTTTTACCAGCACTTTTACATGGTTCTCTCTATGGGCATTGATCAAGGGGAATGGAACAGGGTGTTGAAAACCCAGCGCGGCTGTCCTGTTCAAGAACCTTGCTTGCAGATGTATGACCTGACTGATAGGAAGCTCTGCGACGATCGTGCTCTGAACTTAGTATCCTTGGTGATCACGGCTTACAACCGGGAGCAATTTCTGGGTACTGCCATTGAAAGTGTTCTAGCACAAACCTACTCATACTTCGAGCTGGTGGTGTGGGACGATGGCTCAAGCGATCGCACGTTGGCGATCGCACGTGACTGGGCTAGCCGTGATGCGCGAGTGCGCGTGATTGCAGCACCGCATCAGGGACGAGTGCGATCACTGCAAGGGGCATGTGCGATCGCGAAAGGAGCTTATCTGGGTTGGGTTGACAGCGACGATCGCCTGGCTCCTACCGCGCTGGAGGCAACGATCGCTGTACTCAACGCTCAGCCATCGGTGGGCATGGTGTACACCGACTATTGGGATGTGGATGCCGCCGATCGCGTGCTGGGTTACGGTCAGCGCTGCCAGATTCCTTACTCACCAGAGCGCCTGTTGTTGGATTTCATGACGTTTCACTTTCGCCTGCTGCGGCGATCGGTGTTCGATGCGATCGGCGGCATTGATGACTCGCTGGATTATGTTGAGGATTATGATCTGTGCCTGCGCCTTTCGGAAGCGACGGCGGTGCGCCATGTTGGTCAGCCGCTCTACTATTACCGCCATCATGAGGGCAATGCTTCGCAGCAATGGCGCTTGGAGCAGGTATTGCGATCGCGAACGGTTATCCAGCGAGCACTCCAGCGACGAGGGTTAGACAAGCAGTTTGAGCTTCAGGTACAACTGCCAGCAGGACGCTTTCGCTTACGCCGTAAGGCGCGTCCAGCTTATGTGTTAATGCCCATAGCTGCGGTGGGTTCGCTTGTCTGTTTACCCTGCGCGGGCTTGCTGCCAGCAGAAATGGCTCAAGCTCAGTCGATCGTGCCTGCGACGGATGGGACGAGCACGATCGTCACTCCTAACGGCAGTCGTTTAGATATTAGCGGTGGTACGCGATCGCAGGATGGCGCAAATCTCTTCCACACTTTTCAGCAGTTTGGTTTGACGAGCAACCAAGTCGCTAATTTTCTTGCCACGCCTCAAATCCGCAACATTTTTGGGCGAGTGGTTGGCGGGGATGCGTCTGTGATTAATGGGTTGGTTCAGGTGACAGGTGGGACTTCCAACCTCTACCTGGTCAATCCAGCGGGGATTGTGTTTGGCGCGAATGCCAGCTTGAATGTGTCGGGCGCTTTCACAGCCACAACAGCGACAGGGATTGACTTTAATCGCCGTTGGTTCAGCGCGATCGGCTCCAATGACTACACAGCGCTGATGGGGGATCCCAATGCCTTTGCTTTTACCGTCACCCAGCCAGGGTCGATCGTGAATGCGGGATCGCTCGCTGTTGCCCCAGGGCAAAGCCTCTCTCTTCTGGGTGGCACCGTGGTCAACACAGGCACCCTGACAGCACCGGGAGGACAGATCACGATCGCCGCAGTACCGGGGCAATCGCTCGTGCGGCTAAACCAACCAGGAAGTCTGCTGAGTTTTGAGCTGAATCCGCTCAGCCAACCCAACGTTGAGACAACTAACACGCCTCAGTCGTCCTTGCCCAATGCATGGGCGTTGCCGATCGCGTCCTTGCCAGCCTTACTTACGGGTGGAAATTTGCAAAGCGCAACGGGCATCACGGTTAACCCAGATGGAACCATTCGCCTGCTAGCCGCTCAACAAAGTATTCTAGTTGCGCCAGGAACCACTATCGCCAGCGGTCTTGTCAATGCGTCAGGTGTAACATCAGGGGCATTCTCAACGGGTGGGACTGTGCAGGTGTTAGGCAGTCAGGTGGCAGCGATCGGGGCAACCATTAGTGCGTCTGGTGGCATAGGCGGTGGCACTGTTCTTTTGGGTGGCGGCGATCGAGGGCAAGGCACGGTGCCCAATGCATCTAGTACGCTGGTTGATTTTAGTGCCGTGATTGCTGCTGACAGTCTCCTGAATGGAACTGGCGGACGGGTCACCGTTTGGTCAGACACCGTGACTCAATTCTTCGGCACCATTCGCGCTCGTGGTGGTATTCAGGCGGGCAACGGCGGCTTTGTCGAAGTGTCCAGCAAAGGCAGTCTTGCGTATCACGGTTTGGTCGATGCCAGTGCACCAGCGGGCACGTTGGGGACTGTACTGCTGGATCCAGCGAATATCACGATCGTGGCAGGCAATGGCTACGGTGCCGCCGATGGGCAACTTCCCACAATTTTTAGCGATGCTTTTGCGGGTGCGACGCTCACCATTTCACAGAATGCCCTCCAGAATATTGGCGGTGATATCATTTTAGAAGCGACGAATGATATTACCGTTCAGCCGCTAGTCAATGGCACCCTCAACCTCAACCCAGCGGTGACATCCATTACCTTTCGGGCAGATGCCGATCGCAATGGGGTCGGTTCTTTCTTGATGAATGCAGGCGATACCATCACCACTGGTTTAGGCTACGGTTCAAGCAATATCAGCATTTCTGGCGCAAACCTCACGCTCGGTTCGTTCAGAACTGCTGCACCCTTTGCCAATGCTGGGACGATTACGTTAGCCGCATCGGGCAACTTGTCGGCAGGGGCGATCGACACCACAAGTTTTGACGGCGGCATGGGATTTGGCTATAACGGCGGCGCGGTGAATCTTACCGCTGGTGGCACTCTAGCCGTTGGTAACATCACCACAGTCGGAGCACAAAGCGCAGGCAATGTGACGCTAGTCGCACAGGGCAGCCTTGCGACTGGTAACATCGCTACCAATGCGGGCAGCCTTTTTAGTCGGCAGGGCGTGGGGGGAACGATCGCCGTCTCCAGCGGCGGCTCCATTGCAACAGGAAATTTGCTCACAACAGGCTTCAGTCGTAGTGGTAACGTCACGCTGCAAGCACCCAGCAGCGGTGGCAATATCACCTTCGCGTCGATCGATGCCAGTGCTTCTCAGCCAGGCAGCCTTGGCGGTTCGGTCAGCTTAACGGCTGGGCGCTTTGTTCGAGGCACTGGATTCACCAGCACCAATCCCTCGACCATTCTCTTGGCAACGATCACGACAGCAGCAGACAGCGGCGGCTCCATTACAATTCAACATGGCGGTGGTGCGGTGAATGTGCCGTTTGTAGTGGGAGCTGCGACCATAAACGGTACGGCTGGCGCGATCGTCGCTGGTTCAGCTACGGCACCCAATCTGATCTCACCGACGCGATCGTTCTCTCAAAGCCTCACCCAGGGCACGATTCAAATTTTGACGACGGCACCACCCTTACAGGAGCTACCCCCGAACGAACTGCCGCCGAAAGAGCCACCCCCGAACCAGCTACCGCCAAGAGGGTCACCTAATTTACCCCAGGATGATCCCACCGACATCTTGACCAACACACCAGAGCTACCGCTACCGCCAGAAACCCCCGAAGTAACGGCTGTCGGCTTTAATGACCCTACTGCAACTGAAGCAGAGTTGGAAAAAGACGCGATCGGCGAGTTTGAGGCATACCTGGATTTACCTGATGCGATGCCAAAGACAGCTCAGGATGCAGCCAGTATCCTCAGCCAGATTGGAGACGTTGCCGGAGTCAAGCCCGCTTTAGTCTATGCGTCTTTTGTGCCGCCGAACGTAGCAACGGTGCCGACGCATCTGCCTGTGAGCCGAGCCATGTCTGGTGCTATGGCGGCAAGGCAACAGGACAAAGGTCTCGCCGAAGCTAAAAGTCTGCTCAGACCTTCAACCTCGATCGAGGCATTTGCAGCGCCAGGAACAGCAACGCGACGGCAACGCCTAAAGATTTTGTCTAGCCTTCAATCGCAGCAAGAACCGCTGGCAAATGACAACGACCAACTCGAACTTGTTGTTGTAACTGCGAATGGTAAGCCGATTCGTCGTTTGGTGCCTGGGGCGACACGCAGCCGTGTCTTACGAGTCGTGCGTCAACTTTTGAATGAAATTACCGATCCACGTAAGAACCGCACTACCAGCTATTTAGCATCCTCACAGCAGCTTTATCGCTGGCTCGTTGCGCCGATCGAGCCAGAGCTACAGGCAAAAGGCATTGGCAATCTGGCTTACATTTCTGATACGGGGCTGCGCTTTCTGCCGATGGGCGCACTGCACGACGGACGGCAGTTTCTTGTCGAGAAGTATAGCGTTGGACTCATGCCCAGCCTCAGCCTCACGGATACCCGCTACGTCAGCCTCAAGAATGCGAAAGTCCTGGCAATGGGAGCCTCTGAGTTTACTGACCAGCCGCCACTGCCAGCCGTACCAACGGAATTGTCCGTCATTACGAAAGAGTTGTGGACTGGCACTGCTCTCCTCAACCAGGCATTCACCCTAGAAAACTTGAAAGCCGAACGGCAACAGGAACCGTTTCAAATTATCCATCTAGCGACCCACAGCGAGTTTCAGCCCGGAGCACTGAGTAATTCGTACATCCAGCTTTGGCAGACAAAGCTTCAGCTCAACCAGCTCCGTCAGCTCGGCTGGAACAATCCACCGGTTGAACTACTGGTGCTGAGTGCCTGCCGTACCGCGTTGGGTAGCAACGAAGCCGAACTGGGGTTTGCTGGCTTTGCAGTGCAGGCAGGAGTCAAGTCAGCTCTGGCAAGCCTTTGGTATGTCAGCGATGAAGGCACACTAGGGCTGATGACAGAATTCTATCGCCAGCTACGAACTGCACCCATCAAAGCGGAAGCACTCCGACAAGCCCAACTCGCCATGTTAAAAGGAAACGTCCAAATCGTAGAGGGGCAATTGCGCGGCTCTCGTGGCGACAGCATCCAGCTACCGATCGCGCTAGCAGAGCGCACAGAAACCCATACGTTGTCGCATCCTTACTACTGGTCAGCCTTTACGTTGATTGGTAGTCCGTGGTGAAGCAAAGGCACTATTACGATTAATTGTGATAACACGCACGCACAAGTTGTGGTAGTCGGCTACATTGTGTGGTAGAACCTTGGGCATTCTAGGTGAGACAGCTTATTGGCGCTCTGGTTTCTAGGATGAAGGCGCAACGTTTGTCTTTCTTGCTGCAACTAGCTGAGCCAAGGTTTGCTCTAATAGAGTCGGCATGACTATAGACCGCTTCTGCTCAATCAGAGCGCAATCGAATGACAAAACGGCAGTTTCAACCATCGCAAAAACCAGCGCAAGCAGCAAAGGACGAAACTGCCGGGGCTCGATCGCAGTCATTTGAAGAAACCCTGGAAGCGCAGGTACAGACGCGCACGGCTGCCTTGCAGCGAGAAAACGAACAGTTACGAGCAGAGCTTCAGGCGCATCAGCAGGTAGAAGCAGCGCTACGCCAGCGTGAAGAGCAGTTTAGAACCTTGGTTAACAATGTTCCTGGAGCAGTTTACCGTGCAGCGTTTAATGATGACTGGACGATCGCTTTCATCAGCGACGCGATCGCCAAACTATCGGGCTATCCGGCTGCTGACTTCATCAACAACAAGGCTCGGAGCTTTAACCAAATTTGTCATCCCGACGATTTAGAGCAGGTCAACCGCACGATTCGGGCTGCCATTGAAGCCAAACAGCCGTTCATGCTGGAGTATCGCAATATTCGGGCAGATGGGCAGATCGTTTGGGTTTGCGAACAGGGGCATGGCGTTTACGATGCCGCTGGCAAGGGGCTTTGGGTGGATGGCGTTGTACTGGATATTACGACCCTGAAGCAGACCGAAGCGGCACTGCGACGCAGTGAAGAGCGCCTCAAGCTGATTACAAACTCGTTACCCGTATGCATCTCCTATATTGATCGCAACCAACGGTTCCAGTTTGCGAACAAGACCTACGAAACCTGGTTTGGGCTATCTGTTGCAGACATGTATGGCAAACATCTGTCTGAGGTGATTGGTGAAGCCGCTTATCAGTTAATTCAGGGTCATATTGAGCGTGCGCTGGCTGGCGAAACCGCTACCTATGAGATGGCATTACCCTATCGCTTTGGTGGGCATCGCTATGTGAGCGGCGTGCTTGCGCCAGACATGGATGCCCACCATCAGGTTCAGGGCTACTATGCGTTAATCGTGGACGCAAGCGCTCAGCAAGCCGCACTGCGTGAGCGCAAACGAGCCGAAGATGCTGTGAAGCAACAGGCAGAGCGCGATCGCCTGCTCAACGCGATCGCCCAGCGCATTCGTCAATCGTTGCACCTGGATGACATTCTGAACACGACCGTTAACGAAGTTCGATGCTTGTTGGAAGCCGATCGAGTAATGATCTCTCGCTTTCAGCCCAATCACCAAAGTGTCATCGTCGTTGAGTCAGTAGGCGACAACTGGCAATCGCTTTTAGGTGAGGTGATTAGCGACTCTCATCGGACGATCGAAAAGTTCAACCGACGTCAGAGCCAGGGAAAAACGATTGTTTCAGACCTTTACAGCGCTGGGCTGGAGCAGTCTTATCTTGACGTGCTGATTCAGCATCAGGTACAAGCCAGCATGATGATGCCCATTTTAGTGGGGGAGCAAGCCTGGGGGCTGCTGATTGTGGATCAGTGTGTGGCACCACGAGTATGGCAGACATGGGAGATTAATCTGCTCACACAGCTAGCCACTCAGCTTGCGATCGCCATTCACCAATCAGAACTATTCCAGCAGGTGCAGCAATGCAATACGGTTTTAGAAGGGCAAATTCAGGAGCACATCCATCAGCTTCAGCAGTCACTCAACTACGAAGCACTGCTCAAACGCATCACCGATAGCGTGCGCGATAGCCTGGATGAAGCCCAAATTTTTCAGACGGCAGTCCGCGAACTGGCGATCGGGCTACAGCTTCATGGTTGCAGTGGTGGTCTTTATGACTTCGACCAGCAAGTGTTGACTATCACCTATGAGCACATCTGCCACGATCTGCCGTCTGCCGTGGGTCGGCAATTGCCGATCGCAGCCGAACCCGACATCTATGGGCAGATGCTGGGAGGACAGCACCTCCAGTTTTGCCCACTGTTAGAGTTTTCCAATGCTGTGCGTCCGATCCAAACCAAATACACCATCCTTGCTTGTCCTATTTTTATTGCTGCTGAAACAGGGCAAACCAATGGTCAGCCAGAGATGATTGGCGATCTATGGCTGTTTCGCTCTAGAGATGCCAACTTTAGCGAGATGGAAATTCGCCTGGTCAAGCAAGTGACGAATCAGTGCGCGATCGCCATTCGTCAGGCACGTCTTTACCAGGCAGCGCAGGCGCAGGTCGTTGAGTTAGAGCGGCTCAATCGGCTCAAAGATGATTTTCTCAGCACCGTTTCTCACGAACTACGCACGCCGATGTCAAGCATCAAGATGGCAACTCAGATGCTTGAGGTGACGCTATGCCAAAAGGAAGAGGGAGCCATGACGGATAAGCCGGAAGCCGTTGCGCTTGTTCTTCCTCCCGCCTCCGTGCAAAAAATCAACCGCTACTTCCAAATCCTCAAAGACGAAGGCGAGCGCGAAATCCGGTTGATCAACGATCTACTCGATCTTTCCCGACTCGACTCTGGCAGCGATCCCTTATTTCTCTCGACACTGCATCTGCAAATTTGGCTCCCACACGTCGCAGAACCCTTTCTTGAGCGTACAAAGGTGCAGCACCAGTCGCTTTCGATCGCCGTTGCGCCCGACATGCCAATCGTTACCACGGACTTCTCGTACCTGGAGCGCATCGTGACCGAGCTTTTGCAGAACGCCTGCAAATACACTCCTCGCGGCGAAACGATTACCTTGCTTGCTGGCACGGTTGCCATGCCAGCGCAGGAGCCAGAACCCTTTAAAGGCACTTCAGCCACCAGCAGAACCACGCCTAGCGATCGGCTGTCGAGCAAACACACCAGCACGATCGAAATTAGCGTCACGAACTCTGGTGTTGAAATTCCTGCGGCTGAGCGCGATCGCGTCTTTGATAAGTTTTACCGCATTCCCCATAACGACCCCTGGAAGCACGGTGGTACAGGTTTAGGCTTAGCGCTGGTCAAAAAATTGGTTGAACGGCTGGAAGGCAAAATCTGGGTTGAGAGCAGCAACGGTCAAACCAGTTTTATACTGCAATGCCCCAGTGTGTTGCGTTGATACATTGCGTTAGAAATTGCTGTATTCTCATGAAGCCGATCGCCTTGACCTGATGAAAGTTGCTACCTGGAACGTAAACTCAATTCGCACCCGTCTGAGCCATATCGTAAGCTGGCTGCAAGAAAACCCAGTAGACGTGCTGTGCTTGCAGGAGACGAAAGTGATGGATGAGAGCTTTCCCCAACAGCCCTTTACCGACCTGGGCTATCACGCTTACATTTCTGGACAGAAAAGCTATAACGGCGTTGCCATGCTTAGCCGTGAGTCGCTCAGCGAAGTCAGTACGGGCTTTACGCCGCTGCTAGGGGAACGTGCGATCGACCTGGACGAGCAAAAGCGAGTGATTACAGGTGTGCTGGACGGCGTTCGTATCCTTAACCTTTATGTCCCTAACGGCTCGTCGATCGGCAGTGAAAAATACGCTTACAAACTACGCTGGCTAGAGGCACTACGAGACTATTTGCAAGTTCTAGGAGTTAGGAGTCAGAAGTCAGAAGCCGCTTCCACACCCCACACTGTTCGGCTGAGCGCTCACGTCGAAGCCACACACCCCATACCCCACGCTCTTCTGATCTGCGGCGACTTCAACATTGCGCTCGAAGACATTGACATCCACGATCCAACGGGTCGCGAGAAGATGGTGATGGCAACCGATTTAGAGCGACAAGCATTGCAAGCGGTTCTAGATCTGGGACTGGCAGACGCGTTCCGTAAATTTACGCTTGAAGGCGGCAACTTTAGCTGGTGGGATTATCGTGCCGCAGCCTTTCGGCGCAATCTAGGCTGGCGGATTGACCACATTTACCTCACGCCAGCTTTGTACACAAAAGCGATCGCTTGTGCGATCGACCCAGCACCCCGCAAACTTGAACAACCCAGCGACCATGCTCCAGTTTGGGTCGAACTTTAGATAGTTGCAAAAGGAGTGGTTAGTTGTTAGTTATTAGTTGTTAGCTTTTTTTAGATCCCCAGTTTCTGGCAGGGTAAGCAGATGCACCAAAGATTGCAGCGAGAAACCAGGGATCTCGACTCCTAAGTTGTACATCGCGAGGATTAAGGCGATTTCCAGAAAAGATTTTACCCTTCGACTCCGCTCAGGGTGCAAGCTGGCTGAGCGAAGTCGTTGGCGTAGCCTGCCCGTAGGGCATAGACAGTGGGTATTTTGTTTCCTAGAAATCTCCTAAGTTAGATTCAGGCTTCGTAGAGCTGTTTAGTTTCAGTTCCTCAGCGATTTCTACCGATGAGGTAAGCGTAGACCGATCAACACCAGCAAAGCGAACGTTCCTAGAACCCTCACGGATCATTCCAACTAACCACCAAAAACTAACCACCAAAAACTAACCACCAAAAACGACTCATGTTCTTAGTCACTGGAGCCACTGGAGATCTCGGTCGTCGCATTGTGCGACTGCTGCGCGAACGTCAAACGCCTGTCCGATCGTTCGTGCGCCTAAATGCCCGCTATGCTGAATTGGAAAGTCGCGGCTCCGAAATCTTCATTGGTGATTTGCGCCGTGAACGAGATTTACACAAAGCCTGTCAGGGTATTCAATACGTTATCAGCGCTCATGGCTCTGGCGAAACATCGAATGGCGACGCTGAGACGCTCGACTACCAGGCAAATATTGAGCTAATCGACCAGGCAAAAGCAGCCGGAGTCCAGCACTTTGTGTTTATTTCGGTGCTGGGGGTCGATCGGGGTTATGAAGATGCGCCCGTTTTCAAGGCAAAGCGAGAAGTGGAGAAGTATCTGCAAGCAAGTGGTTTGCATCACACGATTCTGCGCCCCTCCGGCTTTGCCTCAAACCTGTTACCCCTGGCAGAACAGTTCCGGCAAACGGGCGTGTACGTGCTGATTGGTGATCCTCTCAGCCGCACGTCAGTCGTGAGCACCGATGATTTAGCGCGGCTGGCGATCGAGGCCGTTTCTGTGGAAGGCGCACGCAACCAGATCTTCTCAGTCGGTGGACCCGAAATGCTCAAACGAGAAGACATTCCGCAGATCTTCAGCCGCATTTTTAGCCGCGAACCGTTTTTACTTAATCCGCCGCTTCTAGCAGTGGATGGACTACGCAGCGCGATCGGGCTATTCAACCCCAAGCTTCGCTCGAGCCTGGGCACATTGCGCACGCTGCTGGCAAACGAATTTTTCACCACGACTGCTGAAACTGAGCATCTGGAATCGACGTTTAACATCAAGTTAGAAACGCTAGAAACTTTCCTACGGCGCTATCTAGGTGTGTAGGGAAAAGTAAGAAGGAGAATTATAACGGTTGATCTGACTGCCTGTTGTCGCTTAATCGAGTTGAATCTCTATGTTGCGTACAGAAACCCGATTTCTCTCAAACTGTTCTCAAGCCCTAAAATCTAAATTAGTTAGGATTTACGCAAAGATCCCCGACTTCTATGACACGGTAAGCTGGGCAGCGCTAATTTTTCACCAGAAGTCGGGGATCTAACCACATCTCGCGTAAGTCCTAATCTATAAATTTGGGTTGCCCTTCGCTTTTCGCTCTGCGTAAGTCCTATGAAATTTGGTTAGATTCTGTCTATCTAAGGGGCAAGCTCAAAAAAGCTAGCTTCGCGTTAAAAAGTTAAGCGCGCGATTCGCACTCCCTCAACCAGCAGCATTGCCGCGATCGCCCCAATCAGCGTATTCAAAATATTCACCACTTCATTGGTCAACCAGGAGAAACGGCTTTGCAAGGTTGCCCCAATGACACTTTCTGCATTTGTGCCGATGAAGGCTGCCACAACGCAAATGAAAACCTGCCACAGCGGCATTAGCCCAACGCCCCAACCAACGAGCGCGATCGCCACTGAAGCAACCACGCCCGCCAGCGTACCTTCCAAACTAACAGCACCCTCTGTACCACGCGGTACAGGCTGTAGCGTCGTAATCAAAAATGTACGTTGACCATACGCTTTACCAATTTCGCTAGAGCACGTATCCGCAAGCTTGGTGCTGAAACTTGCCACATAGCCCAACAGCAACAAGGGGACAAGCCAGCGACTCTCGGCAGGCAAGACTAGAGGGACAAGTAAACTGCCGATCGCACACAACGCCCCGGTAAGTGCCGATCCCCACACATTCTCTGGTCCGCGTGCACCCGATCGCTTCTCGGCAATGCCCGCTGCCTCTTTCTGCGCCATGCCGACCCTTGTGATGCCAGACCCCACCAAAAAGTAGAACACCACGACAGCGTATCCCTGCCAACCCAACGAAGCCCACACCAACACGCCCAAGATCCACGCATGGACGATGCCAGCAGGTGTGAGGAGCTTCTTAGGCAGAAACCAGACGATCGTCAGTAGAACGGTATTTAAGACAACGGCAATGAGCCAGGGGGTAAGAACGGATGAAGGATAAAGGCTAAAGGCTAAAAGGTGCAAAATGGAAACTGTAGAAAAAGCGGTTGTAGAGAGTAGAGGCAGCATCGCTTCGGCGTTTCAGAAGTGCAACAGATTCATTGTGACAGTGAACGGTGGTCAGTGGTCTATGAACAGTGGTTAGTGAACATGAGTGAACAATAAACAGTAGGACATTAACTCAAAACTCAAAACTCAAAACTTTTTATCCTTCATCCTTCATCCTTTCCCCCATGCCTCCCCTCTTCCACCTCGCCTTCCCCGTCAGCAATATCCCTCAGACCAAAACCTTCTATGCCGACGGTTTAGGCTGTGGCGTTGGGCGCGAGAATCCGGAATCCGTCATTCTCGATTTACAGGGTCATCAATTAGTCGCTCACGTCGTCCATGAGCCACTGACACCACAAAAAGGCATCTATCCCAGACATTTTGGGCTGATTTTCACAGTAGAAGCGGACTGGGAAGCGCTGCTAGAGCGATCGCAGCAAAAGGGATTGACGTTTTACCAGCAGGCAAAACATCGGTTTCCAGGCTTGCCGCTAGAGCATCGCACGTTCTTTCTGCAAGATCCGTTTGACAACCTGATGGAGTTTAAGTTTTACCGCTACCCCGAAGCGATTTTTGGCAGCCGTGACTTTACTCAAGTCGGTGACACAGTCGGCAGTTAGAGTCCCTTTAAAGCGACTCTAACCCAACTAAGGCGGTGCTACTGCCTTGGAATAAGACGGAGAGCGTGCGCTTTTTGGTGCTCCAGTACGCGACGGTCGATCGCAAAATATCCAGTGCAACCAGCCACTCAGACGGCTCAGTTTGTGCGAACAGATCTGGCTGTTCGTACAGCAAAATGAAGCGATCACCATTCAGCCAGTCCAGGTCAGTCAGGCAATCTTCCAATGCGTCCCAGTTCTGCCCGAAGTAGCGCGGAAAGAACATTGCGTCTGCAATTGCTTGTAGAAAATCTGCTTTGCTCGTGCTCTTTGTACCGTCAAGGCAGAACAAGCGAGCGTTGTGCTCCTGGCTTAGGGTTGCGAGTGTCGCTGTGCTGATGAGCGTCTCAAGCTTGTAAAGTCCTGGATGACGCTCACCCTTCAGCACTGCAATCAAATTATCCATGTCTTACTGCACCCTCACAAAACTGGCATAGTGGTCGTCAGTGTAGTAGATTTCGCCCTTTTGCCCAGTGACGATGCGCCGCGCACCCCGATCGCGTGAACCTGGCGTTTTGACCGTATATTCCCGGTAATAGCCTGTCGCCGCCTGCGGCAAGCGTCGCTCTCGATTGCGAAAGACAGTACCATCCTTTGTGTAGGGAAACGGTCCACCTTTTCTAATCAGATTAATGGTTGATCGCGCTTCGGACGGCAAGCGCTCAACCGTCACTGCGGGCGTTGCAACACGCACTACGATCGTAGGCTGAGCCGTAAGCTGACTGTGATTGCTCGCTGGTTGAGCCTCTACGTGCAAAACAGCCGTAGACCCGATCAGAGCAAGAACGGTCAGAAAGAGGCTCGCGAACCGGAGAACGCGTTTCACCAAACACTGCTTAAACGTCATAGAAGGCTCGAATAAAGCTCAGCGAAGAGATTGCTGCTGTTAAGATACCCTGCGAACGTGCGATCGCCCCACAATTTGGTCGTGGCTTCATGCGTGCGGTCAGTGACGGCGTTCCCCCATCGCCTCAATGTTCTGAGAGAATGAGGACACACGGCAGAAAACCTCAACACAATCTGACGTGTCTGTAAAAGAACTGTCTGACCGCTGACGGCTGACAGCAAATCCTCATCCCTGATTTCATTGGAAGCACCGAGAATGCCAGATACGCCTTTACCAGCATCCCTGCCCGAAAACCTGCGAAGCCGGGTTGTCACCCAGGGAGTGCAACGATCGCCCAACCGTGCCATGCTGCGAGCCGTAGGCTTTAAGGACGACGACTTTACGAAGCCGATCGTGGGCATTGCGAGTGGGCACAGCACCATTACGCCCTGCAACATGGGCATTGCGCCCTTAGCAAAACGGGCAGAAGCAGGCATTCGCGATGCAGGCGGCATGCCTCAAACCTTTGGCACCATCACCGTCAGCGACGGCATTTCGATGGGCACCGAGGGCATGAAATACTCACTGGTATCGCGGGAAGTGATTGCGGACGCGATCGAAACCGCGTGTAGTGCCCAGAGTATGGATGGTGTGCTGGCGATCGGTGGCTGCGACAAAAATATGCCCGGTGCGATGCTGGCAATGGCTCGGATGAACATCCCTGCCATCTTTGTCTATGGCGGCACGATCAAGCCCGGACACTTTAACGGGTGCGATCTCACGGTCGTCAGTGCCTTTGAAGCCGTCGGACAGTACAGTGCGGGCAAAATTGCTGAGTCGGAGCTGCTGGCAGTCGAGCGCAACGCTTGTCCTGGTGTGGGTTCCTGCGGCGGGATGTTTACTGCCAATACGATGTCATCTGCGTTTGAAGCAATGGGCATGAGCCTGATGTATTCCTCCACCATGGCGGCCGAAGATGCGGAAAAAGCTGACAGCGCTGAGAAGTCTGCTGTCGCGCTGCTGGATGCGATTCGTCATCAGCGTTTACCGCGTCAGATTATCACCCGGCAGTCCATTGAGAACGCGATCGCGGTCATCATGGCGGTCGGCGGTTCCACCAATGCGGTGCTGCACTTTCTGGCGATCGCCCATGCTGCCAATGTGCCCCTCACCCTCGACGACTTTGAAACCATGCGCGGTCGTGTCCCTGTGATCTGCGACCTCAAGCCCTCCGGTCGCTACGTTGCCACTGATTTGCATAAAGCAGGCGGCATCCCACAAGTCATGAAAATGCTGCTGGCACACGGTTTACTGCATGGCGATTGCCTGACGATTACCGGACAGACCGTTGCCGAAGTGCTCAAAGACATTCCCGCCGCGCCGCGCTCTGATCAGGATGTGATTCGTCCTTGGGACAAGCCGATGTACGCGCAAGGTCACCTGGCAATTCTGCGCGGCAACCTGGCAAGCGAAGGAGCTGTTGCCAAAATCACGGGGGTCAAAAATCCTCAAATCACTGGACCCGCTCGGGTGTTTGAATCCGAAGAAGCTTGTCTCGAAGCGATTCTGGCAGGAAAAATCAGCGCCGGTGATATTCTCGTCATTCGCTATGAGGGACCCAAAGGTGGACCCGGAATGCGCGAAATGCTAGCTCCAACCTCCGCTATCATCGGTGCAGGCTTAGGCGATGCAGTCGGTCTGATTACCGATGGACGCTTCTCTGGCGGCACTTACGGCATGGTAGTGGGTCACGTTGCACCCGAAGCTTACGTGGGCGGCACGATCGCGCTAGTTCAAGAAGGCGATTTCATCACGATCGATGCCCATGCCCGTCTGCTGCAATTAAATGTTACGGATGCCGAACTCGATCGCCGTCGCGCCCAGTGGCAACCGCCCAAACCTCGCTACACAACAGGAGTGTTGGCAAAGTATGCCAAACTCGTCTCCTCCAGCAGCGTCGGTGCAGTGACAGATTTAGATCTGTAAGGACGACCACTTCATCCACGATGCTGCGGGCATCACCCAATGCCTTACATTGCCCCGGTGCAGTTAACCCATAGCCACGATCGCAGGCTACGTGATGCCAACGATCGCGGCATGTCGCTTCGGGGCGCTAGCTCCTGAACGCTAAGGATCGTGGATTAAATAAAACCGACAAATTGTTCGTAGGTAAGGGCGCACGGCTGTGCGCCCCTACGGAAAACGCCGAGGTGATTAAATTCTTGTTCCTAAGACGGTTTGCCACAAATTCATCATGGCAACGAACCGTAAGACACAGAGAGACCAGAGCGGGAATCGTGGCAGCGGCAATCCAGGCAGCCAGAGTGAATTTTGTCTAGATGATTGCTGCTAAAACAACTGCGGTGGCGATAGCCTGAGTCATGGCATCCTATCCTTTAGAGACAGCCCAAACATCTGTGTCAAAATGAAATCACCCAACCTGAGAGAGCTTAAGATTCGTGATTGAGGTCGAAGCCCACCAGCAACTCCGAGCTTTCCTACGAGAGCAAGGGAAGCCCTACTGGTCCCATCATCTAACGATGGCACGGTTGGTGGCGCGTGCCTTGCGCTTGGGACGCAGCGCGCTCATGCAGACCGATGCGCTTTCTCGGTATCACGGACGTTACAGGCTTAGTTACCTGGTTCCAATGCTCATGTGGCAGGAACCGATCGTCTTAGTTGCGACAGAAGCCGTACAACAGCGATTGCTGATGGTCGAAATTCCACAACTGCGCACCTGTATTCAAACGTCAAAAGCAATTCGCACAGGCGATCGCATTCCTAGCCCGGACTTTCAAGGCTTGCTGCTGACCACTCCAGAAGCCTGGCTGAGCGATCGGCTATATCAGCACGGGCGCTTTCCAGATGGTATGCCAACCATTTTTGATGGCGTTGACGATTTAGAAGCGTGGGCATTCGCTCAACTCACAACGCATATACAGCCAGGAGACTGGGATGCGCTAATGCTCGCATGTCCCAGCCATGCTGACACGATTCGCGATACCCGTGTCCAACTGACAAAATCAATCTTTCAACGTCCAGCCAACCCTTACGATTGCTGCTTACTAGAGCTTTTTGAACAAAAGGTGCTGGCAGCGCTCTTTCAGGAGCTACAGCACTCCGATCCCACCCCAGAGACGCATTCGCTGCCGACGGCTTGGGGTAGATTCAGCAAGGCTTTTCAGCTTGACAACCAGCTTGTCTGGGCAGACATTTCGCGCCGTCAAGGGCAGTTCTCCCTCCATTGTGGTCCTGTTACAGTCGCACCAGCGTTAGCCCCACTCTGGTCACAGCAATCGGTCGTCCTGATCGGTGGCGCGTTAGACGTTGATGCGGAAGCAACGGTCTACCGTCAACGGCTGGGGTTGGATGACTTAACGTGCTTAAAGTTTACGCCCGATCGCCAGGATGAACTCATTCAGCTTTACTTGCCTGAGCGACTGCCGATGCCAAATACGCCAGAGTTTCAGTGGGCGCTCATTCGAGAGATGCACTCCTTGCTCCGGGTTAGCGTCGGCATTCAAGGGCTGACAGTCTTGCTGGTCGATGACGTTCCACTCAAAGCTCAAGTTGGGTCAGTCTTAGCAGCAGAGTTTGGTTCAAGAGTGCAGGTCGAACGCACCTGTTTGGATGATAACGCTGTATTGGTGACTGGTTGGGAGTTCTGGCGACAGCATCAAGCCGTTCTCCCTGCTCCTCACTTGCTCGCGATCGCAACGCTGCCCATACCATCGCTCGAAAATCCTCTAGTTGCCGGGCGCGTCGCTCACTACAAAAAACTACGGCAAGACTGGTTTCGACTCTACCTCCTTCCCGAAGCGCTGGCAGAACTACAGCGAGCGATCGCACCCGTGCGGGATCATCAGGGCATCGTTGCGCTGCTGGACAGTCGTATCGTCCATCGCAACTATGGACAGCAGGTTCTCAACGCACTTCAGCCTGTAGTACGCCTCAATTATCTCGATCCCAACCTGTTCGATCAGCCTGACTACTTAGTACTGGACTGAAGCTTCAGAGGCATCAATACAGCTCCTGCGCGAAGGCTAGAGGTCTTCATCTCCCAGCGCCTCTTCTCCTAAGTTTGAGAGAGGAACGGAAGCCTTGGGTATGCAAGAAAAGGGTGCAGGCTGATTCATGCGTGAGTTCTCATAGCAATGTGTAGTCTTTCAACTAAAATTGAATAGTTGAGTATCGTATGCCATTAGAAGCCATGGGTGAATCAAAGCGACGAAAGGAAACGTTGGGAGAAAAGTACGGGCAAGAAACCAATATTCTTCCGTGGGTGCCAATTACGAAAACGCAGGCAAGTCAGTTTGTTCAACTATCCACAAAAGGTGCCTGGATAGGCATCGGGGCGCTTGCTGTTATCTGGGTTACGACTCGTCTCGTTGGTCCGGCATTTGGCTGGTGGCAGGTGGATTAGTGAGCGGTTGCGACTATAAGCAATTGTTTGTTACATTAGCCAAAACATGGGAACTTTCTCTCGTCAGCTAAGTCACACACCATAGTAGTGATTTGTTTTTAGCAGTGCGTTTTAGATACACAGTGCTAAAGGCAGCAGCTTATAAGGCTAAAGAACGTAAATTTTTAGACGACTGTCTTTCTAGATACTTTCTTTAGTGGTTGCTTAGCTAGCCTTGAGGATGGAAGTATAGCCATACCAAGGTGCTGTCTCTAGGCAGAGTGGATCATTTTTTTATAACTCTATCAAAGACCGAAATTCTTCAGAAAGTATAAAAGGGTATAAGATCAGATGTGGTGATTGGAGGGCAATTGTGTTCTTAAGACTTGCAGAACAACACCGTCAGTTCGTTCAAGATCTCGTAATGAATCTTCAAGCGCTTGCGATCGTGCTAGAGCGTCAGGGATATTTAGCGTCTTGCTATACCTGTGGCGGACAGATGAATAGTGCATCTTTTATGGTGAGCTTGGCAGATAGCCACCTCATTCGATTCCTGGTTTCTGACTACGGCATTACTTGGACTGAAATGCGAGACGATCGAGAGCTAATGAAGTTAGAAGGCGCAGAAGCCATCAGCCAACTTCAGGAGTTAGCAAACCTGGTGAAGCACAAGATCAAGCCATCTGAATACAGACCAGCAGTCATTTCAGAAAGTTTTCATTAGCTCCAGCAGCATGTGGGTTCAAGCGCTTTTGCATCCTGAATCAATTCGATGCGTTTGAGAATGTTACGTCTAAGTGATCAGCAAGAGCTACCTCAGCATGCCTTGAAAGGCTGTTTCTAAGGTAGCTTTTTGCTGTTTGTAGTTCTCAACCCAGCACCATACAGCCCTTTTTCATAAGTCATAGCCTTGAAAGTCAAATCATCTACACCGTGGGCAGCCGTGAAACAGTCCTGAATGCTGATTGGAACACGCTCACAAAAGGCTTTGGCGAGGTTTGAGCGCTATCTGCTCAGTATCTGAGAAGTCCTCGTAACAATCGCTTTACAAAAGCTTTTAACTTCGCTATGTTGTGTGTGAGGGATTTAAAACAACCCTTCACATTTATACACCAAGCAATCATAACTACCAATGACTACAACTTTACAGAGACGCGAGAGCGTCAACGTATGGGACCAGTTTTGCAACTGGGTGACCAGCACCGACAACCGCCTGTATGTAGGCTGGTTCGGCGTTTTGATGGTGCCCACCTTGTTGGCTGCGACCATTTGCTTCATCATCGCGTTCATCGCGGCTCCCCCCGTGGACATTGATGGCATCCGTGAGCCCGTCGCTGGCTCCCTGATGTACGGCAACAACATCATCTCTGGTGCGGTTGTGCCTTCTTCCAACGCTATTGGCTTGCACTTCTACCCGATCTGGGAAGCCGCTTCCTTAGACGAGTGGTTGTACAACGGTGGTCCTTACCAATTGGTGGTGTTCCACTTCCTGATTGGTATCTTCTCCTACATGGGACGCGAGTGGGAACTGTCCTACCGTCTCGGCATGCGCCCCTGGATCTGCGTCGCTTACTCAGCACCTGTGGCTGCTGCGACCGCTGTGTTCTTGATCTACCCCATCGGACAAGGCTCCTTCTCCGACGGCATGCCCCTTGGCATCTCTGGTACGTTCAACTTCATGTTCGTGTTCCAGGCTGAGCACAACATCTTGATGCACCCTTTCCACATGTTGGGTGTCGCTGGTGTCTTCGGCGGCAGCTTGTTCTCCGCCATGCACGGTTCGTTGGTGACTTCCTCCTTGGTCCGTGAGACCAGCGAGAACGAGTCTGCTAACGCTGGCTACAAGTTCGGTCAAGAAGAAGAAACCTACAACATCGTCGCGGCTCATGGCTACTTCGGTCGGTTGATCTTCCAATACGCCTCCTTTAACAACAGCCGCAGCTTGCACTTCTTCTTGGGTGCATGGCCCGTCATCGGCATTTGGTTTACCGCCTTGGGGATCAGCACGATGGCGTTCAACCTGAACGGGTTCAACTTCAACCAGTCCATCATCGACTCACAGGGTCGTGTGGTTGGCACCTGGGCGGACATCTTGAACCGCGCTAACTTGGGTATGGAAGTGATGCACGAGCGCAACGCTCACAACTTCCCCCTTGACTTGGCAGCAGGCGAAGCGGCTCCTATTGCGCTCTCTGCACCCAGCATCAACGGTTAGTCCTCAGACTACTGCTAGATTGCTGACCTAAGAAGCGCTCCCTCATGTGAGGGAGCGCTTCTTGCATTTAGAGTCGAATAGTAAACTGATTCAGATAGAGTTCGACTAAGCTCAACCTTTCCCCGTATTATGTCAGGCTCAGCTAAAAAACATTTTGACTATGGACTTTCAATTTTCAAATCATCCCAGAATGCTGAAACCTCTTGGCAAGGGCAGATAGCATAGCTTGGAACTGTGATGATTAATTCCCTGGAAGTCCCTTAATATTTGGCGTATGCAATCCCTTGAACCGTGAAGGCATTCATTAATTGGCTTCAACCAGGTTAGAAAGGCTTTAGTCCCGACATTCTACAGGAGGAAGTTGGACAAAATCTGCACGTACCCAGCCATACGCACGACTTGTAGGAAAGCCCACCTGATACCAAACCTTCCCACTCCCGTCTTTGCGGCTCATCCATTGCTTGGGATCACTATTTTGACGTAAGAAGTCAATTCGGTCTCCTGGAAGTCCATAGTGGCGAGCTTTGTAAGCAGTGCTAGGTCCTTCCCGCAGATTAATCCGTGCTTTGGCATCTTGAGCAAGCAGTTTAGTGGAACAGTAGGTTCCATCCTTGGACGGCGAATATCCAGTTCCCGCGCCTTGCCCTCGCGCTTCTACCACAGATGCAGAACTCAAGACGATCGCTAATCCTAACCCTGTAACTAAACGCTGTTTGATTTTCATGGCTTTTAATGCTTTCTGTGAATGTTATTCAAGTGTGCCCCTAGCAATGACACAAGCCACGTTCTAAATACAACTCTGCAACAGTCAGTCTGGTTATGGCTAGATAACCAGTAATATGAGTGGTTATTGGATCAACAGAGTAGAAGAGCGTTGCTAGCAGCACTATTGTACGGTCAAGAAGATTTGCGGTTGGAAACGGTTGCTGATCCAGCACCAGCAGACGGAGAGGTTGTCATGCGGGTGAGGGTAGCAACCACATGTGGGACTGATTTAAAGGTATGGCGGCGGGGTGGTCATGCTCGGATGCTGAAGCCGCCGACGCTGTTTGGGCATGAGGCAGCAGGAGAAATTGTAGCAATCGGGCAAGACATAACCACTTGGAAGGTCGGCGATCGCGTCGTTGCTAATAATTCCGCCCCTTGCCTGTCCTGTTTTTTCTGCAAAAAAGAGGAGTACTCGCTCTGTCAAAAGCTGTTGTTTAACAATGGCACGTTTGCGGAGTACCTAAGAATTCCAGCATCGATCGTGCAACACAACCTGTTGCCGCTTCCCGATGGACTGCCCTATGCGCTAGCATCTATGACCGAACCGCTAGCGTGTGTGCTGCATGGAGTGGCACGATCGAACGTCAAGCCAGGGGATCGGGTCGTTGTTCTGGGCGATGGGGCGATCGGGCTGATGTTTGTGGCAGCACTAGCATCAGGACAGGGTGAATGGCATAGCAGCCAAGTTCCAAAAGGTGGACAGCCTTTTTCTCAAGTCTTTTTGTTTGGCGGTAGCGAGCAGCGATTACAGCTTGGCGAAAAGCTAGGTGCTGCAAAAACGTTTCATTACCGTCAGATTGAAGATGTGCCAGCGTTAGTGAGAGAGCTGACCGATGGTTGGGGAGCCGATGTGGTGATTGAAGCGACTGGCATCCCGTCTGCTTGGGAACTGGCGATCGCCTGTGCGCGTCCGGGCGCAACCGTTAACCTGTTCGGTGGTTGCCCCCGTGAGACCAGTATTACTGTAAATACAGAACGACTCCACTACAGCGAGTTGACGTTGAAGGGGGTTTTTCACAACACGCCAACGTACGTTCGAGCGGCGCTAAACCTGTTAGCCAGCCGCGCCCTACCCTTTGAACTTCTGATTAGTCAACAGCAACCCTTAACAGAGTTAGGACAGGTGTTTGAAGCGATGAAGCAGCGTCAGGTGGTGAAAGTGGCGATCGTTCCCTAAGCTGTCGTGCTTAGCTCTATAGCCGCTGACTGTTGAAGCGTTGGCACGATCAGTGTTGCTTTAAAGACAACTCACGCCCGCATGTTTAAGAACGCCTACAGCTTCTGATACCACCTCGTACATTTGTACTATAATGAGAGGAAACGATCGCTCATTGGCTAATGGGAGCGATCGTTTTCCTTTCTTTCATAACGCTATGACTACTCGACTGAGCTTGCTCGACCGTGCTAGGCAAGGAGACGCTGAAGCCATTGCAGCGCTGATGAACGATGTGTTGACAACCCAAGAAGTCTGGGTGAAGGCAACGTTGGACGCTGACTGTCTTCAGGTCATGCTCAAGGCTCCCGCTGCCTTAGATCAAGCGACCTGTATTGCGTTTATCCGTCGGGGTTTGCTGCGCCTTCAACCAGAGGCGATCGCACAAGTTAGAGCCTACGCGTGGCGAGTCGGTGATGCCTTTCCATTGTGGATTGCTACATTTCCACTAGAGCAGCCTCTGCTTGAAGTTCAAGCTACTTTTAAATCTGAGCTGCCGCTACAAAATGTAGGTGCCGAAGTGCAGTCTACCGATAACCCCTCGGCATCTTCACACCAGCTAACACAGCCGCTTACAGCACCTTTACCTGTCATCGCTAAAAAGCGTTCTGACCTCTTTAACCTGGGCTTTGTGATTGTGTTGGTAACTATGGTTTATTTGATGGTGGCGAGCGTCTAGTTCTAGCCTTGAGCGGGAATAATGCGCTTAGGGTTAATGGTGACAGGAGGCACAAAATTCATGGCGCAACCCGATCGACTTCCAACCATGCGGCAACGGGCAAAACAGGGCGATCGCGAGGCGATTACCTTGCTCATCCGTCGTGCGATCGCCCACAAACACATCACTGCTGCCGTCGTATTCGATGCGACCCACCTGGACATTTACCTGGAAGCAGAGACCACTCCTGACCAGCAGATTGCCACAACGCTGATTCAACGCGAGCTTTTGAGTCTACAGCAGACAGTAATCACAACCGTTACTATCAGCGGCAAGGAGGCTACAACGAATCAACCGGGCTGGGTGCAGGAACTTCAGCTTGATGCAGCGAAGCCCACTGTTGCAACAGCGAACCAATTGTCGTTTACCAGCAGGCGATCCCACCGCAAGCAACCCTTCACCCTCACGTTTAGCGACGGTTGGCATTTTCTTGCACGGTTCAATCCGTTCAAACTTGGATTTGTCAGCTTCCTGGCGCTTTATGGTCTTTTTGGGGCATCCAACTACACGGTAGACGGCTTTTTGGAGGGCAGCGATCGCGTCATGATGTTTCTACATGGCGTAAATTTGATCTTTCACGAAGCTGGGCATACCATTCTGGCGGGGTTTGGACAGTTTCTCCACATTCTGGGTGGTTCGCTGATGCAGGTCATGGTGCCAGCAGTGATTGCAGGCTATTTTGTGGTCACACGGCAAATGTATGCTGGCGCGATCGCCCTGTGCTGGACGGCGCAGAATCTATGGGATGTTTCCATCTACATCAAGGATGCCCAGGAGCGATCGCTTCCACTTTTGGGTGGGGAAGCCGTGCTGCACGACTGGCACTTTCTGCTGCTCGATTTACATCTGCTGGCACACGATCAGCTTGTTGGGGGGGGCGCGTTCTTTCTCGGTTCAGTGCTGTATTTGATCGCGATCGTGGGCGGCATTTATTACGCTCGCCTTGAGGCTTAACGTAGAGGCTGTTGCGGCTACCTGAGAAACTCCTCAGCGGTTGCTGGCGCGTTGGTGCGCCGTTCCTTAGGGCGTTCTAACGTAATGGGGTTTTGAGGCTCAGGGGGAATCAGAAAGCGATTGCCCCAACCACCATTAATGTCTTCTGGACGGATGGAGGGGGGAGTGGTGTTCCCTGTGGGTAGGGCGATCGCCCTTGTCTGATTCACCTGGATGTATTGCTGACCATCAGCCGTACCATACACCAACTTGCGAGAAAGCTGAATTTTCTGCTTGGCTAACTGATTCTCTAGCTGCTGCAATTGATCGCTGCCATCGACTGGGGCGAGTGTCGCCAGAAAAACAACCTTGTCTGATGGATCGAGAGCAAGCTTCAGTTTTGCCTGATCAAGCTGCCATGATTCCTGAAATCGACCATCCGCGCCAGTCTCCCATAAGTTCAGCGTGGTCTGCCATTTCCCACGGTTCACCTCTGCTGGTTGGTACGCCAAAACAGCATACGTCGGGTTAGGATTAAAATTTTTTGAAGCGGGTTTGGCTGGATAGAGATAGCGAATCGCGGCAACCGTAATCTGAGTCCTCTCTGGCAGGTTGGTGTTACCCGCGATCGTATAGATTCCCGGCAGTTGATCGTCCACAGCGAACTGCAAATTAATGTCCTTCAATGGCTGCGGTTGCAGGAGCCGAGAGCAGCCTGTACCAAGCAAGAGCACTAGAGCAAGACTAAACCACCGTTTGCACCAGGACGTAGCTAGGTAGAAGCGAAGGATATTCCACATGATGGGCGCGATTGCAGTTGTCCTTTTACCCATTCAGGCAGCGCAAAGCCAATCCGGTGGAATGTCACCAGTAGACAAAAAATCATGAAGCCTTCATCGGCGCTTAATACCTTTCTGCTTTAAGTGAGCCTCAACCTTTGAAGCAAACATTTGATTCTAAAGGAGCGTAACGCTTACCTAGACTTTGATTGAAAACGGAGAGGGAGGGATTCGAACCCTCGGTACGGTCTTACGATTCGTACAACAGATTAGCAATCTGCCGACCGCACTTGTCGAAGGCTTATATATCAGAGCTTGCGTGACTTTCTCTGTAGATCTGCTCAGAAATTGCCCAAATTTAGGAAAGATTGTTCTGAATCCACCGATGTGGATAGATTAGCTTAATCTCTTTCTTTCTCTCTCTTTCTCTCTCTACTCTTCTGATTAGATCTTTTATAGTTACTAAGTTACTAAGGTTCTCTAGCATCTCCAAAGTCCTCTCGTTCCTGAACTTCAGTCAGTAACCTGAGTCAGATTACTGAAGGTTGCTAAGAGTGACTAGGAGTGAGCTGATCCATCCTTTGCCGTATAGTTTGATCCAGCTTTGCAGATCCCTCCCAACTAATCGCCTTTCCCTAAGGTCAAAAGCCGCGCCATAGATAGCGGGTGAGATCCTGTCCTACCCGGCGTTCTACTTCTGGTTCGGCGGGTAAGTTCCAACGGAGAGACTGGTAGAGCAAATGACGATACAGGTCAAAGGTCGCTTCGATGAGTTCACCATAGGTTCTGGCAGCATCCAAAGCCCAGTTGTAGTAAGCAAAGAGAGCAGAAAGGATACCAAGTGGGGCTGCCCACCAAGCTCCTAAAAAAGTCCAAAGGATAAATAATAAGCTCCACAGCCAGATATGAGCAGCAGTATTAAGGTCAGCGCGGGCTTCTTGCAGATCTTTTTTTACGGCTTCAGGAAGGAGGAGCCATAGGCGTGACCAGCAGACGATCGCATCCAGCCCATATTTCTCCAGAGGACGCTGTTCAGCGGCGCGGAGGATATTGCCCAGGCGTGTGGGCATGAGTTGGTTCGGTAAAGGCAGATGGAGTTGTTGCCAGTCAAGCTGAATCAATTCATCCCGTTGCTCCGGGCCGAGTTGGGCAGGATTAATTTGCGCCAGGGTCTGCCAGTGATCGCTAATTCGTTGACTGCGTTTAGCTTCTTGACATTTGATATGGGTAAACCATTGGTCAAGCACATGTGCAAATTTTCACAAAGTTCGGCAGGTAATTCTCACTCAACTTCGGCACCCCGTTCTCATAAAGTTCGGCACCTGATTCTCACTTAACTTCGGCAGGGTATTCTCACTCAACTTCGGCACCCGCCACTACACTGCACTGGTTCTTCGAGTCAGAGGTGTCGGCGATGGGTAAGCCAAAAC